>Ga0172366_10004665_pt1 | contig 10811 bp, 5 predicted proteins | sample LakKivSesite69cm_FD_114533 | JGI IMG/M metagenome (GOLD analysis project Ga0172366, IMG submission 114533) | Sediment microbial communities from Lake Kivu, Rwanda - Sediment site 69cm | ecosystem: Environmental > Aquatic > Freshwater > Lake > Sediment | place: Rwanda: Western Province, Lake Kivu...
GGTGGCAGTCTCTACGTGGGGGGCCGGCAACGAGGGAGCCGAGTGGGACGTGACAGGCCAGGTCACGGACGTAGACGTGGGCGGGCCGGCCGAGCGGGCGGGATTGCAGGTAGGAGACAAATTCCTGATCATTGATGACTGTCCCATCAATACATGGGATGACTGCAGTTACCGCATCCTCCGGCCTGGCGATACGACCTCTTTCACGTTCCAGCGCCAGGGTCAGGTGCACACGACAGTTGTGGTGTCCGAGTTGCCTTCGGTACATTACCGGCTGGTTCTGATGCTGATCCTGCTGGTGGCGCTGGTCTTTTGTCTCTCTGCGCTGGTCTTGCTGCTGGGCCAGCCGGCGTCCGTCGAGATACGCGCATTCTATGTGCTCTGCCAGATGGCCGCGTCCTCTCTGGCGTTCGGCGCGCTCGTGATTGCCATTGTGCCCTTTGGGCCAAGGTGGCTGCACATCCTGAGTGGCCTGCTTACGCCGGTGTTGATCCACCTTCACGCCATCTTCCCGGAGCGGCACTGGGTGGCACGTAGGGGCTGGCCTTTGCAAGTGCTTTATGCCATCGGTGCGGCGCTGGTGATTTTGCGCCTGGTGCGCCCCCTGCTTGCGTTTCCATCTATAGAAACTTCACAGGCCATCATACACGTGTGGCTGCTCGCGGGTTGTGTCACCGCCATCGCGCTGGTCGCTACTACCTACGTCACTACGGCCTCCTCCTATGCCCGCCGCCGCATCCGCTTGCTCGTCTTTGGCACGGTGCTGGGAGTGGGGCCGGTCGGTGTGGTCTCTGCCGCACCCCAGGCCGGGTTCGGCGGAGAGGCCTGGATCCGCTGGCCTTGCGTCATCCCGCTGATGGGCCTCCTGCCGGTGGCCTACGCGGTCGCGCTGTGGCGGTACAAACTGACGGACTTTGATCGGGCGCTCAACCGGGGGCTGGTCTACCTGGTGGTGAGCGCTATGCTCTTTGGCGCGTATTTCGCCGCGCTGACGCTCTTTTACAACCTGTTGCCGGTAGATATGGTGGGACGGGCAGCGTTGGGAGCCGCAGCGGCGCTGATTGCCGCCGTCACGTTCCAACCACTGCGGGAGCGGGTTCAGGGGCTGGTGGACCGGCTCTTCTACGGCGGCTGGTATGACTATCGAGGACTGGTCGAGGAAGTGGGCCAGGCGCTGGCCTGCACGCTGGACCCCCAGACGCTCGTCGAGGTGCTGGTGCATCACGTACCCCGCGCCATGCGTCTGCCGGGGGCGGCGCTGTGGTTGGAACGAAACGGGAAAATGGAGATCGCCGGCACGTCCGGCGTAAGGGCAACCCTCGCGGTTGCCCCCAACCAGGGAGAGGTGCAGACAACCCAACATCACGCCATAGTGCCCCTGTACGTAGAAGACCAGGTGATCGGCATGTGGGTGCTGGCCGCACGGCCCGGTGTCGAGTGGGGACCGGAGGACGGGCGTATTCTGACGGCGTTGAGCCGCCAGGCAGCGCTGGTCGCGCAGAACGTGCGGCTGGTGGCGGCGCTGCGGGCCAAAGTGAGCGAGGTGGAGGAGATACACTGGCGGCTGCTGGCCGCCCGCGAGGAGGAGCGGGCCGACCTGGCGCGAGAACTGCACGACGGCGTGATCCAGGACCTGATCGGACTGCGCTACCGGCTGGAGGCGCTGCAGGAGGAGGGCGAGGTCAGGCAAGCGGGAGAGGCCTACGCCCAGGCGGGGGTGTTGGTTGACGAACTGCGGCGGTTGTGCAGCAACTTGCGCCCGTCGGCGCTGGACCAGTTGGGACTGGCGGCAGCGCTGCAGACGCTGGCGCGGGAAGTGACAACGCGGGGGTTGCCGGTCGAGGTGCACCTGGAGAACGTGGCGCTCCCGGACAAGGTGGCCATCGGGCTGTACCGCATCGGCCAGGAGGCGCTGTCCAACGCCTGGCGCCACGCATGGGCATCCAAAGCCATGGTGACGCTGATGCGTGAGGGGGACGAGGTGGTGCTGATCGTCACCGATGACGGGCGCGGCTTCGATCCGGCGGCGGCCCGGGGGCACGACAGGAGATTCGGGCTGCTGGGGATGTCGGAGCGGGCGGAGGCGCTGGGAGGGTACCTGACGATCGAGAGCGCACCTGGGCAGGGGACGCGGGTGACGGCGCGGTGCGCCTGTACATCGTCTCGATAGAAGCGGCCAGGCCACTCCGAAAGGTCACCGTCGCGGGGGTCAAACGCACGTGGGTCCCTGTGTCGTCCCGTTTCACCTCGGCGCAGCGCGTCCGGCGCGTCCCCAGGTCCACAGTTTCATCCCGGTACGTGACCAGCAGCGTCGTCCGTGCGCCATCGGCAAAGTGGTGGGCGATGCCGGAGCGGTATTGGGAGTGGATGAGGTAGGGGGATGGCTACTTCATGCCGGTGGTGACGATGCCCTGAACGATCTGTTTCTGGCTGGCGAAATAGGCGACGATGAGCGGCATCACGTATATCACGACCGCGGCAATCGTGAGCGTCACCAACGCGTTGCCGCGAGGATCCACGAACGAAGTGGCCAGCTTCATCGCCACGGTTGCCTTATCCTCGGTCAGGAGCAGGGCCTGGTTGAAATAGTCGCCCCACACCCACTGGAAGGCAAAGAGGGCCGTGACGGCAAGCACAGACCTGGCGTTGGGCAGGAATATCTGCCAGAAAGTACGGAACGGCGTGCAGCCATCCACGGCGGCCGCATCTTCGAGCTCGACCGGGAAGGCAGCAAAGAATTGGCGGAAGAGAAAAATCTGGGGCGCGCTTCCGGCAATGCCCCACAAGAACCACGGCCAATAGGTGTTCACGATTTTCATGCGCGAATATATGACGAACTGGGGGATGATCGTCACGATGCCCGGCACCATCATCGCCGACAGCATGAGGACGAACAGCGCGTTGCGCCCTGGGGCCTTGATGCGGGCAAACGCATATCCCGACAGGGAGCACGAGGCCACGTTCGTCACTGTGAACATCGTCGCCACCCAGACCGTACGCCCGGCATACTTGAGGAATTTGGCGACGACGATGACGTCGTAATAGTTCTTCCACTGGGGCAGCTTGGGGAAAAAGCGGGGAGGATACGAGATAAACTCGACGTTCGTTTTCAATGAGCTCACCAGCAGCCAGGCGACCGGGATCATCAGGATGACCGCCCAGGCGATCAGGACAGCGTGCAGGAGGAACTGCCTCAACGCTGCCAACAGCCTATAGTTTCTGGCGTGTGACGGGCGAGTCCGTCCCACGAGTGACTGTACCTGGTTTACGGCACTGATCATCGGTAGGCTCCCTATTCTTGCCCAACTTCATAGTATACCCAGTAACGGGCGGTACCAAACACAATCAACGTCAGAACGAGTGCAAAGGCAAACAGCAGCCACAGCAAGGCGAATCCGTATCCAAAGCGGAAATAGGTAAAGACCCGGTTGAAGACGTGAACCATGTAGAAATAGTTGTCCCGCGGAGGGATCGCACCCAGGCCTGATCCTCCTCCCCCACCACCAATGCCACCGGCAAGCAACAGGGGTTGAACGAGGATTTGTCCTATCCCCAGGACGGACATGACCAATTGGTAAAAAATAACCGGGGTGACGAGCGGAAGCGTGACGAAGCGAAACTTTTGCCAACCAGTAGCCCCATCAATCAGCGCGGCGTCATCCAGTTCTTTCGGCACGCTCTGCAACCCCGCCATGTAATAGACGGTGGCCTGGCCCGTCGCCCCCCACAGCCCCATCATGATCAACACCTGGGTGGGGTACTCTGTCAACCAGCGCAAGTAGGTACCTGGCTTGACCGCATCCAGCGCGGCATTGACCAGCCCGTAGTTGTTGTCCATCATCAGCTTCCATACCCACACCACCGCCGTGATCGGCAAGATCGAGGGGATGTAGAAGATGGTGCGAAAGACGCCCCGGCCACGCACGCGCTGCGTGAGCAGCACGGCGGCGATAAACGAAATCGCCATCCCCAGTGGCATACTGACCACCGTGATGTACAGTACACGGTTGAAACCCCACCAGGCCTGCTCGTCCTTGAAAGCCTCCACGTAATTATACAAGCCCACAAACCTGGCCTTGTCAAAGTGCATGCCGTCGAAATTGGTAAAGGACATGAATATTCCGGACAAGACCGGCCCCAGTGTAAAGACGAGAAAGCCGACCATCCAGGGCAAGATAAAGAGATAAAACCACTTGGCCTTGCGCCACGGAATGCGCTCTTTGGGACCGCGCTCGCGTAGAGCTACCTGTATATCACGAATCACTGCCATGGTGCGCTCTCACCTTCATTGAGACCTGACAGGTTTACGTCGGACGCACCGCGTCCGCAACCTGTCAGGTCTCGCAAGGATAGGGGTTAGCCGCCGTACAGGGCGTTGATGCGTTCCTTGAGCGCGTCGTTGACCTCTTTGTCCACGTTGGCGATCGCTTCTTCGATCGTGACCTCGTCCTTGAGGTACAGCTCCAGGTTGGTGACCCAGGCCGAGTTGATGTTGCCCGTGGCGATGAAGGGGTTGAGCTGGCGCGCCGTTTGGACCGTATTCTCAAGCTCCCACATGACGCTGTCATACCACTGCTTGTCGAGCGGTGTATCCTGGGGGATCAGCGCGTACAGGGACTTTAACGCGGGCAGGCCCCAACCGGACCTGGCGCGATTCTCGGCCGGCGGGCCGCCCATGTAGTACTCGAACAACTCCCAGGCCGACACCGGCACCTGCGTGGGCTTGGCGATGAACCAGCCCGCACCCCCCAGCGGCGGGTTGACGGCTACCTTGCCGCCCCAACTGAGGCCAGGGCGCATCTGGAACTTGTCGCGAGGGTTCGGGAGATCCTCTTCGTTGGCCCCAATGACGATGCCGTGCATCCAGTAGCCGTAGCGGATGAAGGCAGCCCGCCCTGCCACGTAGTCGTCACCCGCCCAACTGGGGCTGGGATTCAGCGGGTTCCACATCACGTTGGCTTTGGCCAGGTCGGCATAGTAGGCCAAGACTTCGACCACGCGCTCGTTGTCCTTGATGTTGGCCCTGGTAAAGTCGTCTACAAACAGATCCTGCCCCTCTTCCATCAGGACCGTTTGCAGGGTGCCATCCCAATAGTCATTGTCGGCCCAGCCGATGCGCAAGGTGCGGTCGCCTTCTCGCTTGGTGAGCGCCTCGGCCCACCCGGCGGCGTCTTGATAGGTATAGATCTTGTTCTCTTCGGGCACCGGCACGCCGGCCTCTTCAAACGCCGCCACGTTGATCTGGAGGGACATGTCGGGCGAAAAGTCCTTGTGCATGCCGTACCAGCCGCCCTCGTACTGGAAGTATCCAACGGCGGGGGCCATGTCGTCGGGCTTGAGGACCTCACTGGTATTAAAGTACTCGGTCAGGTCCAGGGGCCAATCGAGCGCAACGTATTGGGGCACGTCTGCGCCACTGGCCCGCCAGGCGTCCGGGGGGGTTCCGGCCGCCCACATGGCCCTCAGGCGCGTGGCATCGCCCTCCACGCGTTCCACCTCCGAGACGTACCTGGCCTGTGCCAGGAAAGCGTTCAGTTCGTCGTCGGAGTATTCACCCTGGCCGACCCCGAACATAACCACTTTGGCAGGCGCGGGCGGCGGCGGGACGGTCGGTGGCACCTCGGTCGGCTGGACGACCACGGTCTTCTCGACCGGCACCTCCACCGTTTCCTTCACCACTTCGGGAGTGGGGGTGGGGGCCGGACCGCACCCAGCCAGGGCCGCGCCCGCGGCGGTCAGGGCACTCAGGCGCAGAAAATCGCGCCGGCTAAGGCTTTTCCTTGTCATCTCTCTACCTCCTTGACTTTCACGCATGGTTTGGTAAACTATCGCACTGTCGTTCATCCGTCATATCCAATCTCCGACCACCTCCTCACTCCACCCACCGAATTGCGAATTGCGAATTGCCGATTTGCCATTTGCGATTTGCGATTTGCTATTTGCCATTTGCTATTTGCCGACTATGATACCATAAGCCAGGCTACCTGTCAGGAATCTTCGGCACACATGGGGACAGAAAGCGGACATGATGACAAACGAGCAGTTTCTGGGGGCACTGCGCGGAGCGCTGAACCATCTCTACGAACCTGATCGCCTGCGTCAAAGCCCCCTGGCGGCCCTGTTTGACGTTGCCAATCGCCTCGATACGTTCTCAGCGTTGCAGCGCATTCTGACCGAGGCCATCGAGTCGCTCGAACCGGAGGCCAACGAGCCCCCCCAATCCCATGCCTGGGAGATCTATGAGCCTCTCTTTTACCGCTACGTGCAGCAGTTGGACCAACGCCAGGTCGCCAAACAACTGGGCATGTCTGTCCGCCACCTGCGACGCAAAGAGCACGCCGCACTGGAGGTATTGGCCAGCCGCCTGTGGGAACAATTTGACCTGGAGGCCAGACTGCGCCAGGACACAGGCCAACGCGCCACGCCTGTACAGGGTACAGTGAGCAGCCCCACCGTGAGCGAGGAGCTGGCCTGGCTGAAAGACGTGCCCCTGGAAAGCCCGGCGGACCTGGCACAGTTGCTGCCTGACGTACTGGCTTTAGCCGGGCCGCTGGCCGCTCAGCACAAGGTCCACCTGGACACGACGATAGCCGGCGACGTCCCCAGCCTGGCTGTACACGCGGTGGCGCTGAGCCAGACGCTGCTGAACCTGCTCAGCGTGGCCATCCACCGGGCGACGGGTGGCCAGGTGACCATCTCGGCCAGCGCATTGCCGCTGGAGGTCGAGATCAAGGTACAGGGTACCTACCTGCGCCAGGGCCCCCAACCTGTCCTGGACGACGACGTGGCCAGCCTGGACCTGGCCCGCCAACTGGCAGACCTGTGCAGGGGCAGGCTGGAGGTGGCCCGGTCAGGCGACCGGCCACGGCAAGAGGGCGGGGAAGAAGCCTTCAGCGCCACGTTGACCCTGCCATCCTTCGTCCAACTGCCCGTGCTGGTCGTTGACGACAATGCCGACACGCTGCAACTGCTGCAGCGCTACGCGGTAGACACCCGCTATCGCCTGGTTACCACGCGAGACCCCGAACAGGCTCTGAGCCTGGCCGCAAAGTTCTCGCCGAAGATCATCGTGCTGGACGTGATGATGCCCCAGGCGGATGGTTGGAAAGTGATGGCACGGCTGCGGCAACATCCGCTCACGGGCCACATCCCGATCGTCGTGTGCACCATCCTGCCCCAGGAGGAGATGGCCTTTGCGTTGGGCGCCAGCGGTTTCGTGCGCAAGCCGGTCACACGCCAGGCATTTCTGGCTGCGCTGGATCGCCAGGCTGAGAGGTTGGGAAACTGGTAGAAGCGGAGAGAATCTCGCTGACGGCCCGGATGCAGGCCATCAAATCGCGCACCGACAGGCCCCCGCCGCGGGCCACGGTCAGCGTGTCGCTCACGATGGGTTCGCCAGCCGGATCTCTGGAGGAGACCACGATCACTGGGATGTCCCGTATAGATGGGTCCTGGCTCTTTTCCTGCAGTACCTGGAAACCGTCCATGCCGGGCATAATCAGGTCAAGCAACATCACGTCGGGCCGCCGCTGGCGCAGCAGGCTGAGTGCCCGCTGCCCGCTCTTCGCCTGCAAGACGTCGTAGGTGCGTGCTGCGGAGGAGAGCATGCGCACAAAGAGCTGCAAGACCTCCGGCTGATCGTCCACCAGGAGGACCGTCTGCACGTCCTCGCCCAGGTCTTCCAGCGTCGAGAGCAACGCCTCGCGGGTCACCGGCTTCACCAGATAGCGCACCACGCCCAGCCGCCTGGCAGTCTCATCCTCTCCGGGTATCCAGAACGTCACCACCGGTGTGCCGTGAGGCAGCTCCGCCAGGCGGTCCAGGGGAGGCGGCACGCCTTTCAACCAGGGCGTGTTCACGATCAGCGCCTGGGCTGGCGAGCGACTCAGTTCGCGCATGGCCGCTGCGACGTTCTGGACGGAGACGATCTCGGCGTTGCCCATGTAGCGGCCAAGCAATCGCTGCACCGCCTCCCCCTCTTCCAACAGGACAAAGCGGGGCACCACCAGCGGTGCAGGGGCCTTGGAGCGCCTGGTGCGCGGTTCGTATTGATGGTAAGGACTGAACCAGCGCGCTGCATCGTCGCTGCGGGCCAGCGCAGCAGGGAGAGGCGCCTCCAGCGGCAGGCTAAAGGTGATCGTCGTCCCCACACCCACAGCGCTTTCCAGCCACATCTTCCCCCCGTGCATCTCCACAAAGCGCTTGCTGATGCTCAACCCCAGGCCACTTCCACCGTGGTGGCGACGGATGGAGCTATCCAACTGCTGGAAAGGCTCAAAGAGCTTCTTCTGGTCCTCCGGCGCGATGCCAGGCCCGCTATCGGCCACGCTGACGACGGCGTTGTCCTTCTCACACCAGGCGCTTACCTGTACTCCTCCTCGCTCGGTAAAGCGGCCGGCGTTGCTCAGCAGGTTGATGACCACCTGGCGGATGCGCGTGCCGTCACACAACACCGGCGCCACGTCCGGGGCGACCGCCGTTTCCAGCGCGAGTCCCTTGGACGCAAACAGCGCCCCCACCACCTGAGCCGCTTCGTCTACGATTTCCCGCAGCGAGGTCCATTCTTTGCTGAGCGCCATGCGCCCGGCCTCGATCTGGCTGAGGTCGAGCACGTCGTCCACCAGCCTGGCCAGATGCTGGCTGTTGCGCTGGATGGCCGTGATGTCGGCCAGCAACGCGGGCGGCAGGCTGTCGCCGTAGACCTGGGGAGACTGGGTGATCATCTCACTGAAGCCGATGATCATGTTCAGCGGCGTGCGCAGTTCGTGACTCACGTTGGCCACGAATTCTTCTTTCGCCCGCCGCGCCTCCTCGGCCACCTGGTACATCGTCTTGAGCCGGTCGGACAGCCTGGCGAGCTCCTGGTTGGCCTGGATGAGATCTTTCTGGGTTTGCTCGAGCTCCAGGCGGTGGTCGCGCGCTTCTTCCATGTTCTTCTGGGCCTGTTCGGCGTAAAAGAGGGACCATTGCGTCACCGCCAGCAATGGGGCAATCACGGCCCACCCCACGAGCCCCGTATAAGCTCCACCGACGACGGTCACCAGGCCATAGGCCGCAGGGACAGGCGGCATGGCGGGGCTATGGGCCACCCACAACACCAGTCCGATCACCACGGCCTCCGCCAGCAGCCCGGCCCGCCAGTCTATGGTGACGACGGCCAGAAGTGGCAGAAACGCGTACAAAAAAATGACCTCTGGTCGCCGAGAGGCATATATGGCCAACGTGATCGCCGCCACGAGCCCCATCTGCCAGGTGGCCTGGGCCGCCAGGAGGCGCCTGGAGAGCAGCCAGAGCGAGAGGCCGCTGGTCAGCGCCACGAGCGCAGCGATGAGCAAGAAAGCTGGCCCCAGTTTCACGGCCCCACCGGTTGCCGCCACGGGATACCAGAGCAGGTAAATCCCACCCGTGAGCAGGATGAGGGCACGTAACGCCGACTGCACCAGGTCCTTCGTCGCCACAGCAAGCTCAGCCCTGGCGGCCGGAGAGATGTGTCGCGTATACTCCATAGGAACCCCCGTTCAGCCTATCCTCCCACAGGTAGTTATTTGCAAACCTGCGGGAGGGTGAGTCACCGGTATGCTACCACACAAAATCCAGGATTGCAACACACCCCAGGCGCAGCCAACTGGCTTTTGGACAGGCCTGAGCGCTTTTGCATGGACACATCGCTGGAGTATAATTGGGTTGCTGGCGGTGAGCCTGAAACAGTATCTCAGTCATAGCCATCCGCCCGGTGTACGTGGATACTCCATGGAGGTCAAATGCAGACGATATACTTTGAGCTGAACATCCCCAAAGTGTTGATCACCAAAGCGTTGCGGCACGCGTGGCCGGGAATCATCTGGAGCCCCGTGTCCCCTTCCCGGTTTGCGACGCTGCCAGAGCCACGACTGCCAGGGCCGCGCTGGATCAAGGTGCGCAACCGGCAATGTGGCATCTGTGCTACGGATCTGACGCTGCTTCTGGTAAAGGCCGATCCGCGCGTCTCGATGGCTGCCTTGCCCAGCATCTCGCACTCCTACCTGGGCCACGAAGTCGTCTCTGACGTAGTCGAGGTGGGGCCAGACGTGACCGGCTTTCAGGTCGGCGATCGGGTGATCATGGACACCCGCTCCATCGGCCCGACCTGTCTCAGTCAAGAGATCTCGCCCCCTTGCCGTCATTGTAGCGCAGGGAATTACTCGATCTGCGAGAACCAATCGGCCGGCGGACCGGCCGGCACAGGTGGAGGCTGGGGCGACCTCTACACGGCCCACGAGAGCGAAGTCTTCAAGGTGCCGGATGACCTGACCGACGACCAGGCCGTCCTCGTCGAACCATCCAGCGTCGCGTTGCGGGCCGTGCTGCGACGGAGGCCGGGGCCGGGTGAGCACGTCCTCGTCATCGGATGTGGGATCATCGGCCTGCTGGCCGTGCGCATCGCGCGGATCGCAGCGCCCGACGCCCACATCACGGCCATGGCTCGCTATCCCCACCAGGTAGCCTCGGCGCGCCGGCTGGGAGCCGACGAGGTGATCTCAGGCCGAGATGGCTACACAGAGGTCGCTCGCCTGACAGGCGGGAAGCTTTACACCGGTGCTCTGGGCAACGAGATGATGCTCGGCGGGTACGACGTCATCTACGACATAGTAGGCACAGCTCAGACGGTCAAAGACGGTCTGCGTTGGGCACGGGCGGGTGGAACGGTCGTCTTGGTGGGGATATCGCCCCTGCTAATGAAGGTAGACCTGAGTCCGGTTTGGCATCAAGAGGTCAACTTGATCGGAAGCCTTGGCCACGGGAGCGAGGAATGGTGTGGCCAGCCCGTGCAC
>Ga0172366_10004667_pt1 | contig 10808 bp, 7 predicted proteins | sample LakKivSesite69cm_FD_114533 | JGI IMG/M metagenome (GOLD analysis project Ga0172366, IMG submission 114533) | Sediment microbial communities from Lake Kivu, Rwanda - Sediment site 69cm | ecosystem: Environmental > Aquatic > Freshwater > Lake > Sediment | place: Rwanda: Western Province, Lake Kivu...
AACGACATCACCCGCGAAACCCCGGCCTCGTTCGAGCCGACCATTGACTACTGCGTCGTCAAAATCCCGCGCTGGGCGTTCGAGAAATTCCCCGGCTCCGACCCCAAGCTCGGCATTCAGATGAAGTCCGTCGGCGAGACGATGGCCATCGGGCGGACGTTCAAGGAAGCGTTTCAGAAGGGCCTGCGCTCGCTGGAGATTGACCGCTACGGCCTCGGCGCGGACGGGAAGGACATTGACCTCAGCACGCCGGGGCTGGCCGAGTCGCTACGGCTGAGGCTGCCGGTGGCGACACCGGACCGGCTCTTCGAGATCAAGGCGGCGTTCGAGCTTGGCTTCACGGTCGAAGAAGTCTACAAGCTCACGCGCATTGATCCCTGGTTCCTGAGCAACATCAAGGAAATCGTGGACTTCACGCAGACCCTCCGCGCCTACGCCCCGACCTCCGCATGAGCAAGGCATGGGTAGGTTGCCTGACTCAGGAGTAGGGGCGCATGGCCATGTGCTCCTACAAGATATTGTTTCGACACGCTTTGTAGGGGCGACTCGCGAGTCGCCCCTGTAGTCCATGATGAAGTGTGCGTATCTGGAACTCGTATTACAGCCTACCTCACCGGCAAGAGGACGAAGATCGCCACGTCCCACAGGGCGTGGGAGACGATCCCCGGCCAGAGCGACTTCCACCGCCAGTAGACCCCACCCCAGAAAAGCCCGCAGGCAAGCGCGGCCATGAAGAGCATGAAGTTCCATGCCCAGAGATGCACCCCGGCGTACGCCAGCCCTCCGACAAGCCAGCCAGCGAACGCGCCATAGCGCACGCTCAGCCGATCCTGCACGAAGCCGCGCCAGTAGACCTCCTCGGCGGGGCCGATGAGCGCGAACAGGAGGAAGCCGATGAGGGGCCGGGACATCTGCGACTTCATCGCGTAGATGCCGCTTACCTCTTCCGGCGCGAACGCGAAGAGCCACGCGCTCGCCCGGTCGCCGAGGAAGAACGCGAAGTAGAGGACCACCCCAGACGCGACCCCCACGAGGAGGAACGAATTCCGAAAGGCGAAGAGGCGGACAAGGCTTCGCCGTTGCGCCCGCAGAGCGATGGCGGCGAGAAGCGATGCGGCAAGGGTCATGTTCAGCCAGAAGTTCCCCCACTTCAGGCCGAACATGACGCCCCACAGCAGAGAAGCAAGGAAAACGCTCCCGACGAGGGCATTCACAGGAGCTTTCCGAGGCCAATGCCGAGGATGAGCAATAGGCCGAAGAGGAGGTGCACCTGCGCGGTCATCTGGTCAATGATCGCAAGCTGCGAAGTATGCCGCCCGTGGGAACTCTGGATGAGCCTGACGATCTTGATTGCAGGCGGGATGCTCAGCGCCACTGCGAGCGTCCACACGGGCAGGATACCGAGGGCGACCATCACGACGACGCTCAGGTACGCCCCGCCCACCATGGCGTAGTACTCAAGCGCGGCGAAGCTCTGGCCGAACATGAGCGACACGGTGCGGATGCCGCTCGTCGCATCGTCGGCGATGTCGCGCAGGTTGTTCGCCTGAACGATGGCCGCGACGAGAAAGCCGACCGGCAGCGAGATAGAGAACACGTCCCACTGGAACGCCCCGGTGAGGACGTAGTACGAGCCGATGACCATGAGCGGCCCGAAGAGCGCGAATATGCCCAACTCGCCCAGCCCGCGATACTTGAAGTGGATCGGCCAGCCGCAGTAGAAGAACCCACCGAGGAAGCCGACGAGGCCGAGCACAAAAAGCGGCCAGCCGCGCACCGTGAGCATCCCCAGCCCAAGCGCCGTGCCGACGCCGAACGCAAGCATCCCTCCCCAGAATATCTGCCGGGGCGGCAGCAGGCCGTTCACGAGGACGCCGGAGCCGCCCATCGTCCCCTTGCGGTCAACTCCGCGCATGAAGTCGTAGTAGTCGCTCACGAGATTCGCTCCCGTGTGGAACAATACGCCCGCCAGGAGGATCGCGGGCAGGAGCCACCAGAGGACGGCGCTTCCTGTCGGAGGCAGAAACCACGCCAGCACGGCCCCCAGCAGCATCGGGGTTATGGAGGCCGTATATGCGAACGGTCGCACCGCCTGCCACCAGAGCGCGGCTTTCCCGGCGGGCTTCTGGCCGTAGGGGTAGTCCACCGTCAGGCGAGGCGCGTAGCCCTGGGTGTGGTCGGTGACGTGGAACGCATCGGGGATGATCTTGATCGCGGTGCAGTGGGGCAATAGCTTGAGGAACGCCGCGATCCGTTCGTCTTTCTGCTCAAGGAGGGCCTTGATCTCCGGCTCCCGGTGGATGTTATCGAGGATCACCGCACGACCAGTGCCCTGAAGGAACCGGTCGGTGCTCCCTCTGTCAATGGTGAACGCGACACGCGGGTCTTTCCTGATGTTCACGAGCGTCACGGCGTCGTCTTTCACGGTGCAGTAAAGGCCGTCCTTCCCCGGCGCGTAGAACATCTTCGCCGCCCACATGTCCTTGCCCTGGCCTGTGGCAAGGGTGAAGACGGAGTTCTCCGCCATGATCGCCTCGGCCTTCGCCATCACCGTCGCCCGGTCGGTCGCTACGTGTTCCGCACGCTTCATACGCTTTTCCTCTCATCTATCGCAAGTGGTTCTTCGCTCATTTTGACACGTGCCAAAGATATTCCTTCGCATCGGGACGTGCAATGCTCGCGGCGGAGCGGAGGAACGCTCACGAGAGAACGGGTACGGCTCTGTTGATAATCTGCATTCAGGCAGACAGGAATGTCTGCCCCCACCCCCACGTCAAACCCCCAAGAGTATCGGTGGGGCAGGCATTCCTGCCTGCCAAAGAGACAGTGCAACAGGACTGAAGAGGTCCATTATAGAGGTTGTCAACAAAGCCACCAGGTGCTTTTCCTCGTTCGGGCTGTGGCGCGCCTCCGCCGCACCTGTGATTTTGCCGGGAATCTGTATACTTTGTACGTTCTTGTGTGGGGTTTCGTGCGCGATGGGGGAGTTTGTGATGTCCTTACGGGAGCACCTCTCCCGCCGGTTGGCGGAGATGAGCCGGAGAGCCTCCGGGCAGGTGCCGTCCGCCGGTGAGGATTCCACGTGTTCGGAGGACGCCGGAGCGGCGAACCGGGCTGAGGCAGGATGGACGCTTGCCGAGTTGCTCCCGACCGGACGCGAATGGACGGGGAATTGCGGGACCTGCTGGGTGCTTATCGAGGACCTTCGGCAGACATGGCACGGAAGTGCGCATCTGCTCGAATGGGTGCGACCCGCGCGCTCCGCTCCGCCTGCCGGGGAGGTGCGTGGGTGGCCGCATGCGTGGCGAGGTAGTACAGTCGCCGCGATTGACATCGAGACGTGCGGCTTCGCCGCGGCGCCGATCTTCATGATCGGCCTCATGGAGACCGACGGCGCAAGCCTCGTGCTCCGTCAAGGGCTGGCACGCGACTATGCCGAGGAAGCCGCGCTCCTTGAGTGGGCCGCGCACCGGCTCACGGCGTCGGGCGGGGTGATCACGTTCAACGGCCGCACGTTCGACATCCCGTACGTGCGCGACCGCCAGAGGTACTACCGGCATAAGCCACTCGGCGACCTGCCTCACCTCGACCTCTTGCACATCGCACGGCGAATCTGGGGGGCGGACCTTCCCGATTGCCGCCTGCAAACGCTCGAACTCTACCTCACCGGCAGAGCGCGCAAGGGCGACATCCCAGGGCGCGAGATTCCCGACGTGTATCACACGTTCGTGGATACGGGCAACGCACGGCACATGCGAACGATCATTCAGCATAACAGGCTTGATCTCATAACGCTCATGGAGCTTTTCGGAGCGGCGTGGCATCACGTGCGCCGAGAAGTCGGCAATGCGCGCCGGGGGAATGATGAACGTAATTCCGTCTGACGACCGAACCTGGTCAAGCGCCACAAAGTGGGCGGGCGCTCGTGTGACCGTCATGGGTTTGGGGCTTTTCGGCGGTGGCGTGGGCGCGACGCGGTTTGCGGTCGGGCTAGGGGCCAGGGTCACGGTAACGGACCTGCGTCCGGAGGAGCAATTGGCCGAATCACTGGAGGCGCTGCGCGGCCTTCCGGTGCGCTACGTGCTTGGTCGGCACGAGGAAGCCGATTTCCGCGAGGCCGACCTCGTGATCGTGAACCCTGCCGTGCCGCTTGTCTCCCCTTTCCTTGAGATCGCCCGGCAGGCGGGGGTTCCGCTCACCACCGAGCTTCTCCTTTTCGTCGAACGGTGCGCCGGACGCATCGTCGCGGTGAGCGGCTCCAACGGCAAGACCACCACTACAAGCCTTATCGGCGCGATCTTGGCGGCGCACGACCCGCGCACCGTCGTCGGCGGCAACCTCGGACGCTCCCTCCTCGCCGAAGCGGCGTCTATCGAGGAGGGCGCGCCTGTGGTGCTAGAGGTGAGCAGCTTTCAACTTGAATGGCTCGGTCCGGCGCGCTGGGCGCCAGAGATCGGCGTCCTCACGAATCTCTCCCCGAATCACCTCGACCGGCATGGCACGTTCGACGCGTACGTCGCGGCGAAGCGCGAACTCCTCGCGCACCAGTCTCCCACCGGCGCTGCGGTGCTCAATGCCGCCGACGAGCGCCTCTGCGAGATGGCGAAGAGCCTGCCGGGTCGGACGTTCTGGTTTGATAGCCGGGGAACGTGCAGGCCGGGCGCATGGGTGGAGGACGGGGAGATCATCCTCGCGCTGGAGCGGAAGCCGCAGCCGGTGATGCGGGCACGCGACATCCCGCTCGTGGGGATGCACAACCGGGAGAACGTCCTTGCCGCCGTCGTAGCGGCGGGGGTATGGGGTGTGACATCGGAGGTGATCGCCGACGCGGTGCAGGCTTTCAAGCCGGTCGAACACCGCCTTGAGTTCGTGCGCGAGGTGGGCGGCGTGCGCTACTACAACGACTCCATCGCCACGACGCCGGAGTCGGCAATCTGCGCGCTGCGCTCCTTCGAGCCGGGGCAGCTTCTCCTCATCGCCGGGGGGTACGACAAGAAAATCCCGTTCGACGCGCTCGGCCCGGAGATCGCTGCACGTGCGGGCGGCCTCATCGTCCTCGGCGCGACAGCGGAGAAGATCGCCTGCGCTGCGGAGTCTGCGGGGTTCCCGGCGGAACGGATACATCGCGTTGGGACGCTCGCCGAGGCGGTCGCGCTCACGGCGAAAATCGCCCGTCCGGGGCAGGCAGTTTCGCTCTCTCCTGCCTGCGCCAGCTACGATCAGTTCCGCAATTTCCAAGAGCGGGGGCTGCTCTTCAAATCGCTGGTTATGAAGCTGTGACCGGGGCCTTTTTGCCCGATAAGCCGGTGATGTGAGGCGAAGATGAACAAACTTTCATCCTTGGTTCAAAGTGCATTCATCTGAAAATCGTATCATTGCGTGACGATGATCGGGGCGAGCGTCCTCTTGCGACATCCCCGGTCATGTCACCGCCCGACAGGCATTCGGCCCGCGACCTCACAGAGCGTACCGTTCCGCTCGACATCTCGTGTGAACGTCGTAATCCGTTGGTGGCGTAAGCCATTCATCATATTGAGGGTTCCCGGCACGGGTGAGTCAGAAAAAGGAGATAATGCGATGAGTGAAGTGCGCGTCGCCATCATTGGCGTGGGGAATTGCGCCTCCTCCCTCGTACAGGGAGTTCACTACTATCAGAATGCCAAAGATGACGAGTTTGTCCCCGGGCTGATGCACGTCAACCTCGGCGGCTACCACATCCGGGACATCAAGTTCGTCGCGGCGTTCGATATTGACAAGAACAAGGTCGGCAAGGACCTTTCCGAGGCCATCTACACCCCGCCGAACAACACGTACGAATTCGCCAAAGTGCCGCCGTCAGGCGTGAAAGTCCATCGCGGCATGACGCACGACGGTCTCGGCTACTATCTCTCGCAGATCATCGAGAAAGCCCCCGGCCCGACCGACGACATCGTGAAGATCCTCAAGGACACCGGCACGGACGTGGTCATCAACTACCTCCCCGTCGGCTCGGAAGAGGCGACGAAGTGGTACGTCGAGCAGGTGCTCAGCGCGGGCTGTGGGTTTGTGAACTGCATCCCCGTGTTCATCGCCTCGCAGGGCTATTGGCAGCGTCGCTTCGAAGAGAAGGGGCTGCCGGTCCTCGGCGACGACATCAAGTCCCAGGTCGGCGCGACGATCACCCACCGCGTGCTCACGACGCTCTTCCGCGACCGGGGCGTGCGCCTTGAGCAGACCAGCCAGCTCAACGTCGGCGGCAACACCGACTTCCTCAACATGCTGGAGCGCTCCCGCCTGCAATCGAAGAAGATCTCCAAGACCAACGCCGTCACCTCCATGCTCGATTACGACATCGGCGCGGATAACGTCTACATCGGCCCGTCGGATTACGTCGCGTGGCTGAAGGACCGGAAGTGGTGCTACATCAGCATGAAGGGCCGCACCTTCGGCGACGTGCCCCTGAACCTGGAGCTCAAGCTTGAGGTGTGGGATTCGCCCAACTCCGCCGGGGTGGTGATTGACGCGGTGCGCTGCTGCAAGATCGCGCTCGATAACAAGATGAGCGGCGCGATCATTGAGCCGAGCGCGTACTTCAAGAAGACCCCGCCCAAGCAGTTCCCCGACTCCGTGGCACGTCAGAACCTCGAAGAGTGGATCAAGAAGTACGGCAACAAACACGCGAAGGCGGAGAAGGCGGCAAAGGCAGCAGAAAAGGCGACGTAGCGAGCCACGTACATCATTTCATACCCACAACAAGCAGGGCACGGTTTCGGGATGTAGCACCGAGGCCGTGCCTTTGTGTCTTGGCTAAAGTGATTGAAGATCAGATTCATCCTTTAGGCTTCTAGTATGCCGACTTGATGCGATATTTTTAGGTGATTGGCCATGATCTGGACCTATTCTTAACGCGATGTGCAAGTTTCCCAGATACAGAGGCAAATCCATCGCTACCTACACAGTCAGGGCAGGCAGAAATGCCTGCCACACCAATCCCGGCCTTTGGTGGCACGGGCATTCTTGCCCGCCCGAATGTAGGTCTTCACCAAAGCCACTCCTGTTCAGATCCACGTCGAGAAGAAGCAACCCTTCTCGCTCACCATTGTCACGGAGATCACCGAGTTTTCGCGCAAATCGTCGCAAGCTCGGTCAGCGCGAGAAGATAGTACGCATTATGGGGCAGCCATGGTTCGTTGCACTGGTAGCGCGGCGTGCCCTGCTCCATGAGGTCCCAGAGCGGCAGGTCGGTCGCCGCGTTGAACCGCACGATCCCGTTGAACACCGAGCCGGGCACGGCTCCCTGCGGCTGGCCCACGATGGTGTTGTAGCGATGGTGCGCCGTCGCCGTGTTCACGCGACCTTCGCCGTGCAGCATACACAGGCCGTACGGGTTCATGCCGAGCACCCAGTTGACCTGATCCAGCCCGTAGCGGAGCGCCTCAACGCGGCCCGTCACCTGATAGATGAGGAACGCGGCCCACGCTTCCGAGAGATACTGGCTGTTCTGCCCGACGTGCCAGCTTGCGTCATTCTCGAATTGGTAGAAGTAGGCTTCGGCTTTCCGCGTGTAGAATTTGGAGATGCCGAAGGGATTCCTTGCGATCTGCGTGAGGAACCCAAGATAGCGTAGGAGGCTGCCTTCGGCTTCGGCGGCGAGCGCGTGGGTGCGGTGCGCTCGCGTCCAGAAGGCAAGCGCAGCAGCCGGTGTGCCGTTGTCAACCACTGTGTACGCTGGTCCCTGGCCGGGGCTGCCCGCGTACCACCCGTCATACCGCTCGTCCTTGTTCTGGCAGGCGATGATGCGTCGGACGCACGTCGCCTCAATGTCGGCGAACGTCGCGTCGCCCGTCGCAAGGCGGAGTTCGTGTGCCGCGATGAGCGATTGCGCCGCGTGGTGCACGCCCTCCGCATTCGGGTCGTACGCGAGCGCCCAGTGACGAAGCGCACGACCGACGTACTCCTCGTGCCCCAGGATGCGCCCCAGGTTTGCAAAGCTCGCCACGAGCCAGAGATTCTTCGACTCCCCTTGAGCCACGCGGTCCTTGTCGTCGCCGATGCGGTTATCCGTCTCCTTCTCCGGGATGCCCCAGTAGCCGTACCCGCTGAAGTGCCGGTCCCAGAGCTTGCCTGACTTCGGGTCCTGCATCTTCCTCAGGTACTCGGCCCCCCAGAGCGCCTCGTCGAGTATATCGGGGCGACCGGTGTGTCGCCATGTGAGGTGATGTTCGGGGTGGCGTTCGCTGGCGTAGAGGAGGCTATAGACCGAAAGCGGCGTGAAGCCGTTATACTTGTTGTAATCGCCTGCGTCGTGCCACGCGCCTGCCGCTTCGATAGTCACCCCTTCCGGCGTCGTGATCCGGTCGTCGAGGTGGCACGGACCGTGCCACCCTGGGATCGCCATGCCACATCGCTGATACCAGAAGAAGCGGTGCGCCGGGTCGAGCGTCCGCCCGGCGACGAAGTTCTCCCCAAGCGAGAAGACAGGTGACTCCGCCGTCAGCCCACCGACGTTCGCCTCGATGTAGTAGTTGTTCGGCGTGTCGAGTCTCGTGAAGTCGCCGCGCCAGTACGTGCGGCCCCAGAGGTCAATCGTGCCCGCCGGTTCGAGCGCGCCCTCGTAGACCGGGATGAACTCCCTGCCCGGCCCCCCGATGGGCGCGATCACCTTGAACGTCGCCGCGTCCGCAAGCGGCGCATTGGCCTCTACGACGAACGACTTCGGATGCCCGACGTTATACCCCACCTGATTCACGAGCACGCCAAGACGCGGCTCCGATTCGCCCCAGCACTCGCTGATGTTCACCTTCGCCGAACCGCCCGCGCCCACCTCGACGACGAACCGGAACGACGCGGTCGTGCGTACAGCACGCACTCCCTCAAGCCGTGCCACCCTGTCCGCGCCGGTTTCCGCCCAGATGATGGGATGGAACTTGCAGCGTTTGGCCTGACACCACTCGATCCCCAGCCTGCCGCCGGTGATCTTGCCCGCAACCGCAACGCGCAGGTTGTCATGATCGAGCACCGTCGGGATCGGCCCGGATATCCAGAGGCTCCCATTTTGGCCCGTGATCGTGACCGGGCAGCCGGTGAAGGTCGCGTCGGGGTCTTCCTGTTTCTTCGTCCACTCTTCGCGAGGCATCCAGGTGATGCTTTTCACCCACCTCATGTAGTCGCGCCGAATCATCTCCATCTTGATCTTCCTTTGCACGGGTTATGTAGTGCCAATCTCCGAAAGGCAGGTTCTCACCCACTCCGTCACGTGTTCATCGCCGGAGACCGGGTACGGGTAGCCCAGGCGTTCCGCCGTCTCCTTCGCCAGCCAGCGAAAAAGCTCCATCGTCGCCACCATGCCACGCCGGATGTCCGCCCCGTCATAGTGGGAACATGCGGTTCGCAGACCTTCCAACGCCCGTGCGTCTGCCCACTGTTCAAGGAAGCGTCCGCCGTGCCACGTGTCGCACTCCTGGCCTTTGGTGGCACGGGCGTGCCACTCGATCATCGGCAGCAGGCAGTGCCACGCCATGTACCTATCAAGGCCACCTCTCGCGGTCCAGGTCTCCCCGCGCCGGAGTTTCTTAGCAGTCCAGACGCAACGGTACCAGAAATCGTTGACGACGTTCAGAAACGCGCCTTCCGACGGCAGCTCATGTGTGATTGGCGGCAACGACAGGCTCTTGAAGGCGTCGCTGAAGCCGTCCTTGTCCACGATGATGCGAAACCCCCGGCTGATCGCCGCCATCACATCAGGAGTGAGACCATCCCTCAGGAGGTTTCGCAGCGCTTCAACGGGAATCAGGACAAAGTCCACGTCGAGCGCGCCATCGAAGAGCACGCTGCACTCCATGGTATCGCCGCTCACCTCTGGCTCGAAGAAGATGAGCCAGTAGGGGCCGAGGTTTCTCAGCCAGTCAGTATTCGCAACGTAGCGCCGTGGGTCAGTCGTGAAGAAGAGGAGATCGAGGTCCGACCACTCGTCGGCGGGATGGTCAACCCGCGTACGGGAGCCGAGGATGAGCGCGGCGCGGATGTCGGGCTGTGCCTCGGCCCATGCCACAAAGCATTCGATCAGGTGATCGTAGGCAGCCATTACCGTGCTCATGGGTCCCTTCTCCCGTGAGAAGCGTCCTTCTGATAGGGTAGGACGAGGCTCACGTTCGCGCTTCGCGGTGGAGCGCGTAGAGCCGGGCGTTCACGAGGTAGATGCGGAGCGCAATAGTCCTCCCCTGCAACGCGTCGAGCGTCGCGCCGGAGGTCCACGAAGGCTCCCACCGATCGCCGCCTGTCACCAGCGGGTTGGCCTCGTCGCGAGCAAACTTCGGTATCGGCACACCATCGGCGTCAAACGCCTCAACGCGGAGGGAGCCTGACCCGACGTGGTGGTCCGTCGTGCCCGCACGTACGCGAGCATCAGCCGTGAAAAGCAGCCTGCCCCCCTTCCAGAGGAATGGTCGGGTAGCCACATAGCCCTCGACCGAACCGGCCTCCAGCGCCGCAAAATGGTCTTTCCGCAACACCGCAAGCCCGATGGCGGCTCTTGGAAACGGTGGTACGCGCGCGTGCGCGTGCGCACGTCCCTCGTGGTAGAACCAGAGACATTCGTCCCGCTCAATCGGCGGCGATGAGGCGAGGGCAATCCACGCGCTATCCCACGCATCGCCTTCGCCGTTCGGCAAGAACACTCGGCGTGTCCGCCTCCATGTCCGCGTGTCGCGGCTGATGACGAGTTCAGTATCAATGCGGTCGGGAGTGGACCAGAGCCGCTTGAGTCCGCCGAGGTAGAGGTCCCGGTACTTGAACGCGGGCATCCCGTAAAACTGCACGTCCCATGAGTC
>Ga0172366_10004668_pt1 | contig 10807 bp, 10 predicted proteins | sample LakKivSesite69cm_FD_114533 | JGI IMG/M metagenome (GOLD analysis project Ga0172366, IMG submission 114533) | Sediment microbial communities from Lake Kivu, Rwanda - Sediment site 69cm | ecosystem: Environmental > Aquatic > Freshwater > Lake > Sediment | place: Rwanda: Western Province, Lake...
AAGACTCCGACGATTATAGCTAGAATGCCGACAATCCTGTAAAAGATGTTGGACAATCCTGTCACCTGTATTGTTGAGAGTATTCCAATACCGAAGAGGAAGTACGCCAGAAAAATTGAGACCGCGAATGCACCACTAACCTTAACTAATTTTCCCTTATCCTTGGACGCGGAGATAAGGCTCAACAGGAAAATTAGGACGCCTATAGCGCAAGGGTTAATTGAGTCGACTAAAGCAGCCCACGTAACCACAATTATAGAGACTGGCGTTAATGTTCCATACTCCTCTATGCATGTACATGAGCAACCCGTGCTGAGAAGGCTTTGGACTGCTCCATCCAATTCTGCCGTTATTTGTTCTTCGTCCACAAAACATCTGTCATCGATGAATACCGCGGGTATCACTCTCTGTTCTTCTGGCACATTGTATTTGTCGAAGAGGCTGTTTAGGATGTTGATGTTGCTTCTATTCCCATAAACCTCAAACCGCTGAACAGACAGCTGCGGATACTTCTGCTCCAATCCGGTTACATAGGGCTTAACATTCTCACAGGCAAGACAACCATCACCATAAAAAAAGTAAACACATACCCCAATGCCTTGAGCATAAGTAAAAGCCAAAAAAGGTGGAATCAAGGCCAAGAACAACAAAGCACTGTAATATGTACAAATCTTAGTCATTTAGATACCCCGATGTTTCTAATTATTTAAAAAAAACCTGAAATAAGACGAGAAGACACAAAAGACCCACACACGCAAGAATGAACCACTTCTTCCGTATCATCTTCCTCATTAACAATGTATAAATGGGGAAAAAATCAAAAACAGAAAGAAAAATAGACGTATAAATATTCTGAGGAAGACTGGTATATTGATCATAAAAATTGACTACTATAAAGAATATGGAGATGAGACAGAGTATAAAAACTACCATGAATGTCTTGGAACGTGATATCGTTCGCTTTTCCTTTTCGACTTTATAAACCCACTCATATATACCACCATAACCGATTATAAAAAGTAGTATCAGAGGGTTCCACAAGCTATGCCAACCTCCAGCAGATGCAAAGCCATTACATCCTAAATGTTATGGACACCATTGTATACAACAATAATTATAACAGGCTACTGCACAGCCATAAGCCAAGGCAAGGCTACAAATAGTGTCACATAATGGCAAGCCGGGACCCGCTAATAGACAGGCTGCGGTGCAAATTGCAAGCGGGGCATAAATGCACCAATCATCATTGCAGTCTTGTTGGCACTGGTAATTCATAACTTTACATCCAGTACAAGAAGGCGGCTGATAACCTGGTTGTCTGCAGCAACCCTGGTAGCAAGTCCAGCCCTGACCAAATTGTGATACACACTGCGAAGGTTGCGAACATGAAAAGCAGGGACCGCAGCTCGAACCTAGGCAAACATATCCCTGACCAATATACGAACAGTCCGAATCATACGTACATCCATCCGATACAATTGCTATGTTCCGCAGTATTATTCGGTCGTACCCTTGTAGTTGTAGGCTAACGAGTTTGGCTAAATGTTCAGCTTCAACCTCTATGGTGCGGTAGCGTTCAGCCAAATACGCAAAAGTCTCGTTCATCGAGTATAGTCTGCCCATCTCACCAGCTACTTTTCCTAGGACGCGGTAATTCTGTGACAATGTTACAGGCGAGTTGAATTTAACAACCTCCAGCGACAGTGGCAACATGCCTGCTTTTAACCCAGATTCGCCAGCTGGCACATAATCCAAGACCGTGGAAGAAAAGTTATAAGTTTTCGTAAAACTCGTGTACATGGCTAACGTGTAATCCACATGTTGAACGAAGTAAATGAGAACATAGAATTGAATGGGTTTATTTTCTGGATCTAGCGGTATCATCCCCATCGAAAGAAATGATGCTGTTCTATTAATGCCTCCCGAATATTCATTATAATTCCACAATATATCTATAGTAACAGTGGCTTTAGAGATAGTGTTATTAGATCTGTACGCCATAAGAGTGACAATCCGACTTTCACTCCTCTCCTGAATGGTGGAATTAATGATACCATTTGTGGATACTAAGCCTGTTTGATTTTGAGCGTTTCCACAGGATGAGCATCCATAAGACGAGTCCGTAATGGCTAAGTTAAGAGGCTCAATCCGTGACATTACCTCTTGACCTGCAATATTAACTATAATTCTATGAAATGTTGTCCCTATGTTATTATTATGATTCGTGACCAAACCTAATACGGAAGATCCATACATTCCCCATATAGAAATTGAAGCTATGAGAAAGATGAGCGTTATAGAAGCAGTTTTAATTCTCACATTTTTATCGTTAATAAGATTGGCTACTGTTCCCATAATTCAAATACACTCCCACTATCCCGTTTTAATTTTTAATTAATATATAAAATTATCGGTTTTGTAATTGATGTGAAAAATAATAAAAGAAGAATCGTTATTTTCATGTTATGCTAAAAGACTTTACAAAGTTTTTAATAATATTTTTGATGATTACAAAATAAAAAATTTAAAAGTATAAATCCCACGTTCATTACGGAAATTAATGCCATAAGGTGAAGATGGCTGAGCAGTCGGGCACAACCGTCGAGGTGATTTCGACCGAGACCGAGGAGGGGCAGATGCTGTGGAAGTCGTTCGGCGGAATAGCCGCGACCCTCAGGTACAAGCTGCCGAACCAGCCCTAGAGACATAACGCTAATAAATTAAAATTAATAAAACCTCGAATCTCATAAATGGCTTAATTTTTATTTTTTTTAAAAACTTTAATAAATGGAGATGACCTTATTCATTCTTTTATTGTTTTATAAAAGACCTAACAGTGTTGCCACTCCTAAAGCTATCATGGTTAATCCTATCATTAAGTGCATTAGTCTCGTAAATTTATGTCTCGAATGCGCCATCTTCTTAGTAGATGATGTCTCAAGAAAAATAAGGACTGTTATAAGGATAAACGGTAAAATGAAAATGAAGTTGTAATATAAAAGGAGCGAAATCGCTGATAACCTTGTAGTCTTATCAGCCATCAAACCAAGAATGTATAGATATGGACCTCCTGTGCATGGGAGCTCAATAAGACAGACGGCGAAGCCTGTAGTGAAGGCTCCGACCGGGCTTGTGGCTGTTTTGAGTAGACTATTTAAAAGTTTCTTTAAAGACGTAGGAATCTCCATTACGAAACCCAAGCTGCCATATCGTATAAAATCTTTGATGTTGAAAATTCCGATTATTATGGCAAGGATTCCGACAAACCTGTAAAAGCTATAAGATAGACCCGTCGCCTGAATAGCTGAGAGTATCCCCAGCCCGAAAAAGAAGTATGCCAAGTAAATTGATGCGGCAAATGCCACACCAGCCTTAATCAGCCTTGCTTTGTCTTTGGACGCTGAAAGTAGGCTTAACATGAATATTAAGACGCCTATGGCGCAGGGGTTTATTGAGTCGACTAACGCAGCCCACGTGACAACAAGCAAAGAAATTGGTGTAAATGCTTTATCTCCTTCTAGGGATGGGCATGGGCAGCCTGTGGTAAGATGGCTTTGGATGGCTCCTTCTAGCCCTGAGATTATCTGTTCCTCGTCCACAAAACATTTGTCACCAATGAATACTGCTGGGATCACTCTCTGTTCTTCTGGTATACCGTATTTGTCGAAGAGGCTGTTTAGGAGGTTTATGTTGCTTCTGTTATCATAAACTTCGAACCGCTGAACAGACAGCTGCGGATACTTCTGCTCCAACCCACTTATGAAGGGCTTAACATTCTCACAGGCAAGGCAACCATCACCATAAAAGAAGAATAAGCAGACGCTGTCCATCCCTTCGCACTGAACAATTTTACATACCCCTTTACTAAAAACTAATACAGAACAAAAAAATAGAATTATCAAGATATTCTTCATCGAAAAACTGCCTTCTTATTATTGATTCAAAATAGAATCTGTGCTAAAAAAAATGTGATCGCAACGTTAGTTAATAATGTAAGAATGAATATTCCGTAAGGGATTACTTTCCTTTTTATTAGTGTGTATATAGGAAAGAAGTTGAGAATAGATAAAGAAATAAAAATCCAAATCGCGTAATATAAATATGAATTAAAAATATACCACATTACCAGCATAGTAGTTACTAAAAATAAAAAAAAACCTATACAAAATATTTCTATTCGTGAAATAATCCTTCCTTCCTTTGTGGCTTTGCGTGCCCATCCGTGTATAACACCATATGATAAATTAACAAACAACAACAACAGCCAAAACAAGATAAACGCAGTATTTGGAGGATAGATATCAATCACCTATTTTTTAAATCCTTAATACCATTCTTGACAACACGACATGTAGCAATATGTACTACTTCCAAACCAGAAGAACCACCAGCATAGTATTTGACATATAAGATTAGAGCCACAACCAAAACAAATAATTGAGATCGACCCCCAATTATTTAGGCAATTGACTTGACACTGATAATTCATTACTTTACATCCAGTTTGTGGGGGTGGCTGGTAACCCGGTTGTCTACAGCATCCTCCATAACAAGTCGAACCCGCACCCCAATATTGTGTACACTGCGAAGATTGTGTGCATGTGAAACAAGGACCACAACCCTGACCTAAACAGACAAATCCCGGAGCAATCCAATAACATTCCGCATCATGTTGGCATGGATCCGTTATGATCGCGGTGTTCTGAAGTATTATTTTGTTATATCCCTTTAATTGTTGGCTAACGAGTTGAGCTAAATTTGTAACTTCGTTCTCAACTTTATAATAACTTTCAGCCATGTACGAAAGAGTTTCATTCCTTTTATATAGATTACCTAACTCATTAGCGACTTTTCCTAGAATGAAGTAATTCTGTGACAATGTTACTGGTGTATTAATTTTAATGAACTCCAAAGTTAGTGATCCACATCTGCTGGTGGGTATATATTTTAATAATGTGTAAGAAATGTTATAACTATTGGAATCTAAAGGTATAAGTCCCGTGTATGCGGTCAACATATATTCTTTATGCTGAACTAAATGGCTTAGACTATAGAATTGCATGGATATATTTTCTGTTATTATCTTTGTCAAGGAAAATGTTGTTGTTCTATTAATACCATTCAATTGCTCTGTATTGCTCCATAACAAATCCGTGGTAATAGTGGCCTCAAATGTAGTACCATTAAATTCAAATGCTACAAGAGCAATTATCTGACTTTCACTTTGCTCCTGAACCATGTAATTTACAATATTAATTTGTGACCCATTAGGTTCTAGGCTCGTTTGATATTGGCTATTTCCGCAGCTTGAGCATTCTGTCCTAGATGTTGGCAGGATTAAAGGTTGAATTTGCAATAATATCTCTTTACCTGCAACACTGACTGAAACATTGTGAAATGTATTTTTACAAATACTGCATGAAAAAGCAGCATTGATGCTGAGGTTCAATACCGAGGATACATATGGACTCCAAATCGGAACCAAAGCCACAAGAAAGATAAGTACTATAGAAGTAGTTTTAACTCTTACATTCTTATTATTAATGAGACTTGCAACTAAATTCATACCTATAAATCTTCCCATTATATTATTTTTACCATTCTAATATAAAAGATTATCGGTTGTGTATTAAACACGTAGGCAATAAAGACGAAAGAATGCAATGATTATTAGTTGAAACAAAAAACTTAATAGAATCGAACGAATGCCTTTTAAATAATTTAATTCAACGGAAATCTGACTTAAATTTTTGACGGGAACTTGACGCCATAAGGCGGAGATGACTGTAATAGTTGAAGTAGCAGTTCGGGAAGAAAGTAAAACAGGAAGTTAAAGAAGGGAAGGCGGAGTCTTCGCAGAAGGTTCTGAACCGACTCATCGACATGGCGTAAAAAGTCTTCAACGAATTTTTGGAATAATACCCTCAGGTACAGGCTGCCGAACCAGCCCTAAAGGCGCAACGTCAATAGTCGGACTTAGTAGTAGAGAAATGCACGATTATTAGGGCAAACCTTACTAGCATAAAAGACTAATGAAATAATTGTGCTAGTTTTTGTTCGATTGCAGTTGAGGAATTTTTGGATAAAAGTTTTAAACTCATATGCGATATTTGGACAGTTAATTGGGTAAAACTGGTGTAATCGAGTTGATGACCAAGAAAATCATTGTCAAAGTCTCTGTCGCATCAATTTTATTGACGTTTTTTTCGCCCGCCTTTTTCCCCAATCCTAATCTTTTAGTCTGCAGAGCTCAAGAGGAATACACTTACTACGGCGTCATCCCGAATAAACTTTGGGAGTACGTCCTGAATGACACGCAACATCCCGAATACGGATACATCTTCGAACAAGACGTGGATACTCGAAGAACACAAATTTTAGTATCAGTTACAGCAACTGAAAACAACACACACGCGCTCATTTACAACTTGGACAACGACAACCCCATTTACCAGACTACTTTATACGCCATGCAGAAGCACTTCGTGCTTTTCCCAAACGGAACAAAGTTTAAAGTCGTGACGGACAGGTACGCGTCCGTCATGATCCTCAATTTCCCGAACATCCCGCCCAACTCAAGCCCGAACGTGAGGGACGCGATGCCGTTCACGTACATTGCTAGCGTAGACGGCGCATACGTTGGGAAAGAGTTCATCTTCATGGCTTCGTGGAGCCCTGGGGCAGGCATATTTGAATCCTACAGAATTTTCGCACTGGAAAAAGCGGATGTCACAATAACTGATGAAAACGGCAGCGAACAAAGCTACTCGATTTCCACCAATTCATACAAAGACGTTGCAATAGATACCTATGTGTCCTATAAGGTTGAGTCAACAGGCAACATCATGATCCAGGCCATGGAGGGTCTAGGTCGAGGAAACGGGCGGATTTATTATTTCGTGCCCTCTGCCGAAGGAGGATTCGTAGGAGCGACATTCTACACAACATCGACAACCGACTGGGACCAAGTAGAAGACTACGGGTTCCGCATATCTGCCACACAAGATTCCGAAGTTGCAGTGTGGGACCTTGACCTTAAGACAAAAATTTTGGATGTCACGGTCCAAGGCGGAGCAGGAACATGCGTCCAGCCGAAGGCAACGGCGATTATGATACAAAGCACCAAACCAATCACGGTAGAGTGGCTGGCAAACGGGAGCACGACCAGACGAACCGCCGGAGACGCGTACGGGGCAGGGATAGCCTACATCGGCGTCAAACCAAACGAGGAAACCCAGATTCTCCTACCGACGAACTCAACCAACGAGGCCTACATCTTCGCCTACAGGCAGACAACTGTTACAATTGATGATGACGCAGTGTCAATCAGCGCGGGATCATATTATCTTTTGACCATGCCCGGGAAGCACACAATCGTTTCAGACCAGAACGTCGTCATCGAAGTGATAAGCTGGCCTCTTAACCCTCCTATTCAGGGATTAAACTTTGGCGGAGTCGAAATTCCGTGTGTCCAGTTGACGGACGTGGTCCCGAACGTGACCTTGACACCGATGGAAGAGTCCCCTCTGATGACGTACGCAATAATCGCAGTAGCGGTTGTTGCTGCGGCTGCGGGTTCGGGATTTATTGTAATGAGACGCCGGAAGAAGTAACCAATGCGATGCATCATGAATACATCGGGTCAAAAGACTTAACAGAGTCATTGAGAATATCATTTTTAAATCACAGAGTGATTTAGTGGAAACCCGAACTTCATGTCTGACACCGAGCTTGACGCCATAAGGCGGAGACGGCTGCAGGAGCTGAAGAAGCAGTTTGGCAAGAGGGCGGAAACAGAGCCCAAAGATGAAAAGTTGGATTCTCCACAGGCAGTTCTGAACCGACTCTTCATCGACAGGGCGTGGGAGGTCTTCAACGCTGCTAAGGACCAGTATCCTCAGGCAGCCAAATACGTCGAAAACACCTTGGTCAAACTTATTACTGAAGGAAAGTTGAGGACTCAGATTTCTGGGGAAGAACTCTACGGGCTCTTCCTCCGCCTCGGGTACAGGGTTCGGCTTCAGACGAAAATTTCGGTCCTCGAACACGGGAAGGTCAAAAGCCTCGAGGACAAAATAAAGGAAGAGACCGCGCAGTAGCGATTATTCCTCTATGAATTTTCTGATGGTCCTCAGGGCTTCGAGGAACTCTCCTCCCTTGTCCGTTATCCTGAAGAGCTTCCTTTCGCCTATGTTCACTTCTTTGAGGAGACCCCTCGACAGAAGAAACTCGACAACCGTTTTAGTCCGGTCAACGGGAAGCCGCGCAGCGTAGGACAGCCTCGTGATCGGGCAGGCGCCCCCGCTTCTGACCGCTCCCAAAACTGCAAGGTAGATTTCGTACCTCGTCCGTTTCATCAATCCCGTTCACCAGAAACGTTTATCGAATTTTTTTACCCAGCACGATCCTATGGATGACAGTTCATTCAATTGTTATTGGCGATTAGGCTTATATTATCATACAGTCGCGCAGGCAGCGGGTTCAGTCTGTTAAAAGGAAAACGGTTTGCCTCCACCTCGTCCTCGTGGAAAAGTAGTAGTCCCAGCTGCTGGCGAGCTCCCTACACCTTTCCAGACTATCGACGGTCAAATGGAAATGCTGGCTCTCGACGTGGTCGTGAATTTCGTCAAGTTCGCCTCCCCGCAATTCTTCCGCGAAGCGGTTTTTCAGCGAACTGTCCACGGGCAGCTCGAATCCGTAGCCTATGACGCCCTCCTTCGAGATGGCTGGTCTAATGGTCCATCTGGCTTCTTTCGTGACCAGAACCATATTCAGCGAGAAGGCTCCGATTTTTTTTGTCCAGACTCCGACTCCGCTGTATTCCCATTCCTTCTCCAGCTCGTTGATGCTATTTTCGAACTCTACAGTTTTCGTGACCCTCTTAAACTCCAAAAGCTCTTCCGGGCTCAGCTTCTCGATTACCGCACCCGATTCCTGTAATTCCTCAGGCAGAAAGATGTCGGGATGCAATCTTCTCAGGAGTAGAAAATTCTCAACGTGCCTGTACCTAGTCACGTAAACGTAGATGGCAATTCCTTCCCTAGGCAACTGCCTCCGCGCAATCATCGAACTGAAGTTCATCTTCTCGAAGTTCACGTAGAAAGGCGGAACCTCAAGGGTCAAAAAATTGGTGCCGAGGCGGAACTCTATTCTGCTAATCTGACCCAACCCTCAGCCGCCAACGGTCAACCTTGAGCTTAATGCTTAAATCGGAGGCGATGGAAGTCGAGATACTTTTACGGGTTCCTTCGCAAGGGACACGTCCTGTTCTTTCCTCAGCTCGTCGGTGTACTGCAGTTCTCCGTAGATTTTGCATTCTCTTTCCAAGCGGACCCGATTTGCGTAAACGTTCCTCGCGGAGGACTGCTCCTCCATGACTAATGACCCAGCGTGGATGTCTTCAGCCTCAGCCTCTTCCCCGATCTGAACATCGCTGGCGACAACGACGCCTCTGATTCTGCCCTTCCTCCCGATCTCAACGCGGGTCGCCTTCGTCCCATCCCTCGTCTCAATACTGCCGCCGACGTCGACTGAATCTTTGGCTTCGACTTTTTTGGCTTGAAGCGAGCCGCCGACATCTATGGACTCGGCTTTTAGTACCTCGCCTGCCTCAGATGTTCCGCCGACGTCGAGTTTTCCGGTTAGGGTTAGGTTCTTTTCTACGGAGACTGTTCCGCCGACGTCGAGTGTGCCTCCTTTGGCTTCTCCGCGTATTTCGACGGTGCCGCCGACGTCAATGTCCTCGAACTCCAGGTCTCCTTCGGTCCTTAAGGTTCCGCCGACGTCAATCTTCCTTCCCTTGCTTCCACTAGCAAGCTCCGCTTTGCCGCCGACATCGATCGAGCCGTACGTCAGGGGCTTGGTTGAAACGAAGACGCCGCCAACGTCCACGCTCCCTCTGACTTCGCCCCCCGCGACTTTGGCTGTTCCCCCTACATCCAAATCGCCGACTATCATTTCGGATTCTGCCGCAAACGTGCCGCCCACGTCAATTTTGTCAGCCTTGATGAGCCCCCTGCCAAGGAATGTGCCGCCCACGCTTATTCTTGAAATCGTTGTTGTGCCTTCTATCTTTACCGTGCCTCCCACTTCCAGTTCTTTGGCTTCAATGTCACTTTTCTCCTCGAAGACGCCGCCGACCTCTATCTCGTCAGCTTTCGTGTTGCCTCCAACCCACAGCTTACCGCCTACCTTAACGTTCCTCAAGGAAAGATTTTTTTCCACAGAGACTGTTTTGTCAACCTCGGCATCTCCCGCTGTGAGATTGCCTCTGACTTCTAGGCTTCCTTCGCGGATTCTAATTGTCTTTTCAACTGACAGGTCGCCCTCGACGACGAGGTCGCCGTCTTTTCCCCTGACTGAGTCCGCGGAAAGGCTGCACTCGAAGACGCAGTTGCCCTCGTACTGGACGCTGCCTGAAACATCAACCTTCCTCGAGTCTCTCGCTCTGACTGTTGCACCGTCAGCTAAGTTGAGGTCGCCCTCCACTCTGTCGAGTGTTTCTGCTGTTCCCGAATTCATATTTACACTACCCAAATTTCTTCACCGTTAAAAAAATTCTTCTCTAAATTCGTATATAAGGGTAGGGCAACTAATGTGGACACTCAACGTAATCACGAGATGTTACTAAATTTATTTTCTGAAAAAATTTTTAATGAACAGTTTATGCCGTTTTTGTTACGAACATAATAGAAAGATTTAAAAGTGTGTTTAGAAGTGCATATTTTTTTCGTGGCATGTATGTGCCACAGCGCGTGTTACACGAAGATGGTTGAAGACTGGAAAAATAGTCTTTCTGAAAGTATAA
>Ga0172366_10004671_pt1 | contig 10807 bp, 11 predicted proteins | sample LakKivSesite69cm_FD_114533 | JGI IMG/M metagenome (GOLD analysis project Ga0172366, IMG submission 114533) | Sediment microbial communities from Lake Kivu, Rwanda - Sediment site 69cm | ecosystem: Environmental > Aquatic > Freshwater > Lake > Sediment | place: Rwanda: Western Province, Lake...
CACTTCTTAACTTTGTATACACTTGTTTATAAAAACATTACTGTCTTATCGACTCTTCTTGAGAGCGTGCCTTAAGAGGCAAAATCACTATGCCTCTGTCAGTTATTTCATACGGATACACCTCACCAGTGTGCATGCTCCCACGCATCTTCAATATCTTCAATCTCCTCCTGAGACACTCATCATTACTAAAATCAGTTTCAAGAAGAATTATTCCATCCGCTATGAACTCTTCCAAGCCAGACCCGATCGTTTCCGTTCCCCATCGTATATCCGCAATCACCATAGTTGTGCAATCTATCTCTTGAACAAATTTGTAGAGTAAACGAAGGAAAAAACGTATTTCCGAAGGTTCTTTCATGGCCAAAGAGATTGCTGTAAAGGAGTCTATGACAAGCCTTTTTGCTTTGATTGAATTAATCTTCTCCAAAATCAGGTTTATGTTTTCTTGGATTCCTGCCTCTCCAACGATAGACAGGGCTAAAACTGAAACCTTGCCTTCGAGCTCAAGCCTCTCGAAATCCCAGCCAAATCTCCTCCAATTCCTTATCAGCGGCGTCTTTGTTTCAGAAAAACAGGCGTAGACACCATTCTCTCCATGGTCAGTGGCTCCCGCGCAGATGTACTGCCCTGCTAGAGTGCTTTTTCCGGAACCTGGATGGCCTGCGACAAGGATAAGGCTAGTTCTAAGAAAACCGCCTCCAATCAATTCGTCCAGTTCTTGGATTCCAGTTGAAACGCGTTTCAACTCTACTACTTTGCCCATACAGATCACTGAGGAATCTGATGATTTTTATTGTTTTGACATATTCATATATATATAGTTTTACTTGATACTTTGAAACTATCGGCTAACTTAGTTTTCTTGAGCCATGTAGACAAGTAGTTTTTTCTTGTTTACCAAGCGATTAACATGCATCTAATCATAGTCGTGGAGAACCCTTTATATCGGGGTTTAGCCAATTCAAATAGAACAATCAAATCGAGTGTAACGCTATGTCAATAATGCTAGTGATAGGGACCAGACCAGAGATCGTAAAGATGGCACCCGTAGTGAAATCCATGGAAGAGCTGAATATGGACTACACTACAGTCCACACAAACCAACACTACGACCAAAGTATGAACGGGGCTTTTTTCGAAGAACTCAAACTGCCTGAGCCAGATGAGTTTCTCGAAACACCCAAAAAGGCTTCACATGCGGAACAAACATCACATATTATGATTGGAATTGAAAGATTGATAAGACGCAGATCCCCGTCGCTAGTCGTTGTTGAAGGTGACACAAACACCGTTATGGCCACGGCGTTGACAGCGGTGAAATCTGGGGTTCCAGTCGCCCATGTTGAAGCTGGGTTGAGGTCACATGATATGAGGATGCCTGAGGAACTCAATCGAAAAATCACAGACAACCTCTCAAGCCTACTCTTTGCCCCAACGGAACAGGCAAAGAAGAACCTCATCAACGAGAATATTCGCGGCAAGACATTTGTGACCGGAAACACAGTCATCGACAGCTGCATCCATTTCTCCAGCATAGCGATGGCAAAGTCTAGGATCACAGACAGACTCAGGTTCGACGAGTACGCTTTGGCAACCATTCACAGGGCAGAGAACGTCGATGAAAGAGAGACGCTCGCCAAGATTGTTGAGATAATTGAAAGATCGCCGATTCCAATCGTCTTTCCAATCCATCCAAGAACCTCGAAAATGCTCAAATTTTATGGACTCTTTGACAGGGTCTCTGGATCAAAAAATATTCAACTCATAGATCCAGTAGGGTATTTCGATTTTCTGAAACTGATGGTTTGTTCCAAGTTTATTTTGACGGATTCAGGGGGAATACAGGAAGAGGCTACGGCGCCGACTATAAGAAAGCTTGTTCTGGTGCTCAGAGAATCTACGGAGAGGCCTGAGGCCGTTAAGGCGGGATTCTGCAAGGTTGTAGGTACAGATCCAGAAATAGTTCTCTCTGAACTAGATATATGCGCGAATAAAGTTGCACCGAATATATCATCTCCATATGGTGATGGCACAGCTGGTAGAAGAATAGCTGAGATAATCAAGAAACAGATGGAGGATGGTTTTGAAGTGGATCTCCTACGGGCAGGATTCAGACAGGGGAAGAAAAGTCTGATAGAAGAGGAGATAACGGTAGAACGGGAGAGAACGTAAGTTGGCAGCTTATACAACAACGGTCAGAGAGAAGCCCCAATACCTTCATGCCTTAGGAATGGGCGTTGTAGCAGCAATAGTGGTTATCGCATTGGCATCGCCGAGAGCTTTGCAACTGACTGCTCAATCGATAAGTCGATTTTTGACATGGGGTGAAATCCCCCATCAAGACATCGGAATCATTTACAAGCGTGATCAGTTCCACGCGAATCAAACGTATCCAGCCATATCTGTAAGCCCACCAGACGGATCGGTCTCGGATTTTCTAATAATACCGGAAACTTCAGGGCTCCTGGTTGTAATACTGTTCTCCATCATCATGATACCTACAATGGGGCTTCTGAAGGGTCAGATCTGGTTCAAAACAAGCTGGCTTCTTCTCGGTATCGCGATAGGGTTGGGCTGGGGCATAACCCGTATGACCCTGATCATCACCACAGCCTATCTGTTTGGTTCTAACACATCCTCATTTCTTTACTATGTTCTAATCTTCTTCGACATCCCTTGGGTGGTCATGATGTGGTCCACCGGAGTATCCTTTCTCAAAAGAGAAAAATTGGAGGAAAAAATATGATAGTCGATCTCATCCTTCTCACCGTAATCCTAGTCATGGTAGCCTATATGATCAGACACTACAGCTTCACATTCAATGCGCTTTTCAGAGAGCCTCAACAGAGATCTTATCTACGAACATCAATGGTCTTTGAGCCCAAGGTGTCGATTCTAATCCCGTCTCGAAACGAGGAAGCAGTAATAGGGAACCTACTTCAACGCCTAACCGAGACAACATATCCAAAGGAAAAACTACAGATCATCGTCATAGATGATGGGTCAACAGATAAAACGGGTGAGGTTGCAGACGAATTCGCGGAAGCATACCCCTACATAAAGGCAATTCATAGAAAAGATGGAGGGCGAGGTAAGCCCGACACCTTGAACTATGGGTTCCGTATCTCAAACGGAGAGGTCATATTGACATTTGACAGCGATTATTACCCTCAAAAAGATATTATAGAGAAGCTGGTCGCTCCCTTCGTAGATCCAGAGGTTGGAGCAGTTCAGGGAAGGGTGACCGTATTAAATGAGGAGGATTCCTTCGTTTCAAAAGTTGTTACGCTTGAGAGAATCGGAGGCTACAGGATAGATCAATTGGCTAGAGACAACTTGTCACTGATTCCACAATATGGAGGGACTGTAGGAGGCTTCAGAAGAGAAGTTCTGGAAAAAAACGGTGGATGGGACCCCACCATACTTGCTGAAGATACCGATCTGACCTGCGAAACCCTCCTACAAGGCTATCAAGTGAGATATGTGAATGATGCAGAGTGCTATGAAGAAGCGGTACAAGACTGGAGATCATACTGGAGGCAGAGATACCGATGGGCCAAGGGTCACATGCAAGTCGCCTTCAAACAGCTCAAAAAGTTCTGGGGTTCCAAGCAATTCAGTGGTCTAGAAAAGATTGAAATAACCATGCTTCTGTCATTGTATTTAAACCCGGTTTTCATATTAGTTGGTTGGCTCATAGGATTCGTGGCATACTTTATGGGTGCAATACCCTACTTGTGGTACTATATGGGTTGCCTCGCAGTCTTCACCTATAGTACCGTCGGAAACTTCGCTCCATTCTTTGAGGTAGGCAGCGCAATATACTTGGACGGTCGAAAAGAATTGATGTGGATGCTCCCAACATTGACGATCGGCTACACCGTCATGGTCTTTTGCTGTACAAAGGCGCTACTAGACTTGATGATTGATCAAATATTGAGAAGAAGGGAATACGAGTGGGAAAAAACCGTCCATAACGGGAACGGAAACCACTACGTAAACAATCACATAAATAATAACAAGGTGAAAAAAACATGATCCCATGGTTCTACCTCCTTCTGCTAGCCATACTGGCATTCTTCATAGCACTCCCGTTCATCCCAGCCATAATTGAATACTGGAGACGAAGGGATAAGGGACCCAGGACAATCCCAGAAATCACCATAGCGGGAGAAAAAGCAGAGGCTACTCCGCGCGAAGGAGCAGCCATCGAATCCTTCCCATTTATTGAGAGAAGCAGAATCAAATCCCGCGTGAAGACGGTGGGCGGGATTATGAGGGTCGCTGGCGACCTAAGCATACCAGACGGCACAGAGATCAACACATCACTGGTCGTGCACGGTCACCTAAAAACAGGCAAGGGTGTGATAATAAAGGGAAGCTGCAAAGCCACGGGCGGCATAGAATTAGGGGCCGAATCGCTAGTAGAGGGACACCTGATCTCCGGTAAAGATGCCATCTTGGATCCCTCAACGCGTGTAAACGGCGTCGTCGATGCCGTTGGCGATGTGGTCTGCCGTGAAAACTCATACATTGGTAGTGTGTCAGCAGACAAGAGCGTCAAATTAGATCCTAACGCAAAGATTGGCAGGAGAATATCGGTCGGGGAGGCAGTGATTTCCACTCAGCCACCTCAACCCCAGAAACCAGAGGCCATATCCAAGTTAACGCAGCCTGCTGCCACAAGTGAAGAACTCCTTGAGTTGGACAAGCGCTTCTTCGAAGGAAAGATAGGGGTCGAAGAGTATTTAAAGTCTAGAAGGGAAGTAGTCGAAAAAGAAAGCAAAAAGAATCAGAATATCTCACGCGCTACCAAAGGTAAAAAAAAGAAAGGTTAAAGCCCTTTACCGATAAAGTAAATGGCTAAGAGACCTATTGTCACCCCGACCCAAACCTCCATCGGATATTTGGCCTTCAGAAACAACGCATCGAGAACAGCCGTAAAGACCAATGTCAATATTGTAACAAAGGTTGCCAATTGTGTTGCACCCATGTAGCCTACCGGCACGATGCTTGCGAAGCGTCCGAGAAACATGAGGAAGAGCGCCGTGAAGACAAGAGGTGTGAAGAGGGTTCTTATGTCCCACCAAATGTCCAACAATTTATCCCATGAGATTTGACCGATGTTGCCGCTGGCAACTTTCCATAGGATGTTGCCGCATGATCCAACTAAAGAAATAATGATCATTATGATCCACATAGTCCACTTTTCCATATTCGGCACCAACTCGTTACTTCTTTTCTTCCACTACCTTTAGGATCTCTTTTCTAAAATAGTTTATTATGTCGGCGATGAAGCCTAAAGCAAAGGATTGGAACCCGGTGATTAGGAGTAGTACTCCAAGTGTCAAAAGAGGCATGTGAGGTGTTATGGCTCCAGTTCTCAAAAACATTATCAGAAGATGAAAACATATGATAAAACCTATAAAGATCATGATCAGGCCTGAAAAACCAAAGAACAGCATGGGAGAACTTAGGAACAGCGACCGCATCTTCGTCGAAATCAACTCGAAGAAGCCTTTAAACAGTCGCGTATGCCCATACTTTGACGTCCCGGATCTTCTTGAAAAATGCTGAACCTCCACTTCACCGATCTTGAATTTTTGATCCTTCAACACCGCCAATACATAACGGTGTAAATCCCCCAAGAAGATTACGTCATCGAAGACCTCTCTTCTGAATGCTTTGAAGCCGCAATCGATGTCGTGCAGATGGAGCCCGGTCACGGCATTAGTCATGAAGTTGTATATTCTGGAGAGAGATCTTCTGCCAAATGAGTCCTTTCTCTTCCTTCTCCAACCGTTCACCACATCGTAGCCTTCCTCAATTAGCTTCAGAAACCTGGGGATATCTTGTGGGGAATACTGTAAATCTGCGTCTATGACAAGAATTATGTCTCCCTTGGAAGCTTTTAGTCCAGTTTCGATGGCAGCGGTCTTACCAAGATTCCGCTTATGATGTACCGTCCTGACGTTCTCGTATTTCTCTGACAAAGCTCTCGCCACTTTACCTGTTCCATCTGTACTTCCGTCGTCTACAATGACGATTTCTCCTCGAATCCTTTGATTTGAAAGAGCCGTTATGGTGTTATTCACCATCTCTTCAACATTAGCCGCTTCATTATAAGCTGGAAAAACAACGGAGACAAACATATGACAAACTCCTAAAATGTATTCACATCTTTCTTGTAGTTAAGTATTTGATTGTATGAACAAACCACATATTTTTTTCCAGAAGGCAGATGGCTGGACTAAGATATGATTAAACACACAATTAACCGTTAATAGGTTGTTCAATGAATTCTTATTACAAAAAGAGTTGCGCATGGAACATCTAGTGATAAACGAGCGGATGGAACGTGGAGATATATGATCAGAGAAACTCGCAAAAAGAAATGCAATTCTCCTTCAGAATTCTTTGAAGTTAGAATGTTAAAGAAATGCTATTCCTTAGCAACACGCATCTACCGGAAGATGCCGCATAACAGATTTTTTATTCTAATTAGAGCAGCAGTAATATACCATGTTTATAATAGATTTTTCAACTTGCTGGGTCAAAAAAAGAAAGCGGAAATTGTTGAAGTCAAAGGCATGAAAATGGTTTATAATGCATACTTCCCCAGATGGATCTTTTTCTTTAATCAATGGAAAATAAAAGACCATGAAGAACCAGCATTCTCCTTATTCGACTCTCTTGTACGAGGAGGAATGACAGTCTTAGATATAGGTGCGAGTACTGGGTTTTTCACATTAAAGGCTTGTAGAAAAGTTGGGGAGAAGGGACAAGTTTTCTCCTTTGAACCCGATAAAAGGCGTTTTTCTATTTTAAGGAGAAATATTGAACTGAATAATTACAATAATGTGAAAATATTCAATTTGACTATTGACTGTCAAACTCATTTAGACTCTTTTGTAGAAACTGCAGATGTTGTTGCAATTGATGTAGAGGGGCAGGAATATTGCGTGCTGAAAGGGATGAATGCCTTATTAAAAAAATCAAATATAAAATTAATTGTTGAAGTGCATCCAAAATTTATTTCACCGGACAATCATCAAAAAACATACACTTTGCTCCAAAAATACGGTTTTAAACTATTCTTTGCTAGAGCGGGCGATAATAAATTCACCAGCAACCGTCAACAAATCGAAGGAGAAAAATTTTACTACCTGTTCGCTACCAAACGGCCACCTTAGAATTGCGCGCTAGAGGCCGCTTCGACTATTGATTTTGGGAGGCCCTTTCGTTTGTTTTCAGAAAAAAAGAAAAGAAAACAAAACAGCTCTGCCTTGACTTATCATGCAATCGCTTATGAAAGCATCGAAGAATCCAAGCGATTTTGCAACCTAATAGACCTATCAAAAACCGAAGATGGGGATATCAATTTTTCTGCGGAAATAGATTTCCATGTGGAATCGACAAGCAGAACAAGAATTATTTTTCAAAATATATCATACGGCGACGCTATATGGGTAAAAATGAGTCACTATAAGGGATGGAAAGCTTATATCGACCGTGAGCAGTTGCCTATCTTTCTAGCTGGTCCTGACACGATGCTTGTCTTCCAGAGAGAAAGCGACATAGTTTTTCAACATGAGAAAGACTTATGGAAACAAGTGAGCGAACATATGAGCCTTATGGGTATTATTTCGACACCCTTGATGCCTATCTCAAAAAGGTTTCTTGAAAGACGTAAAAAGCAGGGTCAAAGATGCTAAGAGTTCAGGTTTGCTGCCTAGCAGAAGCCATCTTACAGATCTTGTCTAATTGTAAACTTGCTAGACAACTATTCCAAAGAGCTAAAAAACATAAGGAGAATAAAGATTACGGAGCTTTGGTTTCACATTTTGAAACGTTATATGAACAAAATTTGGAAGGCTGAAAATTGAAGATTTGTTTTACTTGCGAATTCTTTCCTCCATTTTGGAGTATTGGACCTGGAAGAATGGTTTACGAGGTAGCTAAACTTCTAGCAGAGGAACATGAGGTCCACGTTTTTTGCCATCATTGTCCAAAAGCCCCGAACGAAGAAGTTATGGAGGGCATACTTGTGCATAGAAGCAAGATAAGAGTTCATCCTCACTCTTATTTCAGGAGGTTTTTGTCTTCTTCTACTTTGCCATTCGTGCTTCTTAGAAGGAGATTTGATGTTATCATAACCACTGATTTCTTTCCCCCGATCCCCAGCTATGTGACGGCTAAGGCCAAAAGAACCCCAATAATCCTCATTTCAGGTGGGTTATTCTGGAGTCTACTCAAAAAAAATTCAGATCTAAAACCAGAGAACACCCGATTCAGTGAAGTCTTGGCCAGAATCGCTACTCGGGTACGATGGATCCATACACTGTTGCTTGTAGGCAGTTTCATTGAAAACCGATACCATTCTATTAACTATGACGCCTGGATCGTTGTGAGCGAAACTGCTAGAAAGGAACTTGTTCAAATTGGGGTGAAGAGAGACAAAATCTTTCTGATAAACATGGGGGTTAACCTTAAGTTTTTTGACTCGATCATAAAAAAAGAAGAAAGGAAAAGGCCCACTGTTGGTTTTGTTGGCAATCTCGTTCCCTCAAAGGGAATCTTAGATCTGATAGAAGCCTTTAACTTAGTATTAAAAGAGATTCCACAGGCAAAACTAGTCATAGCCGGTGATGGCCCAGAGAAAAAGAAAGCTATGAGAAAGAGTAATGCATTGTATATTTCAGAAAACATCGAATTTCTTGGCTTAGTTAACTATGAAGAATCTGCTAAAATCATCAAGTCTTCTGATTGTATAGTCATACCAGGATTAGTTGAAAAGCTTTCTCTCGTACTCTTGGAAGCTATGGCTTGTAGAACCCCAGTCATCGCATATGACATACCTGTGGTTAACGATTTAGTGATAAATGGTAACAACGGGTACTTAGTTTACCCAAGGGACATTAATCAGCTAAGCAAGAGAATTGTCAGAATCTTACTAAACCCCGCCCTGAAAGAAAAATTGGGAAAACAAGGCAGAGAACTTGTGGAAAAAAGGTACACTTGGAAGCAAGCTACTGACAGAATCTTGAGCATAATATGCAGACTAGTGTTTCGATCATAACTGAATATCCGTCTAAAGAGATTTCTAACTTGTAACGCAAGAATAGCTAGCTTCGCGCGCAAAAGATCCCCAAATCAAAGTTCTTTGAAAGAAAAGGCCCAAAAAAGCAGATCTGGATGAGGTCAATGGGCAGAGATCACTTGGCCACAAGATCCTTATCTAAGAGCCTTCCAGAATCTATGTATGGCACTTGCATGTAGGCATAAAGATGAAAGAAGTCGTGATTGAATGTCAAATCTGAAGGAACAACAAGCGATCTGGGAAAAGCACTGGACGAGATTAATAGATAAAGAAATGAATCTAGATATTCCTAAACCGAGAAGGATCTCAATTGCTTTTGAATTGCTTGCAAAACCAAAATATGGCGAAAGCATTCTGGAGGCGGGTTCGGGTTTGGGTCTTCACACCTTACATTTTGCTAAGCGTTTTAATCTGAGGGCTGTTTTGTTGGATATTTCCAAGAAGGCTCTATGTTTTTCGAAACGAGTAGCCAAATCAAAAGGGTTGAGCTGCGATTTTGTTTTGGGTGATGTGTTGAATCTCCCCTTCGTTGAGAACTCGTTTGACATAGTTTGGAATGATGGAGTGAACGGATATTTTCAGGGAAAGGACCGTCAAAGAGTTTTTGATGAGATGATAAGGGTGGCTGCTTTCCACGGAAGAATCGTCGTTATAGTTCCTAACAAGCTAAGCATGCTTTATTGGTTCTTGAAGCTGATTAGAGGATATTTCATATGGGGGTACTCCGGCTTTGAAGATCCCTTCACTCCGAAAGAGTTGATGAAGAGGATGCAGAAGACGAAAGTTGGAGAGATTCTCTTTGTGTGTAAGTTTGCCGAGTTATGGTATATGAAGCCTTTTCGATATCTTTCGCAGAGCGTGAGAATCGCTATTTGTGGAGAAAAAGCTGGACCGACCAGGACCAACTGAGCTTCATCACTCTATTGCTTTTCCATGTCGCACGCTACTTCTATAAGAACCTTCAACATTCGCTAACCCGCATCTCCTATCTCACGGACTGACATCTCGATCACCGAGAATCTTTTTTAAGACGCTGCTTAGATAATGCTTCTTTTTGCTTGCCCGCCACTCTCGATGGGTATGTTTGAGGAGTAACCTATCCAAATTTCTAAAATACTTTAAACGTTTAGGAGTCTCGCTCTCAACATTTTCATAAAATATCTTCCATATACTCTCATAAGAGACCACACATTCTTCTTTCTGATCCTCCATCTAAGAATTGATTTAGGCCTCATAGCATCCTCAAAGCATAGAGAGGGGGATTCCAGTTTCCTATCAACACCGCGTAAACGTACTATGTCATCACAAAACTCATGGAGCAAATACGTATGTCTTCGAGCATTTATAATACGTAAACAGACGCTAGTAGGAGAGTGAGGGCTGGTTGAGATCTTGAGTATTCCTTTATCAAAATGACAGGTGAAGTCAGTCTTGGCTCGGTTCCTCCACCAAGTTAGATACTCACTCATGGTGGTTTTCCATATATCGTCTCGCTGATTTGCCAGTTCAACAATATGTGAAACTACCTCAGGATACGACGCAATCTGCCTCGTAGGATGACCATAAAAGAAAATCGGCTCATGATTCTTAACCTTCGTTTTCATGAGACCATAAAAGTACCTCAGCATTTTCTCCCTATTTTCTGCAGAACTTGATCCGTCTCTATTTATGAAAGAACCTATGCATATGGGGTGGACTGGCACC
>Ga0172366_10004674_pt1 | contig 10805 bp, 10 predicted proteins | sample LakKivSesite69cm_FD_114533 | JGI IMG/M metagenome (GOLD analysis project Ga0172366, IMG submission 114533) | Sediment microbial communities from Lake Kivu, Rwanda - Sediment site 69cm | ecosystem: Environmental > Aquatic > Freshwater > Lake > Sediment | place: Rwanda: Western Province, Lake...
CCCTCCGGATAAATCCGGGGGCTACGGAAGAGCGAAGCTCGCTCAAAGCGAGCTGTCTCCCGCGGTGACCACTCTCTAGAGACGGAGAAACATCATCTGTCAAGCTATTTCGTTCATGACCATCATTGCGCCCAATAACCATGTGCAAACATAATATGTGAATAGGGCATGATAAATCATGCCCCTACGTGTCGTTGTGTAGTGTTAGTAGAATTCGTATGAGACAATCTCACGAATGCCGGATGTCACGGTGAGCGATGCTCATGGACCTGACGATGTATCCCGACGACCTGACCGGTGCGATTGAACGAGGGCTGAGCGCGCTGCCCCAGGTCGCTCCCTCTCCGGATCGCGTGGTCCGGATCGGGTCGGTCTCGATCTACGGGCATGCCGTGCTCGCGCCCATGGCGGGGGTATGCGATCATCCCTTCCGGTGGCTCTGTCGGAGAGCGGGCGCGGCGGCGGTCTACGGCGAATTCGTGAGCGCAGACGGCATCGTCCGGGGCAACAGGACCACCCGCCGTATGCTCGCCTTCACCGAGGACGAGCGGCCCATCGGCGTGCAGGTGTTCGGGTCCGATCCGGAGGTCATCTACGATGCCGTGCAGCAGGTGGAAGAGACCGGCGCGGACCTCATTGACCTGAACTTCGGCTGCCCGGTGAGGAAGGTGACGAAGCGTGAAGCCGGGTCCGCGCTCCTGAAGAACCCCGAATTGCTTGGTCGGATCGTGGACGCCGCCGTGCGCGCCGCCAGACGCGCTCCCGTGACGGCGAAGATTCGCGCGGGGTGGGATACGTTCAACGCGCGCGAGATCGCCCGGATCGTCGAGGCCAACGGCGCACAGGCGATTACCGTGCACGGGCGCACGCAGAAGATGGGCTATGCCGGGCAGGCCAACTGGGACGTGATCCGCCAGGTGAAACGGATCGTGAGCATCCCCGTCATCGGCAACGGCGATGTCTTCGCCCCGGCGGATGCGTTCCGCATGAGGGAAGAGACCGGCTGCGACCTCGTGATGGCGGGCAGGGGCGCGCAGGGGTCGCCCTGGCTCTTCGCGCAGGTGAACGCCCTCGCTCGCGGCATCCCCCTGCCGGAGATGACCTGGGCGGGTCGGATTGACGTGGCCCTTGCGCACCTCGCGCTCACGCTCCGCGAAAAGCCTGCATACGTGGCCGTCAGGCAGTTCCGCGCTCACCTGGGCCACTACACGAAGAACATGCCCTGCTCCGCAGCCTTCCGCCACGAGGTGTTCGCCATTGACGACCCGGATGCGGTGATGGAGCGATTACGCGACTACGCGGCGCGCCTCAGCAGCATGGACCCGGCGGCGCCCGATGCGCCCGGCACGGATGTCTCCCCCGGCGAGACGGTGGAGTATGCCGCATGACGCCCGACCGCATCCGTGCGCTGCTCGATCAGGTGAAAGACGGAACGCTCACCACCGATGAGGCGTTAGAGCAACTGCGGTTCCTGCCGTTCGAGGACCTCGGTTACGCGCACGTGGACCATCACCGTTCGCTCCGCAAGGGATTCCCGGAGGTGATCCTCTGCGAGCCGAAGACGACCGAACAGGTGGTGACCATCGCGCAACGGATCGTCGCGAGCGGCGCAGACCTGCTCGGCACGCGCATCAAGCCGGAGCAAGCCGAGGCGGTGCTGGGGGTGCTTCCCGGCGTACGGCATAATCCGGTTGCCCGCACCGTGAGCCTTCGCCAGACGACGACAAAGCCGGATGTGCGGGGCGAAATTCTCGTCGTGTGCGCGGGCACAGGCGATCTGCCGGTCGCCGAAGAGGCGGTCGAGACGGCGAAGGTGATGGGGCATCCGGTTTCTCTCCTTGCGGACATCGGGGTCGCGGGCATCCATCGCGTGCTCGATAATCAGGACCGGCTGTACGAGGCGAGCGTGATCGTGGTGGTGGCCGGGATGGAAGGGGCGCTTGCGAGCGTCATCGGCGGGCTGGTGAGCGTCCCCGTCGTCGCCGTGCCGACCTCTGTGGGATATGGTGCGCATTTCGGGGGGGTGGCCGCGCTGTTGGGGATGCTCAACAGTTGCGCGACAGGAGTGACCGTCGTCAACATTGACAACGGCTTCGGGGCGGCGGCTGCCGCCTGTCTCATGAACCGGGCGCGGTAAGGGCTGAATGCCCTGCATTCGCGCCGGGCGCAAGACGTTCACGGATGAAAGGAGCACACGTTGAACTTCACGCGTACGTTGTTCACCCTTACAGGTCTTGCTGCCGTCCTCCTCGTTGCGGGATGCGGCCCGAACCGGATCGCGAAGCTCAACAGCAAGCCGCAGAAATACGACGGGCAGGAAGTGACCGTCGTCGGCAGAGTGATAGACACGCGAGACATCCCGCTCACGAAGAACGACTACTACAAAGTGACTGACGACACCGGCGAACTGTGGGTTCTGACGACTCGCGGCGTCGCGCTCAGAGGACTCAAGTACAAGATCAAAGGGACGTATCGGAGGCCCGACGGCTCGGTGGCGGGCGTGCTGCTCGGCGACTACATCGTTCAGGAACACAAACGGGAAGAAGTCCGCGAGTAGCCTGTCGTCTTCCCGTGCGTGGCGAGGGGACCGTTTTCGGCCCGATCACGACAAAGGACGACGTGCGGACCTCTGGCTTGGCCGTGCGGTTGCCCCTTGCAGTGTGCGAGCACATGTTCCTGAGAAATGCCACGTCATGAGCATTCGGGAGCGCGGCGAGGTCTGTCCCTTCCTATGCGTAACGGGCTTGGCGATCAGACCACCAAAGGTCGCGTGATCGTCCGGATTGCCGCGTCTCTCGCTCTTCCCCCAGCAATCGGCACCTATCGGACGCAGAGGAACGAAGAACCGGGAAAGGATCACAGGTACAGCCTATGGATATGCACGCCTTGCAGCAGAGCCTGAACGACATGATAATGGGCTTCGGAGACCTCGGCGTCTTCCTGGCCATGTTTCTGGAATCGAGCGTCGTGCCCATCCCTTCAGAAGTGATCATTATCGGGGCGGGCGCGATTGGGATACCTGTGGTCTCGATCACGTTGTTCGGCTCTCTCGGTTCGACGCTGGGGGGGATGGTCGGCTACCTCTTGGGCAGGTATGCCGCAAAACCCGTCATCCTGAGATTCGGTAGGTTCGTGTTCATCAAGCCGCAGCATGTCGAGAAGGCTGAGGCGTTTGCGCTAAAATATGGCAGTCCGAGCGTGTTCATCGGCAGACTTCTGCCGGTCATCCCTTTCAAGGTGTTCTCCATTGCTGCCGGGATCACCAAGCTTCCCTTCGTGCCTTTTGTGCTCTTCACCCTGGCGGGCGTCGTGCCGAGGATCGTCCTCTTGGCGCTCTTTGGCCATGCGGTGGTCGAATATACCCAGATTGCCGTGCTCATAGGCGGCTTCGCCGTGCTTGTCTTCGTCGTCTATAAGCTCAGCCGGAGATGGCTGGCAAGACAAGCGCAGGGCCTCCCCGGACGAAGCGAGGAAAGATGAGTTCGGGGGTTCTTGGCTGTTGTGCGGTCTTCGCGGACGATGCTGCGTCCGCGACCGGATGAAAGGCGTGCGTCATGCCCTATCGTGGGCCGGAAAGGCCGCGTCTGCGTCCCGTTGAAATCGTCCCCGTCGAGGCGGAAGGCGGCGTCAACTTCGCGCTTTCCGACCCGCAGCACGTGGCGGCGCACCCTGTCGTCGTGTCTACGGGCGCGGTGCTTGTGCTGCAACTGCTCGACGGCGAGCACACCTTGCGCGACGTGCAGGCGAGCATCTTTCGGGCGACCGGACAACTGTTTCCCATGGTGCAGATCGAATCGCTCGTCGAGGCTCTTGACGACCAGCTTTTCCTCGACGGCCCGCAGTTTCAGGCGGCATATCGGGCGATGCGCGAGGAATTTCTCTCGCGGCGAACGCGGCCCTGTGTGCTGGCGGGCGCGTCGTATCCCGCCGATCCGCGAGAATTGCGGGAGTTCCTCGATGGCCTATTCAGCGAACCGGAGGGACCGGGGCTTCCTCGGCATGGCAGCGGACCGACCGACCTCAAGGCGCTCATCGCTCCGCACATTGACCTGCGGAGGGGAGGGAACTGCTTCGCGCACGCCTACAAGTCGCTTGCCGAACGAAGCGACGCTGAGGTATTCGTCATCCTCGGCATTGCCCACTACGGCGACGGCAAGCCGTACACGCTGACGGAGAAGGATTTCGAGACGCCGCTCGGCGTGCTCCCGACGGAGAAGGCGATGGTCGCGCGCCTTCGAGAGCTTGCGCCGCCGGAGGTGCTCGGCGACGAATACGGCCACCGAAACGAGCATTCCATCGAGTTCCAGGCAGTGCTCCTGCGCTACCTCTACCCCGACAGGAGCGATCTTTCCATCCTGCCGATCCTCTGCGGCTCGCTCTACGAATCGCTCATCGAAAACAGGCCGCCGATTGAGCGTCCGGACGTGCGTGGCTTCGTCGAGGCGCTCAGACGGGTGATCGAGGAATCGGGCAAACGCACCTGCATCATCTCGGCGGTTGACCTCGCGCACGTGGGGAAGCGCTTCGGCGACAGACAAGCCCCCGACGAGCGGCTCCTCAGGTGGGTCGAACGGGAAGACCGCGCCATGCTCGATTCCGTCGCCGCGCTCGATTCCGACGCCTTTTTCCGCTCCCTTCAGAAAGACCACGACCGCCGTCACGTCTGCGGCTATCCGGCGATCTACACGATGCTCGCCCTTTTCGACGGAGAAGGATCGCCGTCGAAGGGAACGCTCGTGAGGTATGAACAGTCGCCGGAGGAAGAGACCCAGTCGGCGGTGACGTTCTCTTCGATGATCTTCACGTAGGGATGATACCCACACCGATAGTCGGCATATCAATTCGGATAGCGGCAGCGTAAAGGCAAGGTGCAGGTCAGCAGGATCAACGCCGGACTCGTCGGCCTGCCGACCTGCCCTTACAGAGCGTAACCATGCACCTCGTGAGCCGCTTCCTCAGCGAGATTCTTCACACCGAGCACTACGCATGTGCCGAAATCTGTGCCTCGTTCGCGGATTCTCTGAGGGTGTCGCTCTTGGAGTGAGCGTAGCAAACTCCATACCCGGACATCGTGCCTTCTCCTTGCTCCTCATACGGATTCCAGATAATAACACTACATTACGGACTACAGGGGCGACTCGCGAGTCGGCCCTACAAAGCATGTCAAAACAACATCTTGTAGGGGCGAGGCATGCCTCGCCCCTCGACATGCACAATTCCTCACTGAAAAGCGTATCATCCATGATCAGTGCTTCACCTGCGTGCCCCAGAAGGCGTGCCACCGGGCCATCTCTACGTCGTTGTTCGAGTAGAAGCGGATTTCCGGAGCGGGGGTGAGGCCCATCTGTTCGGCGGCGCGCTTCCACGCTTCGCCTGTCTGCGTCACGATGCGCTCCTTCTGCGCTTTCGTCATATCCCGCCAGGCGATGTCGAGGATGAGCTTGAGCATATGGTCGTCGCGGAAGGTGGCGACGAAGAGGGAACTCTGTTCGAAGGAGGAGCGTGCGGCGCTGAGCGCGGCATCCCACCGGTCGTCAGCGGTCATGTTCACGAGCGGCGCCCAGACCCATCCGGTGGTCGAGTTCGCAAGGACGTTGTACCACCCCTTCTCCACCGAGAGCAGCCCGACCGGCGTACCGGCGTCGAGCGTGGTGATGAGGTCGGCTGTGGGGGAGGGTCCTGTTCGGAGGTTGCTTCGGGAACGGAGGGTGCGCGTGCCGTACGGCTCCGGCAATGGCGGCATGGCCATGGCGGCGGTGTCGGGGCGAACGACGGATTCCGGTGCAGGCAGTTGAGCGGGTTTCGGCGCGCATCCGGTCAGAGCGATGACGCCCGTCATAGCGATGACGCTCGCTACGCCTATCGAACTCGCCAGAGTTCGCGGTGCAAATGTGAACGCAGGGAGAAACGGTCTTCCTCTCATGCCCTCCTCGTGCGTGCGCGCTCCTTCGGATCAAAGCGCACTCGTTGATGTGTCTCTCCGCGGGTGTCGCGCACATGAAAAGAGGGGCGAGTGATCCACCCGCCCCTCGGAAGCATACGCTGCCGTAGCGGTGCTCAGAAACCGCCGTGATGATGGTGTGCGTGCCCGGCTTCCGCCTCTTCCTTCTTCTTCTCAGGCTTCTCGGCGACCATCGCTTCGGTGGTGAGCAGGAGCGCCGCAACGCTCGCCGCGTTCTCCAGGGCAATCCGCACGACCTTGGTCGGGTCAACGACGCCCTGCTGCACGAGGTCGCCGTACGCTTCCGTCTGCGCGTTGAAGCCGAAGTCGAGATTCTCCTCGGCGAGGATCTTCTGGACGGCGATATCCCCCTGTAAGCCGGAGTTCTGGACGATCCACCGGCAGGGGTCGGGCAATGAGCGGCGGACAATATCCACGCCGACGGCCACGTCGCCCTCGAACTTCAACGAGTCGAGCGCCTTGGCTGCCCGCAGGAGCGCCACGCCGCCGCCCGGCACGATGCCTTCTTCGACGGCGGCACGCGTCGCATGGAGCGCATCTTCCACGCGGGTCTTCTTCTCCTTGAGGGCCGTCTCCGTTGGCGCGCCGACATTCACCACGGCCACGCCGCCCGCGATCTTCGCCAGGCGCTCCTGGAGCTTCTCGCGGTCGTAGTCGCTCGTCGTCTCTTCGATCTGCTGGCGAATCTGCTTGGCGCGTCCCTGGATTGCAGCCTCGTCGCCGCCGCCCTCGACAATGGTCGTGTTCTCCTTGTCAACGGTGACGCGCTTGGCCTTGCCAAGGTCGCTGAGGCGGGTGTTTTCGAGCTTGAACCCGGCTTCTTCGCTGATGACCTTGCCGCCGGTGAGGATGGCGATGTCTTCGAGCATGGCCTTACGCCGGTCGCCGAAGCCAGGGGCCTTCACGGCGGCCACCCTGATCCTGCCGCTCAGCTTATTGACGACGAGCGTCGCCAGCGCCTCGCCCTCGACCTCCTCGGCGATGATGAGGAGCGGCTTGCTGTTGCCGACGAGCTCCAGCACGGGCAACAGGTCGTTGAGCGCGGAGATCTTCTTGTCGTGGATCAGGATCAGCGCATCTTCGAGCACCGCTTCCATGGAGTCCGGGTCGGTGACGAAGTGCGGGCTGATGTAGCCCCGGTCGAACTGCATCCCCTCGACGACTTCCAGCGTGGTCTCGATGCTCTTCGCCTCTTCCACCGTGATGACGCCGTCTTTGCCGACTTTGTCCATCGCGTCGGCGATGAGCTTGCCAATTGTCTCGTCGTTGTTGGCGCTGATCGCGGCGACCTGGGCGATCTGCTCGTGCTTGGAGACCGGCACGCTGAGCTTTTTCAACTCAGCGACGACCGCCTTGACGGCCTCACCGATGCCTCGCTTGAGTTCCATCGGGTTTGCCCCGGCGGCGACGTTCTTCAGGCCCTGGGTGAAGATGGCCTGCGCGAGCACGGTGGCGGTGGTCGTGCCGTCCCCGGCAACGTCCGAGGTCTTCGACGCGACCTCCTTGACCATCTGAGCGCCCATGTTCTCGAACTTGTCCGGCAGCTCGATTTCCTTGGCGACGGTGACCCCGTCTTTCGTCACGGTGGGTGATCCCCACTTCTTGTCAATCACGACGTTCCGCCCCCTCGGACCGAGCGTCACTCTGACGGCGTTCGCCAGAGTGTTCACCCCGTCGAGGATTCTCTTGCGGGCTTCTACGTCGTAGGCAATCATCTTAGCCATGCGTTATCGCCTCCGTACGAATCAGCGTAATGGTCAACGTACCTTAATCCTCAATGATGCCCAGGATGTCGTGCTCGCTCATGATGAGGTACTTCTCGGTGCCGATCTTGATCTCGGTCCCGGCATACTTGCCGTAGAGGACCGTATCCCCGGCCTTCACGTTCATCGGAAGGAGCTTCCCCTCTTCCGTGAGCTTGCCCGGCCCGACCGCCTCAATCTTCCCCTGCTGCGGTTTCTCCTTCGCGGTATCCGGGATAATGATGCCTCCGCGCACCTGTTCGGTCTCTTCAATCGGCTTGACCAGGACACGGTCGCCGAGTGGTTTGATGGTCATAGTCGTTCATCCCCTTCTTGCGATGTTCAACCCACCTCACGACGAACCACGCCACGCAGCACCTACCGTGCGCCGAGTGCGTGTTCGCCAGGTATCATTGACGATGGCCGACTGCATAATTAGCACTCACCTCAAGCGAGTGCTAATAGAAGATAGAAAGAGGCCGACCTCAGTGTCAAGATGTTCGGCACATCACGTGCGCTGATGGTCATCAACAAAATACCTTGGCGGATGATGTGATGTTGGTGCGTTGTGGTATTTCCCGTAGTAGGGGCACGGCGCGCCGTGCCCCTACACCGATGTCGCTTACAATGTCGAAATCAACCGCATACATAATTCGTTGATGACCATAAGCGCACCGGATGCGCCCTTCCCACTCAAACGCCCACCGTGCGATCTTCCGCGAGAGCGCACGCTTAAGAGCCTATCCGCGTGGCGCAAGTGAGCTATATTCAATATTCACCCGCATCGGCCACGCGAAACGGAAGGACCGTCATGGAATTTGGCATGTCCACTACCGTCGTGAAGACCAGGATGGACCCCGACTACGTTGATCGCTACCGCGCAGTGGGCATGACGTGCCTGGAGATCGGGGCGAGACCGGTATTCATTGACCCTGAAGACCGAGAACAGCAGGCCATTCTGCGAGAACACTTCGAGAAAACGGGAACCAGGGCGCATTCGATCCACGCGCCGTTCCAGAACCGCCTGACTATTGCTCACGAAGACGCGGAGGTCCGAGAGGAAGCGATTCGGTCGGCACGGGTGGCCGCCCGGGTCATCGTCGCGCTCGGCGGCGATGTCGTCGTCGTACATCCGGGCGACGTGACGCGGGAGGTGGCGGACATGGACGCCTATATGAGCCGCGTGTACGATCATCTCCCGCGCATCGTGGATGCCATTGTCTCCGAGGGCGCACGCGTGGCCTTCGAGAACTTGCTTCCCGAACGCATGCCCGATCATCCAGATGTGCTGATGGCACTCGTGGAGCGGTTCCCATCGGAGCTGGTCGGCGTGTGCATAGACACCGGACACGCCCACTGCACGCAGTGGAAGACTGAGTTCATCCGGCGTGCGGCGAGCCGCATCATCACCACGCACATCCAGGACTGCGACGGTCAGAACGATCAACACCTGATGCCCGGCTATGGCAGCATCAATTGGGACTCCTACATGCAGGCGTTCTACGAGGCAGGGTACGCCGGACCATGGATCTTCGAAGTGGGTAAGGCTGGTGAGGCTGCCCTCGAACAGGCTGCCGATGCTATGAACCTGCTCAGGGGAGCGTGGGAACAAGCCATGGCGGATGATCGGGCTACTTCCGGAAGCTCCCAGACCGTCATACCTGACGGCTGAAGCGGGCAGAGGCGAGGCGACCTCGCTCGCATCACCTCGTAGGCATCGCAATCGGTGTCATCGAGGACGTGGGCTGACGCTACCAGACACACGCCTTGAAATGTTGCACGAATTGGGCAGTCAGCCGGAGGTAAAGGTCCCCGTATTCGAGCGTCTCTTCGATGTGGGAGTGCTCAGCCAGTTCGTTGAAGCTCGTGACGTGGAGCCACTCCGGGCGCGAGGCCATCGCCGCGGCGAACGTCTCCCAGTAGTACTGCCCGCCCCGGCGATAGCGGAAGTGCGCGTAGTCGTCCCGATTCAGCCGCCTAGGGATCATCCGATCTTCAAACCCCGGCATCACCGTCGCGTGCCACCTGCCCAGCTTTGCCTTGCCTGCGGGGGTCTGGTTGTAGGCATCCACCTTCGCACGGGTGCGGGTGTATTGCTCTATCACCGTCTCGGTGGTGGAAAGCGGGGTATAGCATTCGAGCGCGTCGAGGAAGGTGAAGTAGGCGGGGTCCATCTGGTTCGAGGCGACGTAGAAAGCGTCAAGCCCTTCTTCCCGCAATTTCGCCGCGATTTCCGTCCAGGTCTCGGCTCCCAGCGTCCAGGTGTGCCAGCAGAGCACCACCGGCTTGCCCTGCGCGTGGAGCGCACGCGGGTCGCCCTTGTAGTGGCTGAGGAAGTGCTTCAGCGCGGCATAGACCCTCTCCGCGCTCATCGCTCCCGCTTCCATGTCAATGCAGATGCGCAGCCCGTGCTCGTGGCCGATGGTCATGACTGATTCGAGGATGTCGTCGTTGTGCGCCCCGGTGTACTTGCCGCTAGGGCCGTAGTTGCGCTTCTCGTAGAACCAGCTCACCGCGAGCGCGTCGAGCTTTGCGCGCCTGCATTGCTTCATGTGCTCGGCGATGATGTCGGGGTCGTGCGAGTCATACGCCCCGACGACGGGGTGAATGTCGGACATCGCCGCTTTCAGGTGCGGCGTGTCGGAGCCGTCGAACCAGCCTTTCGTGAACCAGATGTAGTAGTACGCGAGAGCGATCCGTTCGGCGGCGGCATCGGGGATGGACATGAGCGGTTTCCTCCTGGGTGTGACTCGGTGAACGGGGAATGGTGTCCGGGGAATATACGCCCCGCCTGCGGGCGGCACAACGCGGGAGGCCGCGTGACGTGTGGAGACGATCCTTCACATTCTGAGATGGATTCCAGATAATAACAGGCTTTGTTGAAAACCTCTATGATGGGCCTTTTCGGTTCTGTTGCGCTACCTCTTGGGCAGGCAGGAATGCCTGCCCCACCGGTACTCTTGCGGTTTTGATACGGGTGGGGGCAGACATTCTTGTCTGCCCAAGACATTCTTGTCTGCCCAAGACATTCTTGTCTGCCCAAGACATTCTTGTCTGCCCAAGACATTCTTGTCTGCCCAAGACATTCTTGTCTGCCTGAA
>Ga0172366_10004675_pt1 | contig 10802 bp, 12 predicted proteins | sample LakKivSesite69cm_FD_114533 | JGI IMG/M metagenome (GOLD analysis project Ga0172366, IMG submission 114533) | Sediment microbial communities from Lake Kivu, Rwanda - Sediment site 69cm | ecosystem: Environmental > Aquatic > Freshwater > Lake > Sediment | place: Rwanda: Western Province, Lake...
CCATGGCTGCCGATCTAACCGACCATGTCTGGTCTGTCAGAGAACTGCTGCTCTTCAGACCGTCGTCTACACAGCCACTCCACGCTGTCTTGTAGTGCTACCGTAATGCGCGAGTCGAGAACAAATTCATATTGTGTTAGCCCCAATGCTTGCCAAAAATTACGTGATTGTTTAGGGCCAAAGCCTTCATACTCATCCATATACAGCGCGGCCTGGCGTTCAAGTTGATAATGCAGTGGGTTGGGCGATTGTAGTCTCTGTGCTTTCAACTTTTCCAACCACCATTTTCGAGTTTTCCAAAGTTGGCCGCCGCCCGCTTGGCTATATTATCCGTGAAGCGGATGCCACCGAAGTTCGTCAGAGTCGAATTCACGAATGACTTTACATCCTTCGCGTCTCTGCACGCTTGCAGGGACAACCGAAAAGGTCTCTCGCATAGAAGATTGGAAACAGGACGGTTTGGCCCTGACCGCTGTTGAGAAGTGAGCAGGCACATCATTTGCGTCTGCCAAATTCCACTTCGACTTATTTCAGGCAAAGAACCGTTTACGTTTCGCTTTATCCGGTCAACGACGAAAGTTCGGCTCTGTTGTTGAGCCACGATATTTTGAACGGCCTGAATATCGCTTTGCTCGATGTGCCATTCAAATTTCATACGCTATCCTGTACGTCAACAACGCCACGAACTATACGACTTTGGGATTGGAACGAGCCAGCCAACTACTTAATATATGGACTTTTTCTACCTAATCCCCTGATTGGGGATATTATACGGACATTTTTCCATCTAGAACCCTATCTGGCGTTTTAGACGGACATTTGTCCACATGACTCCCGCTCTCAGGCCTATAGGCAGAAGTCCCGTCCACCTAACGTGCTTGTCACAACCGAACAAGTAGATATGTATACTATAGCGCGAAATGATGAATTGTCAAAATCCACTTCGGTCACGACAGCGGTCGTTTGCTGGGGATGCCGGGCCGTCGCGGATAACGGGCCGGTGTGGGAGTGACCTTCTCCACGACCACCAGGTAACGTGTCTCCTCCAGCCCCGGCACCTCCACCCTCCGCACCTCGACCACCCGCCCGCCCAAGGTGTTAATGGCCTGCTGAGCCGCCCCAACCTCGGCCTTGGCCTTGAACCCCTTGGGAGCCACCATCACCCCCCCGACCCGACAAAAGGGCAGCAGATACTCGGCCAGTACGGACAGGTCCGCCACCGCACGCCCCACGGCCACATCGTACTGCTCCCGATGGGCCGGGTCCTGCCCCAGCTCCTCCACCCGCGCCCAGAGGATCGTCACCCCCCTCAATGCTAACACCTGAACCATGTGCTCCAGGAACTGCACTTTCTTGTGCACGCTGTCCACCAGCGTCAGCTCCCAGTCGGGGCGGAGCAGCTTGAGCGCCATACCTGAAAACCCGGCCCCGGCCCCGACGTCCATCACGCGCGGCGGCGGCAGGTCAGGAGGAAACCACACATCGAGGACTAAAAGGCAGGAGAGAGAGTCGAGGAAGTGCCGAATCTGCACCTGCTGGTAGTCGGTAATGGCCGTCAGGTTGAAGCGGTCATTCCAGGCCACCAGTTCCTCATAGTAGGCTTGAAAGGCCTGGAGCTATATTTCCGATAGCTCCAGGCCCCAGGCCCGCGCACCCTCGATGAGCACTCGCACTCCATTGGCTCCCTACATGCTGAGTACCTTACAATGAACCACAGAGACGCAGAGGGCACAGAGTTTTTTTATCTTTCTCCGTGTTCTCTGTGTCTCTGTGGTTTTATTCCTTGCGGATCTCGTCAACGGCGCAGGCCAACTCTTCCAGCTCCTCCTCGGTGTTGTAGAAGCTGGGGGCGATGCGTACACAGGGCAGGGGATAGGAAATGGAACGGATGAGGATGTCGCGCTTCAACAGGCCCTGCACCAGGACCTCCGGATCACCGATGCCCTCCACCTGGAAATGGAGCAATCCGGCCATGTTGGGGGGCGTGAGGACCCTCACCCCCTTCAGTCCCTCCAGCAGTTGACGGGCGCAGCCTGTCAGCTCGGCCACTCGGGCGAAGATCCAATCCCAGCTCACCTCCTCCCGCAGCCATCGCAGGGCCACGAGCTGACCGGCTAACGTCGGGGCGTAGAGGTCCGCCACCTCAAAACGCTGCGCGTCGGGTTTGGGGATGAAGTAGCCGGTGTGGTCGTATGTCTCTTGGGAAGCATAGCTGGCGAAGGTCAGCTCCAGCTCCGGGAGCTTGTCGCGCCGGACGTAGAGCGCGCCCACTCCCGCTGGCCCGCAGAGCCATTTCTGACCCGGCAGGGCGTAGAAATCTACCCCCAATTGCCTCACATCCACCGGGATGGCGCCCACGGCCTGCGCGCCGTCAGTCAGGACAAATACCCCTCGCTGGTGGGCTAGGGCTGCGATCTCCTGCAGGGGCAGGAGCGCGCCGGTGCTGAAGGAGACGTGGGACAGGGAGATGAGGCGCGTTCGAGGGGTGATGAGCTGCTGGATGGCCCCTGCTGCATCGCCGCCCCCCCTATCCAGGTCAGCGAAGCGGATGCGAACGCCAAAGCGCCGTTGGACGATGTAGAGCGGCAACAGCCCGGCACTGTGCTCCATGTGGGTGGTGATGGCCTCATCGCCGGGGTGCCAGTCCACCCCCAGGGTGCCGATGTTCATCCCCTCGCTGGTGTGGTGCGTGAGGGCCATCTCCTCCGGCTGGGCATTCAGGAGATGCGCCATCTCCTCTCGCAATTCCCGCTCCAGACGTTGATGCTCCTTCCAGAAAGCGGGGGATAGACGCCCCTCCTCTAGTTCCTGCTGGGCCAGCTCCTGCATGGCCTGGTGGGCCACACGGGGGAGGGGGCCGAAGAAGCCCACATTCAGGAAGGTCCAGCGCTGGGTGGCCGGCAGTTCCTGACGGATAGCCTCGATTTTCTGAGCATCTGTGGCCATGTATGGCTTCCTACCGGCCTAGAGCCGCCGCTTCTTCTGGGGGCTTTCACCTCCAGCACGGTGGGCGAGTCGACCACCAGGGTGCAGATGGCCTCGAAGACACCCAGGGCCTCCTCGGCCGGGGGTGGGTGGACGTAGGGTCAAAGGTAGTCAATGAACCCCTCAAAGGCGATGGGTGCGGTCATGGTCGCTGTCCTTTCACAGTTTGCTCTCCGAGGGACACCACCTCCGTAGTGACCTCGGTGCCTTGGACAGTCACGCGCACGTAGTGGTGAAGGCCACCCTCGGCGGTGAGGATGTAGTGCACCCCATTCCGCTCCTCGGCGTGGTAGCCCTCGATGTGGCCGGCGAAGACATAACTCACCCCTTGCTCCTTTATGAGCGCCATGAACTCCTCATTGCCGGAGCGCATGATGTCCGCCGTGCTGTCGTCGGGAGCGAAGGGTGGGTAGTGGAGGAACACCATTTTCACCGGCTGTTCGCTGGCCGCCAGGTCAGCTTGCAACCATGCCAACTCCTCGGCGGTCAGGTCTCCCAGGTCGCTGTTGGCCAGGGCAAAGTGCACTGGCCCGTAATCGAAGGAGTAATGTACATCGGGCACACCGCTGTAGCGGAGGAAGTTCTCCAGTGTGCCCCGGTCGTAGTCGCGATTGCCGGGCACGGGGTAGAAGGGCAGGGGGAAATCAGCCATAAGTTCGGCGAACTCCTGAAAGTTGGGCTCAGAGCCTCCGGACACTAGGTTGCCGGTGTGGATCAGGAAGACATTGCCATCCTCCGCTACCTGTTTCAGGAGGCGGCTGTAGAGGGGGGCATTATGGATGCTCTGGCCGCATACCGCGAAGGAGAAGGAGGTGGGCGTCGGTGTGGGAGGGCGCGGCTGAGGCATGACACTGATGGTCAAACCCAGGGCCATGCTCAGCACGACGAGCAGGCTGAGGGCCCAGAAAAGGATTTGGTTGGTGCGCCTGCGAGATCGCTTCATTTGATCGTCCTTCGCAAGTGAGGCCAGGGTGACAAGCAGATTATAGCATGGTGGAGTGTGACAATCAAATCCTGAAGTAGGCAACAAGTAACGAGTAGATGAGGCAACAATGAACCCTTGTTGACTCAATGCCCCCTGTTCACTCGTTCCCCACTTTGCGATTTGACAGATTTCCGATTGTCACTATAATATGCTTACAACTTGCGGTGGCTTGAGCACGGCACGTTTGAGGTTGTACTTCCAGTTGTACTTCCAAAGGAGGAGGCAGGGAACTTGCCTCTTTCTTTCTTTTTCGACCACGGGCTGCGGCTCAGGCCAGAGAGTAGGGAACTCCAGTGGCAATGAAGCAGGACGTGAGGAAAGGAGGTGAGCCACCTACGACTATCAACGCGGCAGTGGACGTGGGGTGAAAACCCCCTAGTTGGTATGTGATTCCTTTGCCGAAAGACGACTCGGCTCAGACGCACATGCATGTAAGGAGGAGAAAACCATGCGAAAATTACTCTCACTGCTGGTGATCCCGTTGATCCTGGGCCTGCTTATTGCTGGCTGTGCGCCGGTGACACCTCAGATCATCGAGAAAGAAGTGATCAAACAGGTTCCAGTCGAGAAGGCGGTGGTGGTCGAGAAAGAGGTCCCCGTCGAGATCGAGAAAGTTGTTAAGGAGACTGTCGTCGTCGAGAAAGTGGTCGAGAAGGTCGTCGAGAAGCCGGTCGAGAAGATTGTCGAGAAGGTGGCACAGGTGATGGCGGTCAAGATTGGGGAGCTGTACCCCTTTACCGGTCCACTGTCCGAGTTCGGGGAGCCTGAGCACCGCTCAGCGCTACTGGCCGCCAAGCACTTGAAGGAGGCCGGCTACGCCATCGCGACGGTCTTCGGCGACACCGAGACCAGCGCTATCCCGGCCGTGGAGGCCGCCCGCCGGCTCGTGGAGCTTGAGGGTGTGGATGTCCTCATCGGCGCTGCGGCCAGCGGGGTGACTATCCCCATCGCCGAGTCGGTGTCCATCCCCAGCCAGGTGCCGCAGATCTCCTTCGCTTCCACCTCGCCCTTGATCACCCATTTGCCTGCCGACGACGACAAGGACTTCCTGTTCCGCACCTGCCCCTCCGATGCGCTGCAGGGGGTGGTCCTGGGCAGGATGCTCTATGATGAGGGTCTCAGGAAGGTGTCCGTGATGTACGTCAACAACCCCTACGGCCAAGGGCTGAATGACGTCTTCAAAAAGACCTTCGAGGAACTGGGAGGCACGGTGTTGGCCTCGGTGCCGCACGACGAGGAGCCCGCGGCCAGCTACACAGCGGAGCTGAAGAAGGCCACCGAGGGAGGACCCGAGGTGCTCGTCTGCATCAGTTATCCGGGCCACGCCACGGTTTACATGAAGGAGGCCATCGAGGGTGGCTTCATCACCGAGTTCCGCTTCGTGGATGGCACCAAATCGGAGACGGACATTCCCAATGCCGTAGGTGCTGAGACAATAGAGGGGATGTGCGGGACGGCACCCGGCGCAGCGGAAACGGAATCGCTGAGGATCTATAATGAGACCTACAAGGCTGAGTACGGCGAGGTGCCGCCGTTGCCCTTCATGACGAACACCTACGACGCCGTCATCGTCGCCGCACTGGCCGCCTACGAGGCTCAGATGGCCGGCGAGGAGTTGACACCCATCGCGGTCCGCGACCACCTGCGGAGCGTCGCCGGCCCGCCGGGTGAGAAGGTCTTCGCTGGTCCGGAAGGCATGAAGCGCGCGCTGGAGCTCCTGCAGGAGGGTAAGGACATTGACTACGTCGGGGCTGCTGGCGAAGTAGACTTCGATGAGAATGGCGACGTCGTGACCCCCATCGAGGTCTGGTGCTATGAGGGTGGCAAGCCCGTCACCCAACGATTGGAGACGCCTTAGGCCCACTCCCGGTGCTCATCCGCGCCGAGAAGCATAATAGGCACAAATCAGCCCGGCTATCATCTGATGGCCGGGCTGCTATCATTTCGGAGTATAGTGATAGACTTTAGCGAAGTGTGGAGCTGTTCCTCGTTGTGTTGAGCTGAAGATAGCCATTCCAGGCCCATTGAAGGACGGTGTCTAATTCACCCCCATTTCTGCCTGTCCTGGCCAGGAGATTGACCCCCATCAGCACCGGGGGGACACGTTTGACAAGCTCTTTCATTGCTGGTACAATTATCACCGTGGGGAGTGAGCTTTCACCCCCTGCCCCTATCCTGCACAATTGAGGGCCCAAGGCACAATGATCGAAGTGTAGCGCCTGACCTCTGGTGCTCGCCGGGAGGTGACAATGTTCCACCATTGACAGCTCTAGGCTTGGAGCTCGCTGGGTCATGTCAGTTGGTTCACTGAACCAGATCAGTTCAAGTGGTCACCAGCTCGGCCTTTGTCCTCGTCTTGGCCATCAGGGGCGAAGCCGAGATTTTTGTTTCCTGGCCAGGATAGACATATTATGGATGTGGAGATCCAATGGCTGCGAGGCTCCCGTCTCGCTAGGGCTCGGGTGCCCTATAGCATTGTCCGAAGAAAGGAGGGTCTGATTTGAATTATGACAGTAGTACTTAAGCCTGGCGAATCTCAAGGGGCATTGCTTAAGCGCTTCCGCAAAGCGGTGTCTCGAACTCGCATCCTGAGCACTTACCGCAAGAAGCGATGGTTTGTCTCCAAAGGGGAGCAGCGTCGTCGCGAGCGAGAGAAGGCTATTCGCAGGTTGCGACGCAGGCAGGTGCGTAAGCAGCTCCACACCTGATCAGAGGAGTTGATTCCGATGCCAAAGATGAAGACCCATAAGGGCACAGCCAAACGCTTCAAGATCACCGGATCGGGCAGCATCCGGCGTCGAAAACAGGGAGGCAGTCACTTGCGGCGCAAGAAGACCAAGCGCACCAAGCGAATGTACTCCCAGAAGCTGCCCGTCAGTGCTGCGGACAGCAAACGGATAAAGCACATTCTATCCACGGGGTAGATCCCATGCCCAAGATCGTGGGATTGCATTTTGAATGCGCGGGAAAAGTGTACTACTTTGCCCCCGGTGAACTGGAGCTCACCCTGTATGACTGGGTGGTGGTGGAAACCACCCAGGGATTGGCTCTGGGGCAGGTCGTCATTCCCCCCCGTCAGATCGAAGAACAGGAACTGAAAGGGCTGAATGATCAGCTCAAGCCCGTGCTGCGGGTAGCGGACTCTCACGATCTGTTGTTGCACAGTTACTATCGGAGCCGTGAGGCCAGGGCTCTGGAGCGGTGCCGAGGGAGGGTGGCGGAGCATGGACTGGGGATGCAGGTGGTTAAGGCACGTTACAGTTTCAATGGAGATCGCATCACCTTCTACTTCATCGCCGATCATCGGATTGATTTCCGCGCCTTGGTGCGCGACTTGGCCCGTACCTTTCGCACCCACATCGAGCTGCGGCAGTTAGGACCACGCGATGAACTGAAACTGCTGAAAGGATGGGGGCCTTGCGGTCGGCCCCTTTGCTGTGCCACCTGGCTGACAGAATTCAAACCCATCTCCATCCGCATGGCCAAGGCCCAGAATCTGCCCCTTAACCCGGAAAGCATTTCCGGCAACTGCGGCCGGCTTTGCTGCTGCCTCAGCTTTGAGCATGACCAGTATCTCAACAGCGGGAGACAGCCACCGGATAAGAAAAGGGCTGAAGAGGAAGATGTGGAGGCCGATAGCTTGAAAGCCATCTCCTAAAAGGCGAGACCAGATGCTTGAGAACAGTTGGTGGGAAGGATGAGTCTATGTACTTCAGGGATAGAATTCTCAGATGTGTGGGTTGCGGGGTGGATTTTCTGTTCACCATTGAGGAGCAACGTGAGTTGGTGAGCAAAGGGCTACCCCCACGCCGTCGCTGCTGTCAGGCCTGTCGGTCCAGCGCCAAGGTGGGGCTGGAATGTGAAGGCCGAGTGAAGTGGTTTGACGATCGCAAGGGATACGGCTTCATCGAATGGAATGGGGGAGAGGACGTGTTCGTCCACTATTCTTCCATTCGCGGCCAGGGTTTCCGGACCCTTCAAGAGGGAGAGAGGGTTCGCTTTCGAGTGGAAGAGGGGGACAAGGGTCTGCAGGCCCTAGATGTGATCCGGGTGTCTGAGGTACCCTCCACCTTCTCTTTCTATTCTGTCACCCGCATGGCCCATCCTTGAGGAGCCCCTTTTCCACAGGGATAAGGGATGCCACCGACATCCACCGAGCCCTGGCCTGAACAGCCGACCGCAGAGGAATAGGAGTATTGAGGAGAAGGATGTCTCCCAAGAAAGAGGAGAGGTTCGAGATTGTAGGGATAGTGGTCGAGGCTCTGCCCAACACACTTTTCCGGGTGGAGTTGGAGAATGGTCACGAGGTGCTGGCCCACATATCAGGCAAAATGCGGCAAAGCTATATCCGCGTTCTGCTGGGGGACACCGTGCTGGTAGAGCTCACCCCCTACGATCTCACCCGCGGGCGGATTGTCTACCGCTATAGGACGGGACAGCACCCTCTAAGCTCTACCCCCTAAAGAATCCAGAGACACCACAGTCAGCATGCAGGCTCTAGAGGATAGATAGACCTGCCATCTCCTCGCAGGAGCTTCTGCTCCTCTGTGTATTTCCTTAGTCATACTGCCGGCCCATTGGACAGAGGGGAATGATTTCCCATAGGGGGCAACCCTCGCGATGGCCCTTTTACTTCTAGGGACAACCGCTCAGCAGTTGGCCAGCATCAAAGGCTGCCCCAAGACCTTCAGGGACCTCACAGGTACGCCTCAGCGTGCAACCTCGGAGGGGTCAATGGGCGCGCCGGCTTTACCAGGTTGTGCTGCGCTTGAATCGGCCCGAAAGCCCTCTGGACAGGGAGGCCGAGGGGGATGAACTCTACCTCCTCAGTGGGTGAAAGGGCCGTCCCGCCGGGCAGCGGCCTCCTCACCCCCCGCGTCGTCGGCGCCTGAAGGGCAAACGCGGTCGTGGGACATGGGAGTCCGATCCAGTGCCCCGAGTGGCTATCGTACAGCGGAATGGACAGGTACGCCTCTTTGTGCAGCGCAATCTGTAAGGAGACCTTTGAACTTGCAGCTTCTGAGGGAGATTATGAGCGCCTCTTTCACCCATGAGACCTATCTCTCCCCCTTCACCTGGCGCTACGGGTCAGAAGAGATGCGCCACATCTGGAGCGAGGAACATAAGCGGCGGCTATGGCGGCGCATCTGGGTCGCGCTGGCCAGGGCCCAGTCGGAGGCGGGATTGGTCACGCCTGAACAGGTAGCCGACCTGGAAGCTCACCAGGACGCAGTGGACATCGCCCGCGCCCACCAGATCGAGGCCCAGGTCCACCACGATCTGATGGCCGAGGTGCGGGCCTTCGCCGAGCAGTGCCCTCTCGGCGGACCCATCATCCACCTGGGGGCCACCAGCATGGACATTGAGGACAACGCCGACGTGCTGCGGTTGCGCGAGTCCCTGCGCCTGGTCCGCGACCGGCTTGTGGAACTATTGGCTGGATTCGCCAATCAGATTGAGCGCTACGCCGACACACCGGCCATGGGCTTCACCCACCTCCAGCCCGCCGAGCCGACCACCGTGGGCTATCGTTTATGTCAATACGCGCAGGATCTGTTGCTCGATCTGGGGGGGATCGAGTGGCTGATCAAATCCATCCGGGGCAAGGGGTTGAAGGGCGCGGTGGGGAGCTCGGCCTCCTATGCCCAGCTCCTAGCGGGTACGGATTGGGCACCGTGCGATTTGGAGGCGCGGGTGATGGCCCAGTTGGAGCTGGAGCCCTTCCCCGTTGCCACCCAGACCTACCCCCGCAAGCAGGACCTCTACGTCCTCAACCATCTGGCCAGCCTAGCCCAGTCGCTGCACAAATTCGCCTTCGACCTGCGGGTGTTGCAGTCCTCCCCCTTCGGTGAGTGGAGCGAGCCCTTTGGCCAGCGGCAGGTTGGCTCCTCGACGATGCCCTTCAAGCGCAATCCCGTCCTGGCCGAGAACCTCTGCTCCCTGGCCCGCTACGTGGCCTCGTTGCCCTCGGTGATGTGGCACAATGCGGCCAACTCCCTTTTGGAGCGCACCCTGGATGATTCAGGCAACCGGCGGGTGGTGCTGGCCGAGGGATTTCTGGCCACGGATGAGATGCTGCTCCAGGCGCTGCGCATCGTGCAGGGGCTGGTGGTGCGGGAGGATGCCGTAGCCCGCAACTTGAAGGTGTATGGCACCTTCGCCGCCACGGAGCGGCTGCTGATGGAGCTGGTCAAGGCCGGGGCGGATCGGCAGACGATGCACGAGGTGATCCGCCAGCACTCTCTGGCCGCGTGGGATGCGGTGCAAAAGGGCGCGCCCAACCCCCTGGCCGATTCCCTGGCCGGTGACGAGCGGGTGCTGGCCTTTCTACCTTCGGACCGGGTACGGGAACTGCTGGATGCCGGGGGCTACGTGGGGGACGCGCCAGAGCGGCGCAGGGAGTTCCTGAAGAGGGTCAGGGCCGTGATTCCGGCCTGTGAGGGAGAGTCTGTGGAAGCCTGTTGCTGAAGAGTCGAGAGTGAACTGGGGAGAACAGAGGGCACGGAGAGGCTTGCAGCCAACCCCTGCTCTCTGCTTTTGTGTGCTAAGGAGTTGCTTTGCGAGGCGCTCATGGAGCACCTTCATGCTGGCCTACCAAGTCACGTTTCCTTTTTCAGCCTTTCTACCAACTCTCTCACAGCCTCAGCATGATCCTTCACCGTCTCTGGAGGCAGCCAATCCTCATGGAAGATTCGGGATGGTTCAATTACGATCTGAAATAGGTTGACACTTTTGGCACCTTGAAAAATTAAGCCAGCTGAGCGGCCGCGTTGGGGCGGAACAGTTGGCCCAACACCTCCGCCAGAGAAGGCGCCTCTTCCACTCCTGCCAG
>Ga0172366_10004678_pt1 | contig 10800 bp, 11 predicted proteins | sample LakKivSesite69cm_FD_114533 | JGI IMG/M metagenome (GOLD analysis project Ga0172366, IMG submission 114533) | Sediment microbial communities from Lake Kivu, Rwanda - Sediment site 69cm | ecosystem: Environmental > Aquatic > Freshwater > Lake > Sediment | place: Rwanda: Western Province, Lake...
AAGGCGGCCTCAGGTTGGCCGATAGGCAGCTCATCGAGCGCGGGTTGCGCGTCTTCCCGCCGATATTTGCAGGCATGAAAAAACTTACGGTGCGCGGGATGAAACTTGCGAGGGAGTTGCGCTCTCGCGGCCTCGAAGTCATAGAGATACATCCACGTACCTCGGGCATTGTGCTGTTCGGATCTCCCGAGAGAACAAAGTGGATTTTGAAACTTCGCAGGCAAGGTTGGCGATTAAAATTTGGCGAGAGCCAACACGAGGTGGATGCCATTGTAGCGGCACTGACTGGCATGTTTTGGGTGAAGAAAAAAGTGGAGGAAGTCGGCGACAAACGAGAGGGTACGATATTTATCCCGCGTGGTTTGTTGAAGACTTGCGTATGAGCGCAGATGTTTGGCTGAGGCCTGAGACGCCTACACTCAAAATTTCAGCGAGTTTTCTTATCGTCACATCGACGCCAGTTTCTTTTGCAGCTATGTAGAGCACGGCGGCCGCGAGCAGGGTCGGTGGTTTGGTGTATTTTAGTTTCTTAGGTAACACATTACAAATTTTTTGTGCACGAACGATTGTCTGCCTTGGCAAGTTGATTTTTGAGGCAAATTTGTCGAGCAGGTCATCCGGCGTCAGACGCGGCATCGACAGTTTCATTTTGTTGATAAATAATTTAACGAGCTGTCGCAAGCCCCGGAGCGCAGATTTTTCTTGCATATTGGCGCGCGTCATCAAGACTCGCACCATCTCATCCTCCGTCCGTGGGATGCCGCGCGATCGGCAGGTGATGAACGTGAGGGCGGCCAAGATCTGCCATGTGTTTCGGCCGAGGGCTAGCCTACTCGCCTTGACTTTTCTGTAGAGCAAACTAATTTCGGACTTTACTCCCTTCGGAATGGCAAAATCCTCGCACAGCTTGTCGAGTTCTATCAGCGCTTCGCGAAGGCTCTTCTCCTCATATGTGCTCGCACGCGATCGGTCCTGCCACATCCGCAACCTACGCAGCCTCGCACGCCAGCTTGGCGATAGGTCTCCGCCTGCGCCGAGCCTAGTGCCGAGGCCGAGATCGTGTTGAGTGATATCGATGCCAGCGCCTGTGTCAGCTCGCCCAGTATCTTTTCCTGGCTCATACCTCCACTCGGGTCCAGCTTCCAACATTTTTTCGACTATTATCAAACCGCAGCGCGTGCAGATACTCTCCGCACGGAGGTGATCTTGGAGCACCGCCGAACTTCCGCAGGAGGGGCATTCCATATGAAATATCAACCCCGATCGAGAAGGCTACTTGAACGCTGCGAGAACTTTCTCAACAGATTCATGACCAAAAATTCGTTTGACATCTTCGTCGGCGAGCAGTATCTTGGTAGATTTATTGAGGGCGGTGCCCATCAAGGTGTCCATGAAGGCATGCTGAAGCTTTGGTTTGGCGGTGAGCGATTCCAAGAGGGCGTCCATCTTTTTGTCTTGTGATATCGCGAGCGCCCTGTGCAGAATTTGCCCCGTACGAAGTTCTGCTTCCAGCTCAGCGCACCAACGTCGATCATATTCGCTGAGCGCCTTCTTCGAGACATCTCCTTCAGTTATGGCGTCAATGGCCACCTTTCCGGCTATTTCTCCGCATCGCAAAGCGTATCGCAACCCTTCCCCAGATAGCGCATACACTTGACCTGCCGAGCTGCCGACGGATATCATGCCGTTCGCGCATGTTGAGTTGAAAGGTCCCTCAAGCGGCATTTGGCCGCGATAGGCTGCGATGGGCACGGCCTGTTTTAGCCTCGGCATGGCCTGTTTCCCTATGAACTCGTCGAGGGCCGCGTCTGGGTGGATGCGCACCCCGCGTATGCCCACCATCGCGAAGCGCTTGCCGAAAGGATATATCCAAGCGTGTCCGAGCGGGGCGAAATATGAGGTGAAGAAAAGGTCGGTCGCTTGGTCGGCACTGGTGTTCGCCATCAGATATTCACTGCTGAGCGTCAGGGATTCACGGTTCCAATCTTGTTTCAACACCTTTCTAAGCAACAGGCTGGACCACTCTCCTTGGGCACCGGTCGCATCTATCACGACTTCACAATCGATGCGCTCTGACCATCCGCCGGCTTCCGCGTAGACGCCGCGAACGAAGTTGTCGCTCGTCAAAATATCCTTCACCGGGCAACCGACCCACACCTCTGCGCCGCTCGCTACGACCTCCAAAGCCAGGAGCTTATCGAACATGCGCCTGTCGACGATCGCTCCGAAATCCCCGCTGATGGAAAGTTGCTTGTATGGCGAGTGCAGCCTAACCTCTTTCACCTTTGAAACAATAGATCTTCTAAACGGAGCAGCGATGGTGCCGCTCGGCGCCCACGCGGCTGATTGGGTTTGGCCGCCTATCTGTGCTTGCAGCTCTAGCAAGAGGACCTTCCCACCCTCGCTTGCCGCAGCTTTTGCGGCAGCCAAGCCCGCAGGTCCACCCCCCGCGATAACTACATCATATTTTTCTACCACATCTACCCCCTCCTTTTTGGTCGATGGCATTTTATAAGCAGAGAACATCTCTTTCGTGGCGCTTTTAAATTAAATGGCGCAAGCCCAGTACCAAGATTTGGTTTTGTAAAAGTAGTAGTTCGTTCCATTGTAGAAATATATCTGTATCCCCCAACCATTTGGCCCTACGGTTTCTGGTAGTGTAATGTAGCTTGGTTTGTGGACTTGTACCACGATCGTGTAGCTCCCGCTTGGCCTGATAGCTGGGATCTCATTTTCTTGGACCTTGACAGGGGCGGCCGTCACCAACATTTGAGTAACGAAGAGCAAACAGGCCATGATACGAATAAAAAAGTGGCCATTTGGTTTTCATCCAACTACCCATGATATTCGTGGTCAAAATCATCCAAAGTCCTATGGTGCAATAGCTTAAATTTACCGCGCCTAGTTCTAAATGGTGTTCAGATGCGTCGATTCAAACGCCGCAAGAAGGAGCGCAAGGGCAGCGAGAAGGACAAGGAGCGGGAACGCAAGTTGCTGGAAGAGACATTCGAGGGCAGCGAAATCTCGGACGAGAGTTAAGGTTTCGTTCGTTCGGGCGGAGCAGCGAAGCAAACTATCCCCGGTTTTGGCTCGTATATCCTGCCCGCCTCTTTTTCGCTATTTATGATCTCTTGTATGGCTTCTTTGGCTAGGCCAACCTTTTCTGCGATGTCAACGATATCTCCGATCTCAACCATGCCGCTAGGTTCTCTGCTCGCGAGCGCTCTCATGGCGCGGAGCACGAAGTCTACTTTTGCCTCGTGGCTACGGAGGATGGTGGAAATGTCGCGCCTGCCTGTCGTGGGCATGGTTGTCTCGGCCGTGACGTATGTGCTCACCTCTAGGTCGACGCTGAAGGAGCGTCCGCAGATCGGGCAGGTAACCTCGACACGTTGACGCATGCTGCCACCCTATGGATTTACCTCATCCGCTCTTTTTAATGTTGAGATATAAGATTAGGTTTGATCGTAAAATTTCGCATGACATCAAGCGACAACTACTTTTGACCAATCGCCAAATTATAAGTGATAGTATGAAGTTCATCGCCGACGGCATGCTCGGTAAGCTCACACGCTGGTTACGTTTGGCTGGGCATGATGTAATTTACATTGGCGACCTTGGTGTGCCTGCGGATGAACAGGATGATGTTTTGATATCCCATGTCGAGGGCGAGAAAAGAGTGCTCTTGACGTGCGATGTCGACCTCCACCGTCGGGCTAGGAGGGCAGGCTCCAAAAGTGTTTTTATCAAGAGCAATGATGTGGTTGGACAACTTGTCGAAGTTTCAAAACGATGTGGTCGCAAAATTCAGATTCGGCCGGAGAATTCTAGATGCCCGATGTGTAATGGTGCGATTGAACTCGCTGCTAAAAAGGAAATCGAGGGCAAAATTCCTAGGGCTGTTTTTGACGCACACCGGGAATTTTGGCAATGTTCGAACTGTGGTAAAATTTACTGGCAGGGCAAACATTGGAAAACTATACTGGGTATGGCGTCGAAATACAATCGGATGGTGAAGTAGCTTGCTCACGTTGGATGAGGGGAAATTTTTGGTGAAGCTAGTCAGGCAGACCATCGAGGGTTACTTGCGCACTGGGAAAAAACCTCAAGCGCCGGCAGTGAGTGCGAAGCTCAGAAGGCGACGCGGCGTCTTCGTCACCTTGACGAAGGGTGATGAGCTTCGTGGCTGCATAGGCCACCCTCTGCCGACGATGCCGCTCGTGGAGGCGGTCGTAGATGCCGCGATAAGCTCGGCGACAAGAGATCCACGTTTTTCTCCAATAAGCGTGGATGAGATGCGCGATATCAAAATCGAGGTGAGCGTCCTCTCGGAGCCCGAGATCATAAAGGTCAAGAGCCCGCGCGAGTACCCGAAGTGCATAGTCATAGGCAGGGACGGGTTGATCGTGGAGTGGTCTGGTTACGCAGGTCTGCTGCTGCCGCAGGTGCCAGCGGAGTATGGATGGGACGCGGAGGAATTCCTTTCACATGCTTGTATGAAGGCTGGCCTAATGCCGGACCACTGGTTGCAAAAGGGTGTGTGTATAAGTAAATTTTCGGCGCAAATTTTTGCCGAGAAGAGCCCGGGTAGTGAGGTGGAAGAACGCGTTTTTCAAACATCAAAAATTAGAAAACATTTAAACCCAGAAACCAAAAGTAAAACAAGGTGAAAATCGTGGAACAAAAGTCAAAAGATGACGTTATTTCGTCTTTTGAACTCCAATTAAGGGCTTTAGCTCAAAAATTGGCTGAATTAGAGCGCAGATTAGCCGTTTTAGAGCGTTCTTTGGCTACTTCTAAACCAGAAACTCCCAAATTGAATCCAGCTAAGCCGATGCCTAGCCCAAGGGGAAGGAGCTACATCGAGCGTGCGATCGAGGCCGCCAGACGCGATTACGAGCGCGAGCATGGCAAGTAGCGCTGCCGGTGCAGAGCATGCGCGATGAATATTGGCATGCGTTCTTCTGGGTGTTCGTAGTCGCTAGCTGGGCATTCGGTTTCGCGTATGGGCGCTGGGCGGGCGGAGGCGGATTTTTCTTGGAGCTAGGCAAGGCGGTCAGTGTCCCAAGTCCGCTGGAATTCAGCTCGTGGTGGCAGCCGCTGGCATATTTCACGCTTACAATCCTCGCGATGTTCGTGCTTGCGCAGCTCTTTTTCGGTGTGGGAGCGGCGATATTCCTCTTCGCCCGCGGGGTGAGCGATAGTGCCGTCATTTTAGCGCTCGAGGCGATGGTGCGGCCATTTCCGAACATTCCGACTCACGACGCTTGGATGTTAGTGATCGGGATGCTGATACTCGCAGTGAATTTGCCGCTATGCATATGGAGCGCGCACATGGGCACCCAGCGGACAGTCTACATGTGGCGCCGGCTCAGGGGGCAGCCGATGAAGCCTGAAATCGCGACGAAGCCGATATTCAATTTCTTGATGGTCATGGCGATCTCGATCGTCACGGGGATAGTGGCAGCGGTGGCTTTTTCCTACGCATAGTTTAAATGTTACAACCATCAGTAAAAATGGTGAGTGAATGAGAACGACTGTGAGTGTAATAAAAGCAGATGTCGGTAGCCTAGCTGGCCACGTGCAGGTGCCCGAAGAGCTCCTAAAAGTTTGTGAGGGCTCGCTTGCAAAGGCCGTAAAAAATCGGGTGATAAAGAGTTTTCACGTCACGAGTTGTGGAGACGACATCGAGCTGATAATGAGCCATGCGAATGGCGTCGATAGCCCCAAGGTTCACAAGCTGGCTTGGGATACCTTCAAAAGCGCGGCGACTTTGGCCAAGAAGCGCCACTACTACGGGGCTGGCCAAGACCTTCTCGTCGAGGCTTTCTCTGGAAATATTAGGGGCATGGGGCCAGGTGCAGCCGAGTTCGAGGTCGAGGAGCGGCCGAGCGAGCCGATAGTAGTTTTTGCGTGCGACAAGACATCGCCGTCGGCCTTCAACCTTCCGCTGTTCAAGATCTATGCCGATGCGTTCAACACAGCTGGCCTCGTGATAGACCCGAAATTGCATGATGGTTTCAAATTTGAGGTGCACGACATCAAGCAGGCCAAGCGCGTTTTCTTGAACTGTCCCGAAGAAATGTACGATCTCTTAGCTCTGATAGGAATTTCGAGCCGTTACGTCGTAAAGCGCGTCTTCAAAAAGAGCGGTGAAATTGCATCTGTGATAAGTACGGAGCGCCTCAGCCAGATCGCGGGCCACTACGTCGGCAAGGATGACCCAGTTGGCATCGTCAGGACGCAGTCTGGTTTTCCCGCCACAGGAGAGGTGCTCGAGGCATTCGCGATGCCCCAGCTCGTGCCAGGATGGATGCGCGGTTCTCATCGCGGACCCTTAACGCCGGTTGCGCAGCGCCATGCTCGCCCGACGAGGTTCGATGGGCCGCCTCGCATAATCGCGCTGGGCTTTCAAGTGAGCGATGGGGAACTTATCGGCCCAGCTGATCTATTTGACGATGTGGCGTTCGATGGGGCACGGAAAACGGCTGTCAGGATAGCGGAATATATACGTCGCCATGGTCCGTTCGAGCCGCACTTGCTCTCGCCAGAGGAGCTCGAGTATACGACGCTTCCTCAGGTTACTGGACGTCTAAATAAAAGATTTGAGAAAATCAAGTGAAGAGCTTATCTTACCACGTAATAATCCTTTATCCTGACGACATCCTCGGGGTAAGGCGTTGATATTTCTTTTATTAGAGTGTTTTTCGTCGCGACGATAGTGTGCGGTGTGCCAGGCTTAATTGGGATAGCTGAGCCAGTTCTAAATTCTTCTTTTCTCCCCTCGAACTCTATGTAGCCAGCGCCGCTGATGATGTTGAGAGTTTCATCCCTCTGCTTGTGATAGTGGAATGAAGTCTTGTACCCCTCCATTAGATAGAGTTCCTTTTCCATCAGTTCCTTAGTGAGGAGCAAAAGTTTCTCGTAACCCCATGGTTTGTCCGTGCGGTTTTCGTACTCCTTCTTTACCTCTTCCCAATCCTTTATGCTGTCGATTGAAGCCCAGAACGGTATTTCCTCCTTGTAATATGCGATCTTTTTCACCTCTGCCAGCCGCGGAAACGCAGTTTTTTCGATATCGCCGACTTTGAACTCCTCCAGTAAACCAAGGATTTTTTTGGATAAGCAGTAAAATCCGGCGTTGATGTAGTAGTCCAGTAAGGGCTTTTCTTTGAATGATTCGATGTGGCGGTCGCCGAGCATGACGATGCCATATGGGCTCCTCATGCGCATGACGAACATCGATGCCAAATATTCGGTCGCTTTGAACTCTTGGACCATGCGTTTGATGTTGATGTCAGCTACTACATCGCCGTTGCTTACAAACACATCATCGTTTGCAGCGTTCATCCCGAGCCGTATCGCGTTGAGCGTGCCGAGCGGTTTTTTCTCCGCTACATATTCAATTTTCAGTCCCTTGCGCTTGGACCCAAACTTCTTTTCGATTTTTTTGCTCAAGTGTCCGGTGAGCAGCAAGACTTTGTCGAAACCAGCGCTCTTGTAGGCGAACAATTGTCTATCTAGGATCGTGTAGCCCTTTTTGATTTCGAGCAAACCTTTTGGCATTTTTTCGGTGAGAGGGCGGAATCGTTTGCCGTGTCCACCGCATAAGATCATGCCTATCATGTTTCTCGCCTTGCTACACGCCTACATTTAAGTTTATCCTACTTAAGTCTAAAATAGCGAATAGGAGAGGAGCGTGAATCATCATTGGTGCCTGAACTATCAGTAGTCGTTCCAACTTACAATGAATCCGAAAATTTACCTATCCTCGTTGAGAGGACGAGAAAAGCGCTTGGACGCACAAAGTATGAGATTATAGTTGTCGATGATAATTCACCCGATGGTACCGGAGAAATCGCCGAACGTTTGGCAAAAAAATATGGCAACATAAAAGTGGTTCATCGTGAAAAAAAGAAGGGCCTAGCGTCGGCGGTTGTAGATGGGTTTAAACGTGTTTCTGCGCCAGCCATCTGTGTAATCGATGCAGACCTACAGCATCCTCCAGAAAAAATTCCCGAGTTGTTCTTGGAGATAAAAAAAGGGGCAGACATCGCAGTTGCGAGTAGGTACATAAAAGGCGGAGGAACGAAAAATTGGGCAAAAAGGAGAAAAGTGATCTCGAAAGGGGCAGAATTTTTAGCCAAGCTTGCTATCCATGATTCACATGGATTAAGCGACCCACTTTCTGGATTTTTCATGATAAAAAAAGATGTGATAAAAAGTGTCATGCTCAATCCTGTTGGATTCAAAGTCCTGCTTGAGATTCTAGTGAAGGGTTCGTACAAAAGGATAGCCGAAGTGCCATATGTTTTTGAGAAGCGCTTGCGGGGCAAAAGCACCCTCGGTTTTAGGGAGAATTTGGACTATCTGAGGCATTTAAGTCGACTGGCGCGAGCGAGCGGCGAGGCGGGCCAATTTCTTAGATTTTGGGTTGTCGGTATAACCGGTGTTTTTGTGAACCTGGGCATACTATTGGCGCTCACAAAATTCGTTGGTTTCGATTACAGAATTTCTGCAATTTTTGCTATAGAAATATCGATTCTTTCCAACTTCACCCTCAACGAAATTTGGACTTTTGGGAAAAGGCTCAAAAAGAGTAGCCTCGCTAAGCGCGCTGCAAGTTTCAATCTAGCGTGTGCAATCGGAGCAGTGATTAATTACGTTGTTCTTCTAACGCTTACAGAAATCTTTCATCTTCATTACCTGCTGTCAAACCTTGTTGGCATAGCGTGCGCCACTCTGTGGAACTACTTCATGAGCGCGACATGGGTGTGGAAGAGTGCTGAAAGATAAAAAGAGGAAGATAAACAAGCGCCTTGTTTTGTTGATCCTTCTGGCGCTCGGGATAAGATTCGCGTTGATCAATCTAAACCATCCGTTGGATCTGCAGACGTGGCATGGCCTATTTGTGGATTTAAATCAGAATAATTCGCCTTACGTAACGTTTGAAAAGCTAACTTACGAAGCGCGCGCAACGCAGGGTGTCGGATGGTCGCAATATTACATGTACTTTGCATATCCACCGATGCTAATCCCGATATATTATCCACTTGCCAAACTTTATGGAGTTTTTTACCCAAACGATCAAGTCAATTTTTCGATAGCGAACGTTGATCCGTATCCTCAAGTCCCACTTTTGTTGAATTTTTTGTTTAAATTGCCGATAATTTTGGCCGACATAGGTATAGCCTTGCTTCTGTACAAAATGACAAAAGGTAGTGAAAAGTCGCTGATCTCGTATCTTTTCAATCCGCTCGTGATATTTGTGAGCGCGGCTTGGATGTTTGATAGCATCGCGGCGTTCTTCCTCGTGCTAGCGCTGTATCTTTTTGAGCGCAAAAGGTACGATTTTAGCGCGGTGGCGTTGTCATTTGGTTTTTTAACGAAGATATTCCCAATATTCGCGTTGCCTATTTTTTGTATAGAGTTCATTCGCCGGAGATCTTGGAAGTTTGTACGTTACGCTCTGATTTTTGGCGCGGTAGCCGCGCTGGTTATACTTCCATTTTGGACAGGCGTCAAGCTTAGTTTCGAATATCAGAGTGCTAGAGCGCCAAGTGGGTTAACGCCGCTCTCAGTTCAATTTGTAGCCACGGCACTTGGTGCGGGTGAATCGACACTAGACCAACTAGAATTTGTCATATTGCCGGCAGTTGGCTCCTTTTTGTTGATTGCGGGCATGTCGCTTATTTACGCATATCTATCAAAAAAAGATATCTCGTTGAGACAAAAGTTGCTGATGACTTTTATCGTATACTGTATTGTTTCAAAGAATTTACACGAGCCACATATTCTAGTGCTGATCCCGCTCTGTATTTTAGAATTGCACGAGAGATATTCCTTCGACAAGAAATGGCAATATAAGCTGTTTTGGATGTTAGCATTTGCATATGCGATAATTGGCGTTCCACTTACGCGTTTTCTATATGGTTATACATTAAATACAGGAATTTTGTATCTTTTTGAGTTACCGATGCTAGCAAAAGGAATCGTCCTTGCCTCAATAATAGTTACATTCCATCTCGTCTTATGGAATGCTCTGATAACCTTGATACGTGGGCGGCCGGTAGTATCTTTAGATGAGCTGCGTCAGAGGTTGAAAAGATGAAAAGAAAAGTTGCGATTCGCTACCTCTCAAAACACATCGACAAGATCATCATCGGTTTGAGCTACGTTTTACTCTTTATCATACTCTTGGGTTTGGTTCCTGGCATACTCTATCAAGAAAAGCTCGTGGAAGTTGGTATATGGCAGGAAACTCGAGAGATAAAAAATGCCAACTTCATCGTCAGGTACCACATGAATTCTGGCGACAATAAGCCGACGGTACTTACATCTGGTGGCGAGGAACTTTTGGCAGTGGATGGTTCGGGGTCCACGATCGAGAAAGATAATGATAATTCACCTAGGAGCTTATGGGATCATACCTTTAAAAACGTCGCCGCGTCGAGTTTTATCGTTCACGACATCGCATGGGACAACTATCAAATGATGCAAACTGTGAGGTTGCGGGAGAACCAAGTAACTTTTGAATACAAGTTTCTTTCTACAGAAAATGAAAATGTACAACTGGCTCTAAGTCTTAAGCATCGCTACGATAACTACTCCACTTTGACATTCGGCAACGTAAAAATAAACGAAAATCAGGAAAACAAACTTTTCGTGAGATATACAGTGAACCTTGAGTTGGACAACACTTTCGCAGCGGCAGGAAATGTGCGATATTCCGTAGACAACGCGCTATACTGGCTTCGCCTCACATTCTATGCCGAGAACATTCCAGCGGACAATAATTGG
>Ga0172366_10004679_pt1 | contig 10799 bp, 9 predicted proteins | sample LakKivSesite69cm_FD_114533 | JGI IMG/M metagenome (GOLD analysis project Ga0172366, IMG submission 114533) | Sediment microbial communities from Lake Kivu, Rwanda - Sediment site 69cm | ecosystem: Environmental > Aquatic > Freshwater > Lake > Sediment | place: Rwanda: Western Province, Lake Kivu...
AAATGGATGGATGGGAAGTTTTAAGGGCATTGAAATCAAGCAAACTGACAAAAGATATACCTGTGATTGTTTGTTCTGTTCTTTCCAATCAGAAAAAGGCATTCAGTTTGGGTGCCGTAGAATATATTGAAAAACCGGCCCATGAGCGCGCACTCATTGAAACCTTGCACCGATCCATCGGTATTCCAGCGGATATGAAAAAAGAAGTATGGGTTGTGGATGATGATAAGAGTGTTCTTATACTTTTTGAGAAACTTTTCACGCGGCAGGGTGTATCCGTTCGGACTTTTGATAACGGTAAAGATGCCATCACTTCTTTTGAAAAAAATCAAAATATATCTCTTATGATTTTGGATCTTTTAATGCCTGGAGTAGATGGATTCGATGTTTTGCAAAAGATGAAAAGTTCGGAAAAAACGAAAAATATCCCTGTTGTCATCTATACTGGGAAAAAGTTAACTGCAAAAGACCGATCACGGTTGAGTCATAGTTATGAGTTGCTCTTGCAGAAAACGAAAGAGACTCCCGAAACTTTGTTAAGCCAGCTGAACAATCTTATCCCCAAACGCATTGTAAAAAGAGAGGAAAGACCTGCGACGAAAGGGAATATCCTTCTGGCGGAGGACGATCCCTCCGGTCAGAAATTAATGAAACATCTGTTGAACCAATTGGGGTATCAGGTTCAAATGGCAGAGACCGGAAAAGAGGTTTTGGACAAATTGAATAGTGGGTCTTCTTTTGACATCGTGCTTATGGACATGGAGATGCCCATCATGGATGGTTTCACGGCAACCCGTGAAATCCGAAAAAACGAAAAATATAAGGACTTGCCGGTTATCGCTTTAACAGCACATGCGATGAAAGAGCATAGAAACAAGACCATCGAATCGGGCTGTACAGATTATATATCAAAGCCTGTCAATAGAGAAAAGTTGCAATGCCTGTTAGATCGTTACACGGAAACGAAGACGAAAGAAAAGATCCCAAAGAAGACAGAAGAAGATCCTTTGATGGCGGAGTTGACAGAATATTTTGTTAAGGATTTAGAAAAAAGAATAAAAAAATTCAATGACGACCTCATGAAGCATGATCAGGACGAAGTGACACGATTTGGCCATTCTCTGAAGGGAACAGCGGGATCTTATGGATTCCCAAAATTTTCGGCCTTAGGCTGCGAAATCGAAAAAGCAGCCAAAGCCGGGGAATGGGAAAAAGTGGAAGAACTTCAGAAAAGTATCACCAAGGAATATGAACTTCTTGGAGAAAAATACCATGAAACCTGAAAATATGACCATATTGACCGTGGATGATACGCCGGCCAATATTCGACTTCTCACGCACTATCTCAAGAAAAAGGGATACAGGGTAATTACAGCAGAAGATGGGTTCGAGGGATTCAAAGCCGCCATTCAGTACCATCCCGATCTTGTTTTACTGGATATCATGATGCCCGGAACCGACGGTTATGAAGTCTGTGAACTTTTAAAAACTGAAGAAGAGACCAAGGATATACCTATCGTTTTTTTGACAGCAAAAACCGATGTGGAAGATCGAATTCGAGGTTTTGAACTTGGAGCAGTGGATTATATCACGAAACCGTTCAATTTAACTGAAATTGCCACAAGAGTTCAAACCCAATTACGATTAAAGTATCTTCAGGAACAGAGTGCACAATATCAAAAATTTCTTATTCAATCCCAATATTTGGCCAATTTGGGAATGTTCGGAAATTCTTTCAGTGAGAAAGTGAAGGATCTCATTCGTGAACTACAGGAACATCTTCAAACATTACAGAGGAATGAAAATCATCCTGCACAGAAAACAGTGGATGGGATGTTAGACATCACAGGACGAATTGATTCAGTGATTGAAAGATGGATGGATTTAGCACTTACCATTCCAAAAGAAAAAGCAACTCTCCGGGTGTACGATATTATTGAATCATCCCTTACGATAGTTGAAATTTTTGACGGATATGCCATGAATATCAAATTTGTCAAATCGGAAAACTCGCCGTCTATTTTGGGAAATGAAAATCTCTTACAACACGCTTTGATAAATCTTTACGAGTATATGGTCAAATATACAAAAAAAGATGGTACAATCGAAATTACGGTTGAGTTAGGGAATTTACCTAAACACCTCCTTAAAAATCGGGACAGCAAATCATCCGAAACGTTTGTACAAATCCGTTTAGTCAATGATGGGTCACGAAATAAAGAGAATATCTTGGAAGAGGAATTGGATGTAACGCAATCGGAAAAATTTCAAAATGGAAAGTTCGATCTGGGACTTCAAGCAACCTATCGCATTGTCAAAGAGCACAAAGGAGTATTGGATATCCAAATTGACCAAGAAAAGAAGCTGGCAATTTCAATGTATCTTCCAAATGATAAATCGTAACCGGTTCATCTAATAAAAAGAAAATTTATTTTACGGTTCGGCTTTTTCTGCGATATTATTGTCTGATGTGACATCGCACATGCCTCTATGTTTTTTTGTAGTGAACTCCTTTTAAAATCGAAAACAAAAATGTTCAGAATTCTTTCATAGGCAGCGCTATCCTATCAAAGAAACATTGCATTTTCTCCTTTGCTTTTTTATCTTTAGAATCAATGATTCCTCATGTACACAATTAAATGGTTGGGGGAATTTAGAATGCCTTGGATACGGATTCTTGGATGGATAGAATTTGCAGCTGCTTTCTTATTGATCGTTGGATTCATCATCACCTCCCTATGCGAAAGAAAGTGGCGTGCAGCGGAACTTAGCATGGTTGCCGTTATCGTTTTTGTGGATTATTGGTCCTATGTCTGCTATGCGATTCTGTCTATTGTCGGGGAGTGCTTTTCCTATTCATTCTATCGGGCATGATTGGTGTTCTTTTAAGTGTCGTGCCTTTTGGTCCAAATCCAAGAATGCGAATTCTTGGCGTTCAGAAACGAGTGGATGAGCGGGATGCGTTGTTTCACCGATTTTATTGCATGAAAGAAGGAACACCCGAATTCGAGGCGTACTACAAAGCGCATCCAGAAAAGTTTGTATTGGATGAAAAAATTCGGTCAATGCCTGAGCTTGGCTATCCGGGATCAAAGACGTATGATCCCATGACCTCTCCATTTCAAATGGCGACATTTGATGTCATTGAACGCACGACGCGCGATCTCGAATGGGAACCGCACCCTGTTGAAGCAGGTTCAGTTCAGGCTTCTCCGGAAGACTTCACCCGACGAATCAAAGGATTTGCAACGTATCTCGGAGCGGATTTGGTCGGAACAACAAAGCTCAATCCGGCTTATATCTACAGCCATATCGGTCGTTCACCCGGAAAGTGGGGAAGTCCCATTACGCTAAATCATCCCAATGCCATAGCCATTGCCGTTGCGATGGATTATACCATGATCCGGTTGGCACCGAAAAACACGGTCACCACAGAAAGTTCTTTTCGGTATCTTGAGGCCACAAAGATTGCTATGATTGTTGCGCGCTATATCAATCGTTTGGCTATGAGGCCCGTGCGCATGTGGATGGAAATTATCGCGTGATGTGCGATCCGGTGGCGTATGATGCCGGACTCGGTGAATTGGGAAGGCTTGGGCTGCTCATTACGCCGCAATTTGGACCGCGTATTCGGCTTTCCATTGTGAGTACGAATCTGCCTCTTGTGTATGATAACCCCATCGTATTGGGCGTGCAGGATTTTTGTGCTTTCTGTAAAAAGTGTGCTGTCAACTGTCCATCGGGAGCCGTTGCGATGGGGGAAAAAGGCATTTATAACGGGATTGAAAAATGGCAAAGTAACCAGGAATCCTGTTACAGCTTCTGGAGAACGCAGGCACAGACTGTTCCATCTGTATTCATGTGTGTCCATACTCGCATCCAGGAACACCAATGCACAACATGATTCGATGGACGATAAAACGCAATGGTGCAGCGCGCCGTATGGCATTGTATGGTGACGATCTACTCTACGGCAGACATCCAAAAACCAAATTCCCTTTTCCTGAATGGTACGCGCCGAATGGAACGCATCCTATCGCAAAAAAAACTCCTTGACAAATTACAAGCGAAAGTTTAATTTAGTCAGGTCAATTTTAGGACGATAAGCGAAGTGTGCTCTATTTTTATTTCAAGATTTTTGTATCATTACAAAGAGATTTCAATAGTATAGAACACGCATACTAAAATCCGATTTGTATCCATACGATAGAATCCTCTGATTCGTTCATTGGTTTCAAACTCAAACAAACCTATTGAGGTAAAAAAATGACGCCAAGAAATTCTATTCTCGTTTGTATAATAGTGTTTTTAATTACGGGTCTTACATCTTGTCATAAATTCCCGTCGGAGGATAGCAGCAATGCTATTGTGCAGGGCAATTTGCTGCTACCATTTGCTGCGGAAGGCAAGACGTACAGAGTTATGATTGATTATGATAATGATGGTGCAAATGGTTGTGTGATCAATACAACGGATGTGTGCGGTTCGGAAGCCACCGTTGCGTATACCATTCATGGGGTTCCAAAAGGAACATATTATCTTTACGCTGTTGTTTGGGTGATTGGGGAAGTTGACAAGGCTCCTCTGAGTGGCGATTATTTTGGATATTACAATACAGGCATTAACCCTCCTGATAAACCAAATGCTGTCGTTCCAAGTTCAGGTTCGGTCAATTTCGATATCACGTTATTCATTATCCCTTAATACATCGCGGTATTTTGGATGCTTCATCTTTCGAATCGCTGTTTCGAAAAGATAAAGTAGAAGATAAGACAAAGTCCTTTGGGGAGAGGATCGGACAATATCGTGGGCAGCAGTCGTTATCTCACTACTATTTTTTCGATTCCTCAATTTTTATAGTTCAATACATAGATATAATTTAAAAAAGTCAATATCTTTTGGATTGCATCAGAAATCGGAGCATATGCGAAAACTGTTTAAAATTTTAGGTATTTTTGGTGGCATGGGACCGGAAGCCACGGTGGATTTTTACCGTCGAATTATCAAACAGACGCATGTTGATAAGGATCAAGATCATATCCCCACGCTTATATACAGCCTGCCGCAAGTACCGGATCGTTCCTATTGCATAGAAAATAATGATGATTCTATCGTCCCCTACCTTATTGAAGGAGTCACACGGTTGGAGAGAGCTGGAGCTTCGTTTATTGCCATACCCTGCAATACAGTGCATTATTTTTTTAACCGAATGCAAGAAGCGGTCTCAATTCCTATTTTGCACATCATACGTGAAACAGTAAAAGAAGTAAGAACGAATTATCCAAAAGCGAAAAATATTGGATTGCTTGCTACATCCGGCACGATACAATCGAAAGTGTATGAAGATGAATTGACAAGAAACGGTTTTAAAATTGTTATTCCTGATGAAAAACTTGAAATAGAAAAAGTGATGAAGGCAGTGCATCGAATTAAAGCAGGAACGAATATGAAAGACAACGCACGACTTCTTACAGACGCAGCAAGGCATATCATTAAAGAAGGCGCAGAATTGATTGTTCTTGGATGTACAGAAATCCCTCTCGCATTTAACGCTGAAAGGGTAGATATTCCCGTTGTGAATGCGACGGAAGTTTTGGCCAGTGCGGCAATTCACATGTATCATGAACTTAAATAGACAACTATACTTTGGTCTTTTTATCAGAAATAACATAAAACGGCAAGCATTCAATGACGACATATAAACGACTCCGGATATGTCATTCCCGCCTTCTTTTAGCGGGCCTGTCCGCCCGCAGGCGGGAATCCAGGCGGGGTGGAGGTTCTATAATCCATCACCTCCACACTGGATGCCCGATGAGATCCTCGATCAAGTCGAGGACAAGTTTCGGGTATGACACCCTCCGATGGACAGAATCTGGAAAATTGCCAAAGTTCAGTAGACAATTTACGGCTATTCGTTTTAATTGACAGACAAGTAGATGCAGATCGCGATTCGAAACATAGTCCATTTTTTAAAATATAAAAAATACATCTATGCAATTTGTATTGCAACAGCAACAATGATTTTTCTGACATACCTATTTCTACTTTTTTTACCCATCGCTCACATTGAAAAAGAAAATAGTATCGAAATTTCTATCGAGAGAGGAATGACACCTCAGGAAATTGCCGTTCTTCTGAAAGAAAAAAAGATAATTGGCAAAGTGCAAAGTTTTCTTTGGGGTGCCAAACTTTTAGGTGTAACCCGAAAACTTCAAGCCGGTAGATACTTCTTTGTGGGTTGGATCACCAACTACTCGGTTTTGCGTAAGCTGTATAAAGGATATGTGATTACTGAACAGGTAACCATTCCAGAGGGAAGCAGGGCAACGAAGATTGCTGAAATCTTGGAAAAGCGATTCGGCATAAATTCCAAGTATTTTATTGAACTGGTAAACAGCAAAGCGTTTTGTCGTTCCTTGGGAATTGAGGCGATAACATTGGAAGGGTATCTTTATCCGGATACCTATTATTTTCAAGTGGACGAAAAACCGGAAAAAATCGTGAAACGCATGGTTTCCCGATTTCAAGAAATTTTTGTTGATTCATTAAAAGAACGATCGCACCAATTGGGCATGTCTGTTCAGCAGGTCGTTACTCTCGCATCCATTGTCGAGGGGGAAGCCGTCATGGATACGGAGCGCAGCATTATTGCTGCCCTCTATCTGAATCGTTTAAGGCGAAATATGCTTCTTCAAGCCGATCCAACGATTCAGTACATTATTCAGGACGGCCCACGCCGACTCCTGACAAAAGATCTGACTTTAGAGTCTCCCTACAACACATACATCCATTCCGGACTTCCACCTGGACCTGTGAACAATCCTGGCATTGCATCCATTCTCGCAACGCTTTATCCTGCATCGGTGGAGTATTTTTATATGGTCGCCAATGGGGACGGCTCCCATACATTTTCACGCACCATGTCTGAGCATTTAAAAGCAAAGGAACGCTTCGATAAAATTCGACATCAAGTCAATCATAAATAATCCCAACATTTTTTAAGGTGAAAATTGAAAGACAGTTTAAATACACTCTTTAGAGAATTGAATCCTGAACAACAGAAGGCCGTTGAAGAGACGGAAGGACCTGTTCTTGTTTTCGCAGGAGCTGGAAGTGGAAAGACGCGTGTTCTTACCTATCGAATCGCTTTCATTCTTAAAGAGCAAAAAGCTTCTCCGTGGGAAATACTTGCCATGACCTTTACAAATAAAGCTGCTGGTGAAATGAAAAATCGGATTCAGCACTTTGGAGATAAAAATAAGAATTTGTGGATAGGAACTTTTCATTCTATTTTTGCAAAAATTCTTCGATGGGAGGCGGGTCTGCTGGGATACAGTCCGGATTTCGTTATTTATGATGCGGACGACAAAGAACGATTGATTAAAACGATCATGGAAGACACAGGTATTCCCTTACAGAATTACAATCCCAGATCCATTTCAGAATCCATCGGTCGCGCCAAGAACGGTTTGGTCTCTCCGGAAAGTTTTAGTGCATCAATTAACACTCCGTTTCAAGAAGTCGTTTCTCGAATATATCCTGAATATCAGAATCGCCTTCGGATTAACAATGCATTCGATTTTGAGGATTTGATCACTGTTCCGCTACGGTTGTTTTCTGAGAATCCAGAGGTTTTGGAAAAATATCAGAGACGTTTTAAATACATTCTTGTTGATGAATACCAGGACACAAACAAAGCGCAATATCGGCTGGTTTACCAATTGGCAAAAAAACACCGAAATCTCTGTGTCGTTGGTGATGATGATCAGTCCATTTATCGCTGGCGAGGTGCGGATGTTCGAAATATTTTAGAGTTTGAAAAAGACTTTCCGGATTCAAAAGTTTTTAAGCTTGAACAGAACTACCGTTCGACGCAGACCATACTGATCGTTGCAAATTCTGTTGTCGAGAAGAATGCGGCACGGAAAGCGAAAAAATTGTGGTCTGCGAAGGAGATGGGGGAAAAGGTGGATGTCATAGAAACCGCAGATGAAAGGGAAGAGGCACAGAAGGTTGTCGAAAAAATAAAAGAAGAGGTGTTCCGAAAAAAACGAACCTTCCGTGATTTCGCCATTCTGTACAGAACCAATGCCCAGTCACGTGCGCTCGAGGACGATTTGCGACGGAGTGGAATGTCTTATATCATTGTAGGGGGTGTTCGTTTTTATGAACGTAAAGAAATCAAGGACATTCTTGCCTATCTTAAAATTATCGTGAATACAAAAGACAGTGTCAGTTTAAAGAGAATTATCAATTTCCCTCTCCGGGGAATAGGGGATAGCACGACTCAAAAATTGGAGCAATGGGCACTTGAAAGGGGCTTGCATCTCTTTGAATCCATACGACGTATCAAGGAGATCACAGACATCCCTCTACGAATTCAGAAAAATATATCAAACTTTTATGACCTCATACAGAAATATATATCCTTGAAAAGCAAAATTTCTCCGAACGAATTGGTACGCACCCTGGTAGATGAGATCGGTCTCATGACCATGTACAAACAGGATCCCAGCATTGAAAATCAGTCACGAGCGGAAAATATACGAGAATTTCTTGCAGCGGTGAGCGAGTACGTGGATTCTTCTGAAAGTCCAAGTCTATCCGAATTTTTAGAACAAGTTTCTCTCATCACCGATGTGGATGCTTGGGACGATAAATCCAATGCGATTACTCTAATGACTCTGCACTGCGCGAAGGGATTGGAATTCCCGGTCATTTTCATCACAGGAATGGAAGAGGGCTTGTTTCCTATTTCCCGATCGGAGGATGAGCCGGAAGCCTTGGAAGAAGAACGCCGACTTTTCTATGTGGGATTGACACGGGCGAAAGAGAAGATCTATCTCTCTTGGGCCGAGAAACGTCGTTTGTTTAATGAATCGTATTTCCGACTTCCATCACGATTTTTGGATGAACTCGATTCTTCTTGTGTGCATAAAATGAAACCCCATCCGAGGAAACATGTTAAATTTACAAGCAATGATTTCAAACAGGAAGTTACGTATACATGCGATACGCACCCAGATTATGAATCGTACTCCCAAGAAGTTGATCCATACCGTTGCGGGACTCGGGTGCACCATCAGACTTTCGGAAAAGGAAAAATCGTGAGTGTCGAAGGCAAAGGCAAGAAGAAAAAAGTAGTTGTTCGCTTTGACAGCGGGGGTCAAAAGAAATTTTTAGTTCAGTACGCGCAATTCGAGATACTCTAGGAAACGAGTAATGGAAGTTTACTAATTTTTAAAAAGCTAAAAAAATTCTTGACATCCGAAGAAAAAATTATTAGATTGTACTCCAATATTAAGTGAGAAAAGTTTATAAGACCGATGAACAGTACATCAACGACATCTTTCCCAACATCCGCGAGAATCATCAATCTGATGAGTGATGAATGTCGTGGCAGTCTGCCCATCGGTATCTTCTGCATCACCATTATACAAATTATTATCCTCCTACTAATCGTAGGAATTATCTCTGGCCTAATTGTAATTGTACAGTAACAGCCAAGTTCAGAGATCGTTCCTGCGATTCAAACCACATAAAAATCCAATGTAACATTTTCACAACACGCTTCGAGTAGGAAAGATCTCTGAACAAGATGTTTTTAGTTCAGAAGGAGAAATTTTTATGCGAAGCGATGCTGTGAAAAAAGGTTACGAACGCACACCCCATCGGAGTCTTTTAAAAGCCTGCGGATTGCATCAAGACGATTTTGATAAACCATTTATTGGCATCTGCAATTCATTTGTGGATATCATACCTGGTCATGTGCATCTCCAGGATTTTGGACGCATTTTAAAAGAAGAAGTCCGAAATGCAGGGGGCGTACCGTTTGAATTCAACACCATCGGTATTTGCGACGGTATTGCCATGGGACATTCGGGAATGAAATACTCTTTGCCCAGTCGAGAACTTATCGCCGATTCGTTGGAGACAATGGTATCCGCTCATTCATTTGATGCTCTGATCTGTGTGCCCAATTGCGATAAAATTGTCCCGGGCATGATCATGGGAGCGCTTCGGGTCAATGTACCCACAATTTTTGTAAGCGGAGGACCTATGCTGGCTGGTAAAATTCCAGCCGGCCGCACCGTGGATTTGATCTCTGTATTTGAAGGAGTCGGAGAGTACAAATCCGGTAAGATAGACAAGGAGGCGTTGAAGATGTTGGAAGACCACGCGTGTCCGACCTGCGGCTCCTGTGCGGGTCTCTTTACAGCCAACTCAATGAACTGTCTTCTGGAAGTACTCGGATTGGCCTTGCCAGGGAACGGAACCATACCGGCGGTATCGGAAAGGCGCAGGGAACTTGTTCGTCAGACCGGACGTCAGGTAATTAAAATTTTGCAAGCCAATCTTCACCCTCGAGATATTGTCACATTGGACGCCCTTGACAACGGATTTGTTTTGGATATGGCGATGGGTGGATCAACCAATACGGTACTTCACCTGCTGGCCATTGCGAACGAAGCCGGTATTCCATATTCGCTGGATCGTATCAATTCAATTGCTGAGAAAGTGCCCCATCTCTGCAAGGTATCTCCTGCATCGCACTGGCATATAGAGGATGTGGATCGTGCAGGGGGCGTGTCTGCCATTGTAGCGGAACTGGCCCGCTCGACCGATTTACTTGCTTTGAACCAGCCAACGGTCACGTTGCATAATTTGAAGGACAATGTCGCCCATGCATCAATCAAAGATACGGACGTGATTCGTCCTGTGAACGATCCGTACAGCATACATGGTGGGTTGGCCATTCTTTTCGGAAATTTGTCACCTGACGGTGCTGTGGTCAA
>Ga0172366_10004683_pt1 | contig 10795 bp, 11 predicted proteins | sample LakKivSesite69cm_FD_114533 | JGI IMG/M metagenome (GOLD analysis project Ga0172366, IMG submission 114533) | Sediment microbial communities from Lake Kivu, Rwanda - Sediment site 69cm | ecosystem: Environmental > Aquatic > Freshwater > Lake > Sediment | place: Rwanda: Western Province, Lake...
ATAATGTCAAAAGGCTTTCCGACTATTTCCAAAAGAGACCAAGAAGAAAAAGTTTCAAAAGATTGATTAGCGTCAAGAATAAAACCCGAGGGATTAATATAACAAAGGGGTAAGGGTAAAAACTGCCAAAGACTTTTGGTGTAATCAGATAAGGTTTCCAAGTCTTCTGAAAGAATTTCTAATTGTTTGTCTATCCGGTTTTTTTTCATTTTTTATTTAGACTCCCAAGTTACTTTAAAAACGTGTGTATTGTTTCCTTTTTTCAAACCACATTCAATTTCTTGAGATTGCGGATGGTGAAACATAAAAGAACCGATTGTTTCTAGTACGCCTTCAAAATAACAGCACCAAACTTGATGACCAGGAAAGTCTTTAATAATCATTAAAAGATATCTTTTTTCTTCATTGTAATCGCTAAAGCCTAAAGAGCCGGCGGTAAAGTACTTTTTCCAGTAAAAAGGAGATTCTTTTAAGCATCTTCTAGCTGAAATAAAGTATCTCATCATCATTCGAGTAATTGAAGAAATTTTTATAGCGTTAGCTCCCATTTCTTTAATCGTCTTATCGTCCCAATTAAAAATTCTTTTTACTAAAAACAGAAAAATAATATAATAACTCAGAGGATACCATTTAAAATTTGCGATTTCCTGGTATTTAATAAGACAGACTTTTTCAAAAAACTCTTCTATTTTTTCTAAACCCTCTTTGCCTTCTTTTTTTAAAATAAAATTTATATCTTCAGTAAAGGCGGCTCCAATAACGTCTCCGGGCAAAGACTTAATTTTTTTAATCTCTTTTAAATCGTCTTCGCTTAAATTTTCTTTTATTTGTGTTTTTTCCATATTTTTATTAATAGTTTTTTACCTTAATAAAAAGAGATTATTCCCATTCTATTAAAAATTCATGGAAAGAATCTCCTTTATGGACGCATTTTGTTTCTTTAATGGTGATTTTTTTACTTTGAATAACGTATTGGGCAATTCTTAAAAAGTAGCCTCGAAAAAAAGTACATAAAAGTGGATGAAATTTATAGCCTTTAAACCTAATAAAAGAATATTTTTTATCTTCGTCATATTCTTGAGAATCCAGCTCGCCAAAGTCATAGTGCTTGCGCCAGTATTTCGGTGCCTCTTGGAAGCATTTTTTCGGCGAGATGAAATAACTCATCAACAATTTGACGACAAAAGAATATTTGGGAGCTAAATTTCCCATTTCAAAAATATCGGCCTCGGTCCAATTGAAAATTCTCTTGGCCGTGATAATGGTCAAAACACTTAAGGCTTCGGGATACCAAGCAAGGGTTTTTACTTCGTTAAACCTCAAAGGATAACCCAGCTCCGCCAGCTCATTTTCTAACAACTCTATTCCTTTTTCACCTTCTTTTTCCTTAATAAAAGCGGCGTGGGTATAAAAAACTGCCCCTCTGACATTGCCCTTAATCTTCATTATCCTATCAGCTTCTTTTTTAGCTACCTCGTTCATGGCTTTATTAATTTATTTTAACTCAAAAGGTAAAAAGATTAAAACGGAAAACAAAGATTAGAAGATTTGGGACCGGAGTCTAAATTTTGATCTATCTCTGGCAGTCTTTTGATTAAACTATGGAACTCAAAATCCTCTAAAACCTTGGTCGCTTTTTCTTTATCGTATTCCTTCCAGCGGCATTTTTCTTGGTTAAAATCAAGTGGAATATTTTTTTCTATCTCAGTCAAGGTTTTAAAAAAGAAAGCTTTTTCTTTTTCTTTTGAAAGGAGGATTTTTAATTTCGGGGATAATTCTTTGGCTTTTTTTGATTGTTGCTCTATCTCCTTGAAAAGATTTTCTAAATTCTCAAATTTTTTCAACAAATCAATGGTTGTTTTTTCGCCAATACCCACAATACCGGAAAGATTATCAGAAGAATCACCTTTTAAAGCTTTAAAATCAGAAATTTGTTCTGGTTTTAAACCAGAGTATTTTTCTTTTACTTTTTCTTCGTCATATAAAACAGTATCTTTGACGCCCTTTCTTAAAAGAAAAACTTTGGTTTGAGAATCAACCAATTGCAAAAGATCGAGGTCTCCTGATATGATTATGGCTTCTGTCTCGACAAATTCTTTTTTCTCTTTGGCTAAATAAGCAATGGTGCCGATAAGGTCATCTGCTTCAAAGCCTTCTTTTTCAAAAATCGGCACATTAAAAACTTTTAAAACATCTTTTATTTTTGGAATTTGTTCTTTTAAATCTGGTGGAGTTGGCGGCCTTTTGGCTTTATAATCTTTAAATTCTTTGTGCCGAAAAGTTGGCGCTGGAAAATCAAAGCAAGCTACAATATATTCTGGTCGAAACTCTTTTATCACCTTAAAAAAAACCAGCAAAAACCCATAAAGAGCATTTACCACTTCTCCTTTTTTGGTAGTCAAAGAAGGAAGAGCATGGTAAGCCCGATGCAAAACAGAGTTGGAATCGATAATAATTAATTTCTTTTTTTGGTTTATCATTTGCTAAATTTAATTAAAACTTTTCTCTTTTTTTTGTTTAAAAAACCAAAAAAGACCCAGATGATATTCTGGGGTAAAATTTTTTTTATCCGCTCAGCCCATTCGACAGCCACAATATTTTGTGGTTCAGAAATAATCTTTTTAAAATCTAATTCCAAAATTTCTTTGGGTTTTTGAATCCGATAGCAATCAAAATGATAAAAATTTTTAAAATCTTTATTTCTGATTTTGAATTTTTTAAAAATTAAAAAAGTGGGGCTTAATATCTTCTTTCCTACTTTTAACCCCTTGGCAAATCCTTTTAAAAAGGTAGTTTTTCCTCCTCCCAAATCTCCTTTTAAAGCCAGAACTTGAGCGCCTTTTTTTGGTTTTGATTTTAAAATTTTTTCGGCCAATAGCTGTCCTATTTTTTTTGTCTCGCCCGGACTGTTGGTAAAATATTTATTTTTAATTGACATTTAAAAAGAAATAGATTAGTTTAAAAAAAGAATAAGATTTAAAAAGCATAATGATTTCTTTTTTTATTCTAAAGGAAATAAAGAGAAATGTAAATTTTATTTAGCAGTTTATGGCAGAGCCACTTTCCGGACAAGTGAAAATTTCTTCCCAGAAAACCTTGGTTGCTAAAGAGGAAATAAAAAATATTTTAGATTTCAAAAAAGAAGTTGAAGAATCGTTATCAAAAGAAACTACCGATATTATCGAAACTCTCTTGGCCGGTTCTTTTTATCTTGAAGTTTCGGATATTCATCTAGAGCCAAAAAAAGAAAACCTTAAATTAAGAATTAGAATCGACGGCGTCCTGCATGATGTTTTGAACTTTGATTTAAAAACGTATCAACTTTTGCTCTCGAGAATTAAACTTCTCTCTAGGCTGAAATTAAATATAAACGACCGACCTCAAGATGGTCGTTTTTCTATTTTAATAGAAGATTTTTCTGTCGAGGTCAGAACTTCTTCTCTGCCTTCTGAATACGGCGAATCGCTGGTTTTAAGGGTTTTGAACCCAAAATGGGTAGTGGGTATGGAAGCTTTGGGATTGAGAAAGGATTTATTGGAAATTTTCAATGAACAGACTAAGAAACCAAATGGAATGATTATTTGCACTGGCCCAACCGGTTCCGGAAAAACAACAACCCTATATGCTTTTTTGTTAAAGATTATTAATCCAGAGATTAAAATTATCACCATTGAAGACCCAATTGAATATCACTTGAAAGGAGTTTCTCAAAGTCAGGTTGATGAATACAAAGGTTATACTTTTGCTACCGGTCTGCGCGCTATTGTCCGACAAGACCCAGATGTAATTTTGGTTGGAGAAATCAGAGATTTGGAAACAGCTCAGATTTCTATTCAAGCCGCTTTAACCGGCCATTTGGTTTTATCTACTGTGCATACCAATGACGCTTCGGGCGCTATCGCCCGTCTTCAGGCTTTAGGAGAAAAACCAGCCAATGTTTCTCCCGCTTTGAATATCGTCATCGGTCAAAGATTGGTCAGAAAAGTCTGTCCAAAATGCGTGGAATTCAAAGAAATTCCCAAAGAACTTTTGGAAAGATTTAAAAAATCTCTCAACAATCTTCCTTCAGGAATAAAAATTCCCGAATTAAAACCTGAGATTAAAATACCTTATGCTAAAGGCTGCAAAGATTGCAGTTTTACTGGCTATAAAGGTAGGTTAGGCATTTTTGAAGCTTTTGAAGTCGATGACGAAATTGAAAGATTTATTTTGAAAAACCCCTCTATCGTTGATTTGAAAGAGCTAGCTGTTAAAAAAGGAATGGTTTTAATGCATTTGGATGGCTTTATTAAAGTATTAAACGGAATTACCACTTTAACCGAAATAGAAAGAGTGACTGGAGAATAAAAATAGTTAGCCCGGAGCCGGGGGCACCACAAAGCTTAGAACTTATGCTTAGAATTTTTCCGAGGATTAATCTCGCCTAAGCCAGATTGTCCGATGACTAAGAAAAATTCCAACCCCCGACTCCAGGATAACTATCTCTATTTTAATAAATTATGAAAAATTTGTCAAGCCCTATGATCTGGCGGCTGGCATTTAGTAAAAAGACTTTAGTTTGTATTGCTATTGTCTTTTTTTTGTTAACAGCAGGGAAAACTCTGGCCAAAGAGCTTTTAATTGTTGAAATACAGATTGGCGGTCAAAAATCGTCTGATGATTTTATAAAAATTTATAATCTCACTGACTCGGATATTTACCTTGGTAATCATAATGGTAGTTATTTTAGATTGGTTAAGAGAACTCAAAATAGTACCAAAGATTATACTATCAAATCCTGGTCTAAAGAGCCCGGAATTAAAATTCCGGCTAATGGTTTTTATTTATGGAAAAATAAAGATTATACGGCTTTAATTGGCGAAAATAGTTCAAACTCTCAAACTATTGCCAAAAATAATGGAGTTGCTTTAAGGCTGGGTCCGGAAAACAGTGGAGAAATAATTGATGCTGTTGGTTGGGGTGATTTTAACAATGTTCTTTTTGAGGACAATTCTTTTCCTGAAAACCCTAAGGCAGGCCAGAAATTAAAAAGAAAAAATATGAATGGCGTTTATCAAGATACAAGAAATAATGCTGCTGATTTTTATTTAGAAGAAATCGCTAAAACTAAAGAACAAATCCAAGCGAAAACTAATTCTGTTTTTTATCCCCAAGGCGTTTTGATCAATGAAATTCTGCCCTCGCCTAAGGTTTCTGACCAAGAAAATGAATGGATTGAAATTTTCAACCAAAATGATTTTGAAGTGGATATCTCTGGTTGGCAAATGAGGGATATTTCCGGTAAAAAAAGTATTTATACTTTTCCTCAAAGAACCTTAATTTTGCCAAAAAGTTTTTTGGTCTTGCGCAGAAAAGAAAGCAAGATTGTTTTAAATAATGATGAAGACGGTTTAGAATTAATAAAACCTAATGGAGAAATTACTGATAAAGTTAGCTATCAAAGTCCAAAAAAGGGCCAATCTTTCAATTTAATCGATGGCCGCTGGGTCTGGAGCGAAAAATTAACTCCTGGTTTAAAAAACGAAGTTTCTGGTTTAGCTGGTTCAGAAAATGAAAGTTCTCCAAAAAAGTTTTTGGATAAAGGACTAGCAACCGCCTCTAAGGGAAAATTTGAAAATGGCTTTGTCTCTTTGTTTTTGACTGCTTTTTTAATAGCAACTTTCAGCGGCTTGCTTTTTTTAATAATAAGGATTAAGATTAAAAAAAATGATTTTCTAAAAAGAATAAATTAGAATAAATTATCATGTCCGGACACTCTCACGCCAAAACAATAAAACATAAAAAAGAAATAACTGATAAAAAACGCGGTCAGATTTTTTCAAAAATGGCCCGGCTTATTACGGTAGCGGTAAAGTCTGGTGGCCCAAATCCAGAAACTAATTCAAAACTCAAGCTAGCCGTTGAAACGGCTCGTTCTTTTAATTTACCTAGCGAAAACATTGAAAGAGCTATCAAAAAGGGCGCGGGTGATCTGGAAGGCGAAAAATTAGAAGAGGTAATGTATGAAGCTTACGGCCCCGGCGGGGTGGCAATTTTAATTGAAGGGATTGTTGATAATAAAAACCGGGCCTTATCGGAGGTGAAACAGGTTTTAACTAGATATAACGGCAAATTGGTCAACGAAGGCGCAATCAAGTGGATGTTTGAAAGAAAAGGTTGTATTACTTTAAATCTCCCTTCTCAAAAAGAAGAATTTCAAGGGCGCGAAAAATTAGAATTAACCGTTATTGAAGCCGGAGCGGAAGATTTTTTTTGGTACGATGATGATCTTGACGTTTATTTTAAGGTTGAGGATTTAGAAGCTGCCAAAAAAAATCTCCAAGAAAAAGGGCTAGTTATAGAGTCGGCCGTGTTAGATTGGCGGCCAAAAGAAAGAATTGAACTGACAGAGAAAGACAAAGAAGCTTGTCAAAAGCTTTTCGAATTTTTAGACGAGTTGGATAGCGTTCAAGATGTTTATTCTAATTCTAAACTCTAATTATGGTTATATTAGGCATTGATCCCGGAACAGCGAGCACTGGTTACGGTCTTATTAAAATCAAAGAAAAAAAACAAAAAGCGATAGAGTATTTGGCTTGCGATGTTATTCATACCAGCCCAAAATCAAATAAGGGCGAACGACTTAAAAAAATAAATCAAGAACTATCTAAAATAATCAAGGAATATCAACCTCAGGTTTTGGTTTTTGAAAAATTATTTTTTTTCAGAAATTTCAAAACGGCTATACCTGTTTCCCAGGCTCAAGGAGTAGTTATTTTAACTGCAGCTAAAAAAAATTTGCCAATTTATGAATTTACACCCCTGGAAGTAAAATTAACAATCACTGGTAGCGGGAAGGCTGATAAAAAAGAGGTTCAAAAAAAATTAAAAAAGCTCCTTAACTTAAAAACCATACCAAAAGAAGACGATGCGGCTGATGCCCTGGCCGTCGCTCTGACATATTTTTTAAAAGTTTGTTAAAAAATACTTGACAAGCACTTTTGCTAAATTATAATATCTTTTAGAGGTTTCCAAAAAATAAAAATAATTCCAAAAGGTCGGAAACTAAAAATAAAAACTAATAAGGGTTTATGATTTACGAAGAAGATTTCTCAACGTCTTTCTTTAGTGAAGACGATCTAGGAGAAGAAGACCCTTCAGAAGAAGAAGGAGGAGACTCAGAAGACTCTGGCGACGAAGTAGAAAAATCCTCGGATGAAAACGAAGAAGAATCCGAAGAAATCGAAGAATAAAATATAAAAACCATTAATGGTTTAAAAGTAGGTTAAATCTTTTTTAACCTACTTTATTTTTGGGGCGTGTTTTTGTCTTTTAATCAAAAAGAATAAAGTGCTATATTTAAATTAATGAGAAAAAGAAAAAATAAATTATTATCTCTTTTTAAGAATTTATTTATTTTAGTTTTTTGTTTTTTTATTTTGGGCTTATTTTTGTTTTTTTATTACACCAAAGACTTGCCCAGACCTGAGATATTCGGCGAAAGAGAATTATATCAATCAACTAAAATTTACGACCGGACTGGAAACGTTCTTTTGTATGAAATTTACGGAGAGGAAAAAAGAACACCTGTTCCTTTAGCTACTATTCCAGATTTTTTAAAAAAAGCTGTCATTGCAGTAGAAGACTCTAATTTTTATCACCATTTCGGTTTGGACTTTAGGGGGATAGCGCGGTCTATTTTAATGAATTTTAAGATTATGAAACCAGTTTACGGCGGTTCAACCATTCCTCAACAACTTATTCGTTCGACTTTTTTTACTAATGAAAAAACTGCTAGTCGAAAAATAAGAGAAATAATTTTAACTTTGGAACTCGATAGACGTTACTCAAAAGACCAAATCTTGGAATGGTATTTAAATCAAGTGCCCTTTGGCTCTAATAGCTATGGAGTAGAAGCGGCTAGCCAAACTTATTTTAAAAAACCAGTCTCAGAAATATCTTTAGCTCAAGCTGCTACCTTAGCTGCAATTATTCAGTCTCCGACTTATCTCTCGCCTTATGGGTCCCATAAAGACGAACTTTTAGCTAGAAAAGATTATGTTTTGAATCGAATGATTAAAGAAGGATATATCAGTCAAGACCAAGCCCAAGAAGCCAAAAAAGAAGAATTGGTCTTTGCTAAAGTGTTACAACCAATTAAGGCTCCCCATTTTGTTTTTTACGTCAAAGATTTCTTAATTGAAAAATACGGAGAAAGTTTTCTGAGAGAAAAAGGATTCAAGGTTTACACTTCTTTAGATTGGGGAATGCAAAAAGAAGCTGAAACAATTGTTGAGGAAAAAGTTGAACTGAATAAAATTTATAACGCCTTCAATGGGGCGATGGTCGCCATTGATCCAAAAACTGGCCAGATTCTAGCAATGGTTGGTTCGAAAAATTGGTTTGCTGACCCCTATCCTGAAAATTGCACGCCGGGGAAAGATTGTTTATTTGAGCCTCAACCAAATGTAACAATAAGAAATCGGCAACCCGGCTCAGCTTTTAAGCCTTTTGTTTATGCTACGGCTTTCGGAAAGGGCTACGACGATAAAACGATAGTAGTCGACGAACCAACTAATTTTGGTGTTTGGGGTGGCAAAGAATATTCCCCTCAAAATTACGATGGTCTTTTTCGTGGTCCAGTAACTCTTAGAGAAGCCTTGGCTCAATCTTTGAATGTTCCTTCGGTTAAGGTCCTTTTGAATTTAGCTGGCTTGGAAGATAGTATTAAAACCGCCCAGAATTTAGGTATTACTACTCTTAATCCACCTTTCGGTCCTTCTATTGTTCTAGGCGGTTGGGAAGTAAAATTACTAGAAATGACTTCAGCTTATGGTGTTTTTGCTAATGATGGCCTGAGAATTCCTTCGGTTTCAATTCTAAAAATCGAAGACAAAGATGGAAATGAAATTTTTAAAAATGAATCTAGCCCTAAAAGAGTTCTAGAAAGTAAGGTAGTAAGATTAATAAACGATATATTATCTGACAACGAAGCCAGAACTCCTATTTTTGGGAGCCGTTCTAATCTTTACGTTGAAGGTTACCAGGTAGCAGCTAAAACCGGAACGACCCAAGACTACAAAGACGGCTGGGCAATTGGCTACACGCCGTCAATTGTCGTCGGAGCTTGGGTCGGAAATAATAATAGCAAAGAGATGAAACAAAGACCAGCCGTAGTTTTGGCTGGTTCTATTTTTAATGAATTTATCAGAAAGGCCTTGGCAAAATATCCGAAAGAAAGTTTCTTAAAAAATGATTAATTGGTTTTAATCGGCATTATTAGATAAAAATAATCATCTTTATTCGTCGGTTTTAAAATAGCTGGACCCTCTTGGTCAGTTAACTCAAAAATTAATTCGTTGCTGTTAATTTCAGAAACTCCATCAATTAAAAAGCGATGGTTGAAAGAAACTTCGATTTCTTTTCCTTTAATTTTACCTCCTAATTCACTTTTATAATCTCCCAAGTCAGGATTTTGACTAATAATTTCAACTTTTTTAGAACTAATTTTTAATTTTATCTCGCTAGATTTAGCGCTAAAAAGACTGGCAGTTTTTATTTGATTTAAAAATTCTTCCTTAGGAACCAAAAGACTGGTTTCGTATTTTTTAGGAATAATTTCTTGATAATTAGGGTATTCTCCCTCAAGTAATCTCGAAGTAAACCTGATTTGAGGATGAGAAACTTCGGGCATTAAAAATTCAAAAAAAACTTGATTAGAAGAAAAATAAACCCTTAAATCGCCTTCTTTTTCGCCAAAAATATTAATGATTTCTCTGCCCGCTGTTTGAGGTAAAATAAAGGAATATTCTTTAGGGAAATTATTAGGAAAGAAAATTTTTCTTTCAGCCAATCTAAAACTATCAGTAGCTACTAATTTTAAAAATTTATCTTGGAAAGAAAAGAAAATACCTGAAATTTCTGGTCGAGCCATAGAAGGCGAAGGAATGCCAATGATTTGATTTAAGGATTGACAAAAAGTTATATTATCTATTGTAATATATTCATTATTTGGAATTTGAGGAATTATCGGAAAATCTTCCGAATTAAAACCTTTTATTTTTGTGTCGTAATTTTCGCAGGTTATATTTAAAATTAATTCCTTTGATTCAATATTAATGGGTTTTTTAGGTAATAAACTTAAAAAACTAGAAAAAAACTTAATTGGAATACAAATCTTACCTGGTTTTTCAACTTTAACCAAACCCCACCAAGTAATAGCTGATTCTAAATTGGTGGTTGTTAATTTTAAAAAACTATCTTCAATTTCGATTAAAATATTTTGTAAAATAGGTAAGGCTAAAATTTTTTGAGAAATTTTTTCTACCACATTAACACCTTCTTTTAATTTTTCTTTTAGTATAGTTATTTTCATTGTTGTTGGTTGTGTGAATAATTTTAATTTTTAATTTAAATTATTTTGGGGAAAAACTATTGAAAAGTCAGGTAGAATTATTGATTAAAAAATAAATTTTTTTAAAAATATTTTTCTCCCATTTTTTTCCTTTATTTATCCACTTAATACTCGCTGTTTAATCTGATTAATTTCTTCAACTAAATTGTCATTTTTTTCGATTTCTCTGGAGATTTTTTCATAGGCATGTATGGCTGTCGTGTGGTCTTTGCCACCGAATTTTCTACCGATAAAAGGAAAAGAACTTTTTAATTCTTCTCTTAACAAATACATAGCTACCTGTCTAGGCCTAACAATTTCTTTTTTACGGGAAATAGATTTTAATTCGTTTTCTTTGAGTTCGTAAAAATCAGCTACGGCTTTTAAAATTTTCTGGACACTTAAAATTTTCGAAGGAGAAGA
>Ga0172366_10004693_pt1 | contig 10785 bp, 5 predicted proteins | sample LakKivSesite69cm_FD_114533 | JGI IMG/M metagenome (GOLD analysis project Ga0172366, IMG submission 114533) | Sediment microbial communities from Lake Kivu, Rwanda - Sediment site 69cm | ecosystem: Environmental > Aquatic > Freshwater > Lake > Sediment | place: Rwanda: Western Province, Lake Kivu...
AATGGCCATGAAGAGTGCTGAGAGATGGCATAATGATGGGGTTTTAAAAGTGGAAGGCAAGAAAAAATTATTTATTGCAAACATAATTAAGAAAATAGCTAAAAATATTCAAAAGCTTAAGAAAGAGACCCCTCGTGATGTACTTAATAGATATAAGGGGTCCAAAGGTATCTTTTATCATATGACTAAGGGTGTTGGAGGGGAGCCAAAGATAGGTATAAATCCTACTAGGGATACTCACAACCCTAGAGGTATATATGCTTACGATGTAAATACGGATGGGGTATATAGGGGTGTAGAGCTTAATGAGAATCTTTTTATGTATATAATTAAGTCAAAGAAGCCTCTATTCGACCTTAGCTCTACAAATAGAGATGATTATATACCAAAGTTCAAGATCCTTGTCGAAAAATATGATTACGATTATTTACATCAGTATTATCGAAGGTCTAAGGGTGAGGTATTTTTTGATATCACAGGCCGGAAAATAGAGCCCATCCCGGCACAAGATCTCGGTAGGTTACTTTTTAACGCTATAAAGAACCTTTCCAATGGCTCCTCTGCAAAGCAAACTAAGATATGGATGGAATGTGGCGTTGAAAGTGGGTTATTAGACCCAGGTTTAGGAATTTTAGATAGTGAGGCGGACCCAGCTCAGGCGGTGTTCTTTTCAACCGGAGCTTTTACTGTAATTGAAGTTTCTAGCCCTAGAAGCTGAAGACCGCATTTTTAATTTCAGTTACTTCTATATTTTTTTAAAAAAGATCTTTATTGTAACGGGATATTTTTTTCTCCTCAACATCACCGTGATAGACTTCACCGAGATCAGAATCAAATACGCTTTCGTCCATCTCTACAAATCCAAGGTACAGACCTTCACCCCCCCTCACTGCTGCAGAGTACCTCAAAACGTACTATCAGCCCGGTACAAAATGGAAAGGGTTAAAATGCGATAAGTGGCTCAAGAAAATTAAAGGAGTTGACCGCCTGACCCAAAGAGCTTGTAGCGCCTCATCCTTTAGGCTATAGGGGCATGAATCTAGGCCCGGTGAGACTCGAACTCACGACAAACGGATTATGAGTCCGCTACTCTAACCAACTGAGTTACAGGCCCTCAATGGCGCGTCCGGAAGGACTCGAACCCTCAGCCCACCGGGTAGAAACCGATGATCTATCCAGTTGAATTACGGACGCATATATTTTGGTAGTCCGGACGGGGATCGAACCCGTGATTACGGCAGTGAAAGTGCCGTGTGTTAGCCGATTACACTACCGGACCAAAAGAAAAAGGGCTCTGTCAGTAGTCCTGACAGAGCCCTTCAAACTGATACAATACTCCGTCAGGGGTTTACATAAGAGTCTCCCGTTCTCTACGTATCCTGATGAAAGTAAGGTAAACCATAGGCTAATAGTATAACCCAATTCTATTCCGATGTCAAGGTCCCCTTATAAAATAATTCTGCAACGTCAGTGGCCCAGGGCATTAAAGGAATAACCGCGGGCATTAACCGTGGGTCTAGTAGCGCTTGAAAAAACAAAATCAGATCCTCTTCATTTTCATACTCGCACAACATGCTTTCCCGATATTTTGGAACTCCAACACCAATCTTTCAAAATAATCTCTACAATGGATCAAATTTTAAAAAAAAGAAGACCAGTCCATTTTTAAGCTCCCGTATAAACGAGTTCCGCAAAAGGAGCCGCCCAAGGAGCAACTGGAACAACGACCGGCATCAATTTTGGGTCCATTATCAGAGCCCTCAAAAATAAACGAACATCATCCTGACTTTTATATTCCGCATAAATCGGTTTCATCTTTTTTGTACAACCATGAATACGAAGGACGAGTGATATGCCCGTAAGACGAGGTGGGATTAAGAAAATGAGAATATTCTTAAATTGAATAGAGAAAAAGCCACTATCAAAATTCATCAGAACTGAAACATTATTTTTCTCATACGTGGCATCATTATAGATACCCGCTGTTTTAACAAAAACGGACTCCATTCCGAGTTCGTCCTGTAAAAAACTGCACCACTGTTCTTTTGTATAGCACATAGTTGCCTCTGACATAATTATACCGGACCACTCCCTAATTTTTTAAAGAAAAAGGGCTCCTGCAAATAGGAGCCCTTTTTAGCCGGCCAGGTTTTTGAGAATCGTCAGATTGTGAAGTTATCGATCCCCGCCAGGAATCCACCATAGGTCAAGGTACCACCGGGCTGAGTTTCAATCCCAACGCGGAAACGGATATACCGTGGAAAACTCGGTTGATTGTCAATTCGATACTGCTGCCGGCTTGGCATGCCCAAATAGGCCATGGCCTTGAACGATTTGAATACCGTCCATGTCGCATCATCATTTGACCAGGAGAATTCCATGGTATAAGGCTGAGTAAAGACTTCCATCTGACTCGTATTATATCCGGTCGTTACCATCCACCGAACATACCAAGGATTCGGAATGGGAGAGGCCACGATCGCGGAGTCCATATAATCCACTTTCAGGATCTCCACAAGTCCACTGGAACTGGTCAGAGATACTGGCGTGGAACTGTTGCCCCAAACGAGGCCCAGAGTCTTGTCTTCGAATTTAACAAAAGCCATGATAATTCCCCTTATCTTAGGATGAGGTCAAAGTTCATTGGTATCGTGGATTTTTCATCGACCAAGAAATCCCCTGCAATTTTTACAAGGGGTTCCTCTTTGGCCATTCCCAAGAAGGCCTGGGCCACCCTGTGCTCCATGGGAGCGTCCGCTTTTTTCACAGGAGTTCCCGATAGAGAGGGTACCCCTTCTGGACGTTTACGCCCCGGTTCCGATTTAGGAGGCTCAAGATTCGGGGTTGTCTCTTTACGAAGAGGGTGATATGGTACGAGTTTTCCAGATTCGTCTTTTATTTCCGCGGGAGTTTTAGGATTTTTTCCTGCTTGAGAACGAAGAGAATCCGCCCAATCAGCAAATCCCGCCGGCAGATATTTAATATCCTTACGAGTCTGCGAAATATCCCCAGGAGGAACTCCAATATGATCAGGGGCTATGTATTCATTAACCTTGGAATAAATAGCCACGATCTTGTTAAAAAGTTTCTCGAGCTCATCGTAAGTATCCACGGTTATATCCGGAAGACCAACGCTTTTGAACTCACCGGGGACAGGCTCTGTAATCTTTTTGGTCAGCATCTGGGGGATCTTTATCTCACCAGAGGGTCCAACTTTCAAACTGGTGATTAAAAAGCCCATCTGCTTCAAAACAGAGACCATCGCATCGATGACATCACCGGGCGCCAGGAAGGTGTCGTCCGGGAGCTCCTTCATAAGGTCACGTACCCGTTTCACATAAATGGCAAGAGCTTTATGGACGATCTCATCCGCGGACAATTTCTTCAGATCATCCGCAATGTACTTCTTATAGGATTCAATCGTAGCCCGAGGATCTGGGCGTTTAGGGGGTTTGGGACGACTGCGACCGGATCCACCACCACCGCCCCCGCTTCCATGTTCCGTACGGTGCTGGTAAAATTCCATTGCACCATACTCACCCGTTTCAGCGGGTTTGCCTTTCTTTTCTTCCAACAGATGATTCCAAAGACGCTTTACTTCCTCATTGGTCGGAAGACGCCGAGTTGGTTCTTCATACTCACCGATCGGGTCATCTACGGCCGGGCCATGTTTGAATAAATCCGGTAGGATGGATTCAACGAACTTACCCATTTTGTCATATTCTGTATGAGGCCGGTTACCCAGTTCCGATCGTTCCTTCTTTTTTCCGGTCCCTTCAGCAAGGTCTTTCCATTTCAAGATGAATTCATCCAAAGCTTTTTTTGCCAGGGCATCCTTCACTTTACGCATCCGGACAGCGGCTTCCTTATTTGGAACACCCCATTTCTTTGCCAGATCTGCGATGTTTCCTTCGGAGAAACCTTCCCGATATAAAGATGAAACAAGTTGGAGCATCTGATGTAATTCAGCGGATGCCTTGGCATGCATATCTTTCGCCTTTTGACCCTTCCAACCCTTCTCATCCACTTTGAAACGATTAATAACCCTCTGGGCTTCATGTAAGCCGTCTGCAGGGAACAATGCTTCAATCCGAGCCTGCTCCTGGGTTTTTTCTGCCGCAAAAACAGTGTAGGGCAATTCTGTTGCCGTCTTTTCCTCTTCCACCGGAGCGATTTTCTCTTCGACGTGGTGACCTAACGCAGACAGGAACTCACGAACAGCTGTGCGTGCCACATCAAGCCCCTTTCGGATTGCTTGCTCACTGTGCAGAGGAAGACCAGAGAGATGCCCCACTGTCTGCTGAACCTTATTACGCAGTTTTAGCCAACTCGGATCAGGGGGAGCAAGAACGGCTTCATCCGCCGCCAGTTTTGCCGGTTCAGGACGGTGCTTGAACCACAGCAGTCCAGTGAAAAATGAATAAATATCCGCAAAATATTCAAGTTTGCTCAAAAGACCTTTCGCGATGGCCTCTGCGGGTCTCTCACTCCGGGACTTCAGCGTTGATGTCATTTCGAACAGACGTGTCTTAATAGAAGGGATTTTATCAAGTGCCGCTTTGTAGCGGGCTTGGTCTTCATCCGAAAGTTGAATTTCCTTGATCGGTTTATACTCTTCCCTTTTAAGGTCCGGAAGAGCTTCTCCACTACCGGCTGTTTTTGCTCGAGAAAGAATGCCTTTAATTTCATCTTCCAATTCGGCAAGAGCCTTTTTATCCCGAGCAATACTTTGATTGAAATGAGACACGACGTTTGTATCCATGTTGACCTGGGTCAGCGACCGGTCTGTCAGCATGTCGGCTATTTTATCAAAGTCAATCAGCTCCATTTTCAAGTATGCTTCAATAGCCTTGAATTTTCTTTCTTCAAGCATACCGAGGCCCTTTACAGGCTCGGTCTCCCCGATCCATTTCCCCTCTTCAACATCCGGTTTAAAAGCCTTATCCACAAGGATCTTTTCAATTCTCTGGATGGTGCCTTCCGGATGCTGGAGCCATTTTAGGTCCACGCGTTTATCCAATGCCGCAAAACCTTCCGGATCCCTTGTTTTGAAGGTCTCCACCCTGGAATGGATATCCGATGGGAAAAGCTTGAAAAGCGTACGCGCTTTAGCCACATCATCCTTATAATCATGACGGATGACTTTTTCTTTATTTGCTTTCTCTTCTCCCTTGAGGTTTGCGGTCTCTTTCTTTAAACGATCATCACGAAAATTTTCAGAGACCTTCATGAAAGCATTTGCAAGGACGATAAGATCTACCGGACTCATGTACCCGCGAGGATTCGGTTTTGATGTCAGGCCATATTTTTCAAAAAGTTTTACCAGGTCATCCAGATGTGCTCCGGGAGTAGGGAAAACATGTTTCCCTCCGGGTGCCGTTGTGGTATATGTCCCCCCGGGCCCTTTTTCAAGTTTACCTGGAAGATTTACCTTTTCCATGGGGGGCACGTTTTTCTTTTCCCGCTGGGCTTTCTGTACAAGATTAACTAAATTCTTGTGCAGATATTCCAAAGAAGAACGGGCTTCGGAAAGATCCTCAAGAGTTTTCTGCTTTTCAGGACCTTCCTGAGTTTTTTCTTTTTGTTCAAGATCATGAATTTTCTTTTTCTGGTCATCCATCTGCTGACGTATTTCTGAAACGGATGCCTGATCAGCCGCGGTGAGAATCGACGCATCCTTTGTTTCCGGAATATCCACGTCCTCAGGCTTCTCAAGAATTTTGATCTCTTTCATGATATCCTCAATTTCATCAAGAGGATGGGTTTCCTTGTGGATATACTCTTCAACTTTTCGGATCTCTGTTTCGATTTCCGCAACGAGACCTTGATTACCCTCTTTTTTGGCCTTCGCCAAATCGAGTTTCAATTTTGACAAGGATGCCTTAGCATCCTCCAGAGCGGTACTCTCCGTGGCGGGCCCCATGCGCTTGCGAACTTGAAGGTCTTCCCAACTCTTTACTCGAGACACGTGGACAGCGTCCGGAACCGCGATCCCCTGGTATGCAAGAGCAAAACCATGGATTCCTTTATATTTTTTCTGGGTTTTGATATTGATGTACGTTACGGAACAATGCGTATGAGGAAGCACCCCCTCTTTTTTCAACGTGTGCTCCATAAACGTATCGAGCATCTTCTTGAGTTCATCTTGATCTTGGGCAGGTTTACCATCGATGGTAAGAGTCGATCGTCCCGTTCCTTCAAACCCGCCTTTAGCATTCAATTTCTGCTGATACAAGTACTCAAAAGAACGCTCGGCTTTTCCAAACATACGGGACGCATTAATCTCGACGTTATAATCAATCCATTTGAAATTGGGGTTGACTGTTTTTACATCGATGTTCTTTTCTTTATCAAGAACATCCGTGTTGTCATAATCGGAAGAGAAACGAATCGTGGCTGCAATCAGATGGTACTTTTTCAGATTTTCCCACATGGTTATATGCGTATCTTGAGCAGAAGCACCGGTGCCACCCTCTTCAATTTTTTTAATTGGTTCTTTTTGTTTGGCGGCATTTTCAAGCCCCTTACGCACGGCACCGACAAAGGTCGCGACGTTCACGGATGCCTGAAAAAATTCTTTAAGGTCCTCTCTGAGCAACCCAGCTTTTTCTAAAATGTCATAAGCATTCTTACGGAGACGCTCCGTTGTTGCAGCGTCTTTTGAATGCAGAGCATCCGCGAAGGGCTTGAGAGCTTTCAGGTTTTCTTCTTCCATCCCATAAATGGTGTCAATCAATGTCTTTGACGTCATCGCGGCAAGAATTAAATAGGGGCCTGCATAAGCGGCTTCTTTTGACATTTTCTGCTCCTCCAAATACCATTTACGGTAAAGATCGTGTCCTTTGTCTCCCATGAAATAACGACTGCTGATGAGTCGGGCCTGCTCAATTTTTAAACCAGTGTCCCGAACAATGCCATCAAAGGATTTACCCTCAGAAAGCTCAGACAATACTTTTTTCACTTGGTCGGACCACTGGCTATTTTCATGCCGCTTGATATAGGCCTTCAAAGATTCTTGACGATCCGGATGTCCAGCAAGATAAACCGCTGGTTTTGGAATACCGGCAATTTCTTGGGATTTTTCCTGAATTTGCTCTAACCTGCTTTTTGATGGATGTCGCTTTTTTAAGACATCAGGAAGAATCTGTTTAAGATCCTGAATATACCGATGTAATAGTGCAACAGAGACATTAAGTTCTTTAGCAAGAACTTCTAAAGTTTTTGGTGTCTCAACTGTGAAGATATCCTCAAGAATTTTTTTATAAACATGAAGATTTTTCTTACGACCCTCCGGGACATTATGGAGAGCATTCTCAACGGCCGGCCAAAGAGAATCTTCCCAACCCTCTTCTTCCACTCTTTTTTGAATCTCTTCATGTTCCTGGAGTACTACGGGATCCCCCGTCACCGTGTCCGTATAAACACCCTCTTCATAGGACTCACCGGTATCCTTAACCTTTTCACGTTTTTCCGGCCGGCGCAACCATTCTTTCAAATAATTGTGCAACGTCGTATAAATCGTTTTATAGGCCACCTTACCAATGGAATCCAAAACCTCTTGGGACCAGGCCGTTGGCTTTTCATGGCGGTCAAAAACGGCTTTAACATCTTCAGGACTGATGCCATGATGTAAAGCAACCCCCTTAAGCTGTGCTCTCAAATCAGGCCCCTGATTGGTGTGCATGAATTTATCAACGATATCCTCAAAAACATCATTGGGAACCCAATTAGTGGAAAGCAGCTCTCGAGTCAATGACCCAAAGATACTCCCAAGCTGCACTTTTGACAAAAGACCCGGCCGGATATTGGCGTCCAGATAAACTTCAAGGTTCCTTGCAGGACCGGTCAGAACATAGGCTAACCGTCTAAGTTGTTGATAAATAGGAACTAATGCCATCCCTGCCTCCTTATTATGATATAGAACTCTATGCTTTTTCAATTAGAAGAGAATTACAAAGTACAAAAAACGCTGGGCCATTTGGTATAATTACTGTATATGGCTAAAAATTCTCTTGATATGATGCCGACAACAAGCTCAAGGATTTCAAGATCTATTACCGGCTGTGGTTCTACGATTACCAGTACGACGACCTTGAACTGGGCACCAAACGGCATGCGAAACTGATCCGGGACATCAAGGAGTACTTTGTCGACAGCAAGGGGATCAGCGGGATCGACAGCACGCTCAAGAAAGGGATGATGGAGTTTCTGGTTGACAAAGTGAAGACGATAAATTCGGGGAAAATCAGGCTGAAGTAGCCGGAATGATCAGGAGCAGGAATGTCGTTGATATCCGCCACAGTGTGTCTTCTGCAACGTAAGGCATGCGCCGTCTGTTTAATCTCATTAATGATGTTGTCCAGTGCCTTTGCCCAATACACCATTCCCGCCTTTGCCACGGGCGGACGGTCGATCCCCCCGCAGGAGGATGAGGTGATTGCTGCATCACCCGGCGCCGGTGCGCTCAAGGAAATACCTTCTTTTCCCTCTCTCGCCCCGGGCGAGGTAGTCATGCGACGGCGGTTTGGCGGGGAAGAATACCGGCTGTACAAAGGGGTGTTTGCACAAAACGCGTTTGGAAAAGATGAGACGGTTTTTCGGTTTGATCTTCGCGCCGGAATGACCATTGCACAACTGGCTATGCTCAAGGTGTATGCGGATCGAAGCACCAATCCGAACAATGACCTGCAGACGGTATACTTTGACAACACATATGCTTACATCCGTATCGTTCCGAAGCTGTTCTTTTATACTGATACGTGGAAGACTCTTGATGCCGCAAATCTGAATATGAAATTGAAGACGGGTGATTTGAATATCACGAGTTCCCCACCTGGAGCGGCCATTGCGATTGACGGCAAGCAGACGAAGTATACAACACCGTTTATCATGACCAATCTGACTGAGGGCAAGCATCAGGTCGCTGTGGCGTTGGAGACATATCAGGATGGAGTCCGGGATGTTTCGGTCGTGGCAGATGAAACAAAAACAGCCGATTTCACGTTTGTCACGGCACTGGGAACGTTAAGTATTACGAGTGAACCATCCGGGGCGGATGTGTGGATTGACGGTGAGAAGAGCGGGGTCACGCCAGTTGCATTGGAAAGAATGAAGTCCAGAAAGTATGCGGTCAAATGTGCAATGCAGGACTATAAGCCAGGGATAGACACTGTTTTTATCCCGATGAACGGGGTCGGTGAAAAGAACGTAATACTGCAGCCGACATTCGGCACATTGGTTCTTCCTGAACTTCCGGATAGCGGCAATTATCTGATTGACGGTGCGAAGAATAAAATACTCAGAATGCGTCTTGCTCCAGGAAATCATCGGGTGGTATATAACGGCGGTACAAAGTGGTCTGGGGTAGATACGACGGTGCAAATAACTCTCGGTAATGAAACATCAATTCATTTCAAGGCCGTGCGACTGACGGGATTTCTCAGTATATCAGTCGAACCCGGGGATGCTGAGATTTCAGTAGACGGCAAGGTGTTAAATCCGGGGGCTATTGTTTTACGTTATGAAACAGGTGATTATGTGGTAGCGGGAAAGAAGACTGGCTATACAAGGGTGAGTGAAAATGCGCGAATAGTGCCTGGGGAAACGTGTAGCGTCAAGTTGGTGCTGCCGCAGATACCGGACAGAGATGGGGATGGCGTCTTGGATGATGTGGACAAGTGCCCCGATGAGGTGGGGAAGGTGGAGTTTGATGGGTGTAAGGAGCAGCCACCGAAGGGGATGGCTCTAATTCCGGGTGGAACATTCATGATGGGGAGCAATGACGGGGAAAGTGATGAAAAGCCTGTTCACCAGGTAACCGTAAACGGGTTTTACATGGACAAAACAGAGGTGACGCAGGCGGAGTATGAGCGCGTGATGGGTACGAATCCAAGCTACTTCAAGGGATGTCCGGATTGTCCGGTGGAAAAGGTCATCTGGTACGATGCGAAGGAATATTGCGATAAGGTCGGCAAGCGTCTGCCCACCGAAGCGGAATGGGAATATGCGGCACGGGCAGGGAGCACGACGAAATACTATTGGGGCAACGGAGCGCCTGACGCGTATGCATGGTATAACGGCAACTCAGAAAGCAAGACACATCCGGTGGGACAGAAACAGCCGAATGCATGGGGATTATATGATATGAGCGGGAATGTTTGGGAGTGGTGCAGTGATTGGTATGATTTGGATTATTCGAAAAGCTCATCACAGAATCCGCAGGGGCCTTCTTCGGGTGAGTACCGCGTTCTTCGTGGGGGCTTGTGGGGCAACCTTCCAGTGATCCTGCGCTCCGCGGTTCGCTACAGGTTCGCACCGGACAGCCGCCTCATCGTCAGCGGGTTCCGGTGTGTTCGTTCCCGGCAATAGACGCCGGTGGGTATTACGTAGCTCGTTGTTTCTTCTGCGACCTCATCCCCCGGCCCCTTCTCCACTGTGGAGAAGGGGTGAAATCAGCGCCCTCTCCACAGTGGAGAGGGCAGGCCCCGGCATTTGTTGGGCCGGGTGAGGTTACGGGAGTTGGGTACAATACGGACATGTTTTACTACTATGTCAATGCGAAATAGTAACTGCATTTGTAATAAACAGGAGATCCGCCTTATGTTCCCACGATCGATTACGCAACTGTCAATCATTATGCTGTTTTCATTTGCTGCTCATGCTGCCGACTTCACCATCCCCTCCTTTGCCACGGGAGGACGGTCGATCCCCCCGCAGGGGGATGAGGTGATTGCTGCATCACCCGGCGCCGGTGCTCTCAAGGAAATACCTTCCTTTTCATCTCTC
>Ga0172366_10004696_pt1 | contig 10779 bp, 8 predicted proteins | sample LakKivSesite69cm_FD_114533 | JGI IMG/M metagenome (GOLD analysis project Ga0172366, IMG submission 114533) | Sediment microbial communities from Lake Kivu, Rwanda - Sediment site 69cm | ecosystem: Environmental > Aquatic > Freshwater > Lake > Sediment | place: Rwanda: Western Province, Lake Kivu...
CGCTGCTCGTCGCCCCGCTCGTGTATGGCTGGATATGGGATATCAGCCATGAAGGCACGAAGCTCCAGCCTGCCACGAGTAGCCGGATGCCCGAGTTCTTGAACCGCGGGCTCGTGGCCATGCAAATGCCGGGCGGCGTGAACCTCGGGTGGCGCATGCTCCCCCAGGACCCCTTGAACGTCACGTTCGACGTGTATCGCCAGAACAACTCCGAGGCACCCGTGAAGCTGAACGGGTCGCCGGTCAGCACGACCACGGATTACATCGACGCTGCACCAGGGGTGGACGTGACCGGGCTACGCTACTGGGTCAACGCCACGCCGGGCGGGCAGTCCGAAGCAACCCAGGTTCGCAACATGCCCGGGACGCCGTACATCTCGATTCACATTGCGAAAAACTACACGCCCGAGCGGGTGGCGTTCGGCGACCTGGACGGCGATGGCGGCCTTGATTACGTCATCAAGCAGCGGAACTCGTCGGACGCCGGCTTCAAGAACGGGCAAGGCCCGAGCCCGAGCACGTACAAGATCCAGGCCTACTCGTCCAACGGCACGTTCTTGTGGGAAAACGACCTCGGCTGGGACATCCAGCTCGACACGTTCGCGCCCTACCTCGTTTATGACCTGGACAGCGACGGCCGCGCGGAGGTCGCGATCAAGACGGGGAGCGGCGACCACCGCGACGCGAACGGCGACGTCACGACCGGCCCCGAGTACTTGAGCGTGTGGGACGGCCTCACGGGCGCGGAGATCGCCCGCGCGGACTGGATCCCCCGCTGGAGCGAGGACGACTGGCACCCGCAGAGCCTGCTCGGCGTGGCCTACCTCGACGGCGTGTCCCCGTACATCATCATGGAGCGGGGAGTCTACGGGAGCGTGAAGGTGGCCGCATATCGCTACCACGATCACCAGCTCACGCGCGCGTGGTACTGGGAGAGCAGCTACGAGTTCGGCTTCGCGTATTTCGGGCCTGGCTCCCACTGGCTCCGTTGCGTCGACGTGGACAGCGATGGCCGGGACGAGATCATCCCCGGCTCGTGCGTCATCGATGACAACGGGAAGGGGCTCTGGTCGCCCGGATTCCAGCACGCCGATGCTGCATGGATCGGGGAGATCAACCCCTCCCGCCCCGGCCTCGAGATCTACTTCATCATTCAAGGGGAACCGACGAGCAAAAAGGAGGTCGATTACGGCATGTGCTGCATTGACGCCAGGACCGGGAAGGTCGTCTGGGCTGGCAACGAGACGACGGTCCACGCGCACTCGCGGGGGCTCGTGTCGGACATCGATAGCCGCTACCCGGGCATGGAGTGTTACTCGGGCGAGGAATGGACGGGCGAGTGCTGGATGTTCGCCGCGAACGGGACCCGGATCGGCAACGGCAGCGGGGTCATGAATTACAAGCTCGCGCCGTGCGCGGCGTTCTGGGATGCCGATCTCCAGCGTGAAGTGATCAGGTCATCGCACGTGTACGACTACGAGACCGGCTACATGCACTTCACGCATGCTGGCAATCTCATTGCGATCGGAGATTTGTTCGGGGACTGGCGCGAGGAAATCGTCGTGTCCTTGCAGATGGAGCTGCGGATCTATACTACGACGATCCCGGCCGCCGATCGCCGGCCGACGCTCTTGTGCGATCCTATCTACCGGCTTGACCTCGCGCATTGCGCGATGGGTTACTGGCAAGTGCCCATGATGAGCACTTGCCTGGCCGTGCCGTCGGTCGCCTACGATCCGAGCCAGCCCGTCGTGTACAACGCGGGGTTGGACTCGAAGATCTCCACCGCGGCGTTCTGGATGGCCCTCGAGTGCTTTATTGATGAATTTCTCGTGGAAGCCATCGTTTATGGCAGCGTCATCGTCTTGGTAGGCCTCGTGTACCTCATCGCGTACGTGCGGCGGCTGGTCCTTCGCCGCAAGACAATGCCGGAATCTCCAATAAAGGGTTCTGGCAAATAGCCGGCACGCCCGGCGCCTATCCGGGTCTTGGCAACCGGCTTCTCGGCGCATCTCTTGACCGTGATAAAGATGTCCTTTGCATCGTAACCCAAGACAAGATTACGAGTATTCAACGACACTCAGGCCGGGAACGCGCTTGAAGTGTTCGGCATTGCTGGTGACGATCGTGTTGCCATGTTGGAGCACGATCGCGGCGATGAACGTGTCCCGCCATCCGATTGCATTCCCTTTCAACATAGATGCGAATAATTTGCCCGCGACGAGGGACGTGTCATAATCGACGCCAAATGGGTGCAACGTGAAAAAAAAGTCCTTCAATTTTTCCAATTCAGCTACGGAAGCTTCCCTTACCTTGTACAAGCCCATGAAAAACTCGGTAACGTTGATAGTCGTCGTATACAAGTCAAAGCCTTGCTGCTGAAACTCGTCGATGGCCTTTTTCGCTTTAACCTTCTTGTTCAAGTATTGGGAGAGCAAACGGGTATCGAGGCATATCGCCTTCAGACTCCATCACCCCTGGAGAGATCAGCCACGTCGTTCGCTTCCCTCGCCTCTTCGATTGCTTTCTCGATCTGGTCGCCGTTCTTGCTTGAAATGATGCCAAAGTATGGTGTCAAGTCTTGATACTTGTATATGAGGCGTCGAATTATATCATTAAACGATTCATTCCCACGCCTCAATTCTGCAAGTTTTTGATAGGTTTCCTCCTGGATCATTATCGTTTTCGATGCCATTTTCCTCTGGATATCTGTATGTAATTGTATGTAAATAAATGTTGGCTTGATATAACACATAGTGGACAGGCAAACAGCGGCCAGTAACCGCTCGTTTATGGAAAAGAAGGTTGAGACGTGTAAACCGTTATCGCCGATCACCGTACTCGGTGGTCTTCATTTCCGCGAGATAACTGGGAGCTGGATGGAGGACGGGTGGTATTTATTTCGTGAAATCGTTATTTTTTGGTCGCCCGTCTCCGGGATCCGCGCGAAGCTGTCCTTGTCCGCGCCCGCTATGGCCACGCGGATGCAATGTCCCTTTCGCACGAGCACCGACGTGGCGAGCATCCCGAACTTGGCCTCGGCGACCTCGCCCTTCACCATCGGCATGCCGTCCTTCCGCAAGTACGTGTGGAAGTGCACGAGCGACTTGTACGGCATGTCATCGGTCGCGGGCTTCCTGTGGATGAGCCGCAGCAAGCCTTCCGTGATGTAGGTCACGCGCCCGTTCTCGGCCACGTCTTCCAGGTACGCGATCACGATGCCGTCGTCGTGAGTCGACGAGACGTAGATGTTGACGATCGCGTTTCCCGTGATCTCCACGTCCTCTGCCAGGGGCTGGCTCGTGTAGACCAGCAGTTTCTTGTCTTGCTTCGCCCTGTTGGGGTACACGATGCGGTACCCGAGCCCTGCACCCCACCTGTTGAACTTCCCCGTCGTCGCGTCGAAGTCGACGTCGTACTCGTCCTCCCCCGAATCAGCTTCGGGTGGGGTCTTGGTCAGCATGTGGCCGCTTGAAAGATACCATGTCTGCATCTTGCTGCATTCCGGGGGCCAGGTGGTGGTTCTTTTCCATTTCTCCTCGACGAGGGTGTAGTAGTAGATGGCTTTCTCGTCGGGGACGTTCCCGGTCAAGCAGCGGTCGAAAAAGTTTGCCCACTCGATGAACTGCTCGTCTCTCGGCGGGATCACCTTCATCTTGGGAGGGAAGAACTGGTTCGACCTGAAACTCGCACCGTGGTTCCAGTCCCCGATCACGGCACGCTGCCTGTTCGAGACGTTCAAGAACCGCGTGATCGCCACGTCGGCGGTTCCCGCGTCCAGCCACGAGCCCCAATAATAGTAGGGCACGCCTGACTTCTCGATCTTGTCCTTGTAGTTGTAGATGCACATCGAGGCGACTTGGGTGCCATCCGTGTCGATGGGATCGTCCCTGTACTTGATCACCTTGGTGAGATCGAAGGGATACACGTTTTGCTCGTGTTCCTTCACTGCAGCCTTCACCATGCTACCGTCCTCGTCCTCGTCCACGGGCTTGACGTGGTTTGCCACGAGAACGATCAAGGGAACCTTCTTTGCCATCGCCTTGATCGAGTTCTGGTCCATGCTCTTCCCGAGATCCGACCATTCCTTCAAGAAGCGCGTGTTCGGGACGCCGCCGGGGGCCCCAACATCGGCGAGCACGTCCCAGTAGTCGTGCATCGGCATCATGCCCTTCAAGCCGGGGTGGCCGTGTATGCCTGCCAGTTCCGCGGTCAGCCCGAGATACGAGATCCCCCACGAGATGACGTTCCCGTCGGACCACGGCTGCTCGACGATCCAGTCCATGATCTCCTTGCAGTCGGAGAATTCCTTCTCGGAGTTTGCATTTCGCCAGTTGCCCGTCGATGCCCCCGTTCCCCGGACGTCGGTGTAGACCACCGCGAACCCGTAACCCGTCGCCATGTCGATGATCTTCTGCACTAGCGGCGGTTGGTCCCCGAGGATCCACCGGAACAGGGCACGGAACTGGTGGGCGCGCCAGTAGCGGGTCTGGGCCAGGATCGCCGGGAACCGCTCCCCGGCGCTCGCGCTGGCGGGGGTGATCACGGTCGCCGCGATCTTGACCCCGTCTTTCATAGGAAGGTACAACGAGACCTTCCGGGAGCCCTTGTACTTCTTGGTACGGCGAGGAACGTCGTCGAACTTGAAAATGAACTGGCTCATCGGTCACCATCTTTCGCGCGGGCACGACTGCGATGCGGTCTGGTGCTCTGCTGGAGAAACGATCTAGAAGACCAGCGCTTACTTCTACTAAAAGAATAAAATGCTAGTGATGAAACACGAAATCGCCGGTCATGAAGGACAAAACCCGTTTTTATATCCCTCGCTCGGTACTGGTGAATTATGGACGAATACCTCCGTCCCACCTACTTCATCGACTTTGAATCGCCCGCTGTTTCGCGGGCGGCGAGGGAGACCGTGGCCGGTCACGATCCGGCCGACAAGGTCGGCATGGCAGTCAAGTTATTCTACTTTGTCCGCGACACGATCCCGTACCGCGTCATCTGGGGCTTGCCGACGCGCAAGTACTTGAAGGCGAGCGAGACGCTCTCCCGCGGCTATGGATTCTGCATACCGAAGGCGACGCTGCTCGTGGCGCTGGCAAGGGCGAACGGCATCCCTGCCCGGCTCCATTTCGCCGACATCATCAACCACCTCGCGTCCGATAGCCTGCAAAAGGTCATGGGCTCGAAGCTGTTCGCGTTCCACGGCTATGCCGAGTTGTTGCTGAACGGCACGTGGTTCAAGGTCAACCCCGCGTTCGACCTCGCGCTCTCCGAGGACAAGGGCTATTTTTCCGTCGATTTCGATGGAAAACGCGACGCTGTCTTCCAGAAAACCGACAAGCTCGGCAACCCGCATTTCGAATACGTGCTCGACCGCGGCACGTACGCCGACGTGCCGTTCAAGGAGATCATCGACGCGTGGATCGAGAAATACGGCGATGCTTTTTTCAAGCAGCAGCAGACACCCGGTGGATCCCCTCGAACGTGAAAGAAACACTGATTCGAAAGGCTGGAACACCGGCGAGGGCGCCTGGAAAATCTCGCGCTGCAACGTGCAATTGTCTAGACCAAAAGGTTTGGACATGGTCCCCATCCTCTACGGGCTAGGACGGGTCACTCTACAAAATTTATAAGGGGTAAACTCTCATCATTCGATCAAGGCGGTCGAATAGGTTTCCCGGCCAATTGTTGCGCAGTGCTTGCAGCGCGATGTCCTGGCGAGCTGAAATGAAGGAAAAACTGCAAAAAGCCATGTTGAAGCGCATAAACTTCAAGGTCGTTGCCGGCGAAGATATCAAGTACGTGTATTTCGATGCAGCCGGGGGCTTTGAGATGGTCAATACCATATTCATGATCTTCATGCTCCCGCTCGCTGGCGCGATGCTCATCACGACGATGGGCATGCTAATTCCTCTTTTCGGCGTTGGTGAATTCAGCGCATCGGGAATCCTCACCAATTTGGCTTGGTCGATGACAGCATCCATCCTCGCCTCCACGTTGATTACCCTCCTGCTGCGCAACCGGCTTCTCGATTACTACTCCTTCAACTTCGTCATCTTCACGGACAAGGCAATGTACACGGCGTTGAACTTCAGCAAGCGGCGAGATGTTGGCTACAACGCGCTCGCCCGGACGAGGTATTCAGACATCATCGGGATTGATTTCGGGACACGGACGGCCTTGCGCATGAAACCTTGTCCTGGCATCCGGATGATGCTCAACAAGCCGCTCGCTGCCAACGCCCGGACCATCTTCTCGGTCGACCTCAAGTTCCGCAACGCCGATGAGTTTTCTTCAATGAAGAATTTCCTCGAGTCCCTGGTGTTCGGCTACCAGCCTCTCGACGTGCAACAGGCTATGCGGTACAAGATCTTGAAAAAAGACCCTCCACCCATGAATGGAGACCTCAGGTTCAACATCTCTCAGCCGGGTCTCGAGCGATTGAGGGAAAGGCGAAAAAGGCTTGCCATTTCGACCCCGGTCGGGCTTGGTATCGCTTCACTCATCGTGATCGTCATCATGGAAGTCACGTGGGGTCCTGTCGATACCGTTACCATGCCAAATTTCATGATATTCTTTATGACCGCCATCATCGGCCCATACCTCATGGTCGCAATTGCGTTGATCAACACGAAGGAATACAAGCGCCTCGGCACCTTCTTATCCCAGCGTTTCAGCAGCATCGAGATTGACAACAAGGGTCTCACCATCTGGGATGGCGGGAAGGAAAGCCGGATTCCATTCAGCCGCGACTTGGTGTATTCGATCTGCGCGTCCCCGAAGAACAACGCTTATTTCGCGGCGTGGGAAGCCGATACTCTCGTGCTCGGGCGCACCGGCGACAAGACATTCACGGTGCAGCTCGGCCCTGTCGAGGACGTGTTCAGCTTGTATTATGCTTTTCTCTTCAAGTACTCCGAGTGGATGCGTGCCAACGAGTCATTCTTTAGCCCGGACGAGATCCGGGCCATGATGCTTCGTGCTGAGCCGTTCAAGGAGCAGGTTGTCGAAAAGCTCTCGGGACAAGGGGCGATCACGACGGAACGCCCGCTGCCCCCGTCACCAGCACCCGCCGATTCTCTCAAGCTGGTCGATGACATGTCCAAGACTGGAAAGAGCGTCCTGGAAACCATGACCGGCGAGATCGGTGCTACCCGATATCCGATCCGCATGTACGAGCCATATCTCGAGCCAGGCGAGCGGCTCATCAATGTGTACCAGCCTAAGCATGTCATGGCATATATCTTCAATCCGGGGCTCGTCATCTCGCTCGTCATGATCGCCGTGGTCACCGTGGGGATAATATATGCACACGTCGTCCTCGGCGGTGCCATCGTTTTCCTCGCGGAGATGGTTGCCATGTTGTTCAACGTGATGTGCTGCTGCTTTCAAGGTTGCTTGAAATTGTCAATCGTTCCTTACTTGAAGCGAACCGAGATCTTGTTTTCCCCGAAAAAAATGATCATTTCCTATGGTGGCGGGAAATTATCTATCGTGCCACGTGAAAACTTCAGCCACGTCGTCTACGGGAAGAAAGTGATGAAGGGAAAGGTGTTCAAGACGATCCAGATACATTTCAGCACGCCCCTGGTTCAATCCCCGTTCATCGACAAGACGAGGTATTTTCTTTATCTGGTTGATGATACCGAGCCCTTGATCGCGATCATCGACGAATTCGCCAAAATGAAGATTCATGAATGAAACAAGCCCGTTACAAGAGACGATCAAGCAGATCATCGAGAAACATTTCAGCATCGTTGAATACAGCGTGAGTCCGGAGGTTTTCGAGCCAGACTGTATCGTGATGCTCGAGAGGCCATCGCAAGGCGCCGAGTTACTCGAAAAAGCAGACCAGGATCTGCGGATCCACGGGTTCGCGCTGCAGCTTGCACCCGTGAGCAAGGGCTGGTTGAGGCAAAATAGCATCGATGGTTCATCACCCGGGAAGCCACGTTATTTTCGTGCCATCCTCGTGCCTAGAATGGGCACCCGCCCGACCCCGAACGTAAAACGCCGCGAGCGAGTCGCGAGTGCAGTGTTCTTTGTCGTGACGCTGGTCACGGTTTATCTTTCGGCGCTCTTTTACTTTTTAATGGTGGATCCCGTTTTTGGCTATGCAAACAATACTTCCTTGGGAAACGTCATCAACACCGCCCTGTTCATGACCGGGATGATAATCATCATTCTTTGCCACGAGATGGGACACAAGATCGCAAGCGACAAGAACAAGATCCCGGCTAGCGTGCCATTCCTGATACCCGGCCCGCCCCCCATTGGAATGCTCGGGGCATTCGTCAGCATCAAGGGCGACGCGAGCACGAGGAACAGAACCTTCGACATCGCTTCTGGCGGAATAGTCCTCGGCATCATCGCGTCGTTCGTTCTCGTGTTGCTGGGCCTTTTGATGTCGATACGGATTCCAACCTCTGAATACCTCGACTTGCGCCTTGCCATGACGCAAGCGACCAATCCAGATTCCACGATGAGCGACACGATCGAGTTCGTGCGAGACAACTTGAATCCCTACAATCTCTTGATGGCGATGATCCTGCGTTCGACGTACGCGATACCCAGCTTTTCGGCGTATGGAGCCTCGAACATCGCGTTACCTGATAGCATCGTGATCTTGCATCCGCTTGCATTCGCTGGCTGGATCGGGCTCTACATATCTGCCTTGAATCTCCTGCCAGTGAGTTTCCTGGACGGTGGATACATATTCCGATCGATTTTCCCGTATAAATGGGCTCCGCTTGCCGGCACGCTGGTTGGCTTGGCCGTGTCTTTCGCGATATCCGAATATTTTTACCTATTTGCCATGTTCGGGCTTTTCTCGGCATGCCAGCGTTTGAACAAGAGCGAGATCGAACCCGGCGACATCGCCTTCGAGTTCGTGCCGTTGACGAGGAACCGGAAGATCGCCGCGGTTCTTCTCCTAATCGTGATGGTGCTGCTGTTCCCGCTCGCCGGAGGACGCCGCCTGTTCGGGATCGGTTATTGAGGATGATCTTGATGCGGTGCTTCCCTTCAGGCTATTCAAAAGGTTGAAAATCCGTCGTGGGCACCTGGAAGATCTCCCAGACGGGCGCCGCTGATTCGTTCACTTTCGTGATGGCCTTGTTGAGCTGCGCCTGGTACTGCTTCGGGATGTCGCTCAGCATCGGGATGATGTTTTCCCCGTTCGATGCCTTTTCCATGAGGGGCAAGCACCACTTCTGCGGGACCTGGGCATACATGGCCTCGATGAGGACGAGTTTCTGGTAAAGCTCGAAGGTTTCCTGCATGTATTTCTCGAGGATCTCTTGTATCTCCGCGTTGAAGCCGTCGAACGCGGCGCTCTTGAAGAACTTGGCCTTCTTGCCCGCGACGAGCTCCTTCTCGTAGCGTGCCTCGAACCGTTCCGTGATTTCCGTGGCGAAGCCGGAGAGCACCGGCTCGGTCATGGCCCCGAGGGGCATGGCATAATCGATGATAAGGACTGTAAAGATGTATTTCCCGGCCGTGTACCGCGCTTCCAGGGACCCAGAGCGGATCAGCGACACGCCCGCGGGAAAGCCGACGTCATTGGCGAAGTTATTCAGGGCACAGAGGAACCCGGAGATGAGCTGGTCCTTTTCCTCGTTCTTTTCACCGAGGATATCGAACTTGCTTAAATTTGTACCTTCATCCTTTGTGATGATGTAGATCTCGACGCGGGGTTCCCCTGAAACACTCATTTTCGATCGATCTTCTATTTAGCTCGGCGGGTTAATAATCAAATTCCCGCCTTCGACATCGTGCATTCTCCTTGATCTGTTCTGCCACCGACGCGACGCGGGAGAGATTTAATGGTTTACCCCATTGGAACCGGATCGGGACAATCGCGGCAGGTTGAAGCGCGTCGCGAGATATATATTCATGGTGGAATCGGAATTGAGGGATAACGAGGTGTTTTGGGTCGACGCGGACGATATGCACATGCAGCACCACGTGCGCATGCCCAAACCATGCTTGACACACGTCCTTCTGTCGAGACCGGGGGAATTTATCCGTATACCCGCCCATCCATTGCTTGATATCACGAAAGGGGCAAAGGAACAGCAACGGATGCGGGCGCTCCTCGTCCCCCTCCGCCTGGTACGTGGTGCGGCGGGGAATGAGAACCTTTCGGGGTGCAGCGGAAACGTGAAAAAGGATTCGGTAGGGGTGCCGGTCTTTTTCTCGTCGTTCACGAACGTAGGTGCTTAGTTGCTTCTTCTTGGCGGCCATGTGCTGTGAAATGGCCCCAAGAGAGGCAGATGATCAATGCCATCGTGTCTTTTAATGGCATCGTCATAGCTAAACATTTTTTCTGTTCCCACGCGGCTCCTACGCTCGCGCAGGCCCAATTCTTCCCGACCGGGCGTGAAGAGGGAAGCAATAAATCATTTCCGACCCATGGTGGATCGTGGACGTTAACAGAGAACCGCGTGTAAAACAGGCAAGCGAACCGGTCCAAGAGCACCAGCCGTTGTCCAGGGCGTTCTTGCGCGTTCACGGCTACGATGCAGCCTCCATCGACGCGTATTACGCGATGCTGACCCGGTTCCGCGGCCGCTTTCATCCCGCCGATCGACAAGCTCTTGATCCCCGCGAGTATTACATCGAAGCATCGGACGGGGCTCGAATCTTCGTGCAAGAGTTCCTCCCGGAGCATCCCAAGGCCGTGGTCATCGGCCAGCCGGGCAACAATTGCCAGTCAGACCTGTACTACCCGCTGGCCGACCATCTCTACCCGGCGGGTATCGGCCTCGTGGC
>Ga0172366_10004698_pt1 | contig 10778 bp, 12 predicted proteins | sample LakKivSesite69cm_FD_114533 | JGI IMG/M metagenome (GOLD analysis project Ga0172366, IMG submission 114533) | Sediment microbial communities from Lake Kivu, Rwanda - Sediment site 69cm | ecosystem: Environmental > Aquatic > Freshwater > Lake > Sediment | place: Rwanda: Western Province, Lake...
AATATCTGCCGAAGAGTTACAAAATATACATGTTACCATAACTATCACCTCAAAAGGTGCATAAGAAGAACTAGTATATAAATATATCCCGAAGATTGAATAAAGTCCTATTTTGTAACTTAAATAGTGGTGAGCCTGTGGGGATTTGAACCCCAATGAACCGGTCCGAAGCCGGTTGCAATGTCTGGCCAATCTATTAAGCTACAAACTGCTTGCTATCCAGGTTATGCTACAGGCCCAGTAATTAAATAAAACTAGTTATTTAAAAAACTTGTTAAAAAAGAAATCTATCGGAAAGGATTCTTTCCGTCTCCAACCCAGATATAGGAGCCCATTCTCTTGTTCCTTAGCCTGATATATTCATGGATTGACTGCTTTAGTTTCTCAATTATTTTTTTAAGCATCTGCTCACCTTTATAATAAAATAAAAATATTTATTTTTTAGTAAGTGTTATCTCAATTGTTGAAACCCTGACCTGTTTGCCTTCTTTGTTTGTGAACTCCTCTGAGTCAATCTTTATGTCGCCAACACCTGCCTGCCCGCTCAAAAACCTCTTTGATGCAACCTCTGCAACATCAACAGCCCTTGAAATAAACTTTCCCCTGGCTTTGATAACTATATCCTTTGCATTCTTCGTTGTAAACTGCATCACAACAGCAGTTACATAGTTCATAAAAGGCTTCTCTCCAATAAAAATTGTGTTGTCTTCTGCCATTTTAGTCCCTCCCATCATTGAAACGATGAATATCAGCTGTCTTTTTTAGTATTCATCAGCCTTGTTACATAGCCCGCAACAACATTCCTTATCTTTGCTGATTTAATGTCTGCAAACCTGCTGACTAGTTTTTTGTTCTCGTCAAAATTTTGTTTAAAGTCATGCCTATGCCTGTCCACTAACTTATTAGTGACTCCCTTTATCTGCTTGGTCTTTATTCTTCCCATTTAATCACTTGATTGCCGAGGAATACAACTCTCTTTATAAACTTAACTGATGATAACCTTAAAAAAAATTATAAATCCTTCTTAAAGAGCTCAGAAATGATTTTAGCGCCTGTTCTGCTGGTTAAATTGTTTATATCCAGTTTAGGATTAATTTCAACTAAATCAAAAGCCTTTAAATTCTTTAAATTAGTTAATCTATGCAGAAAGAAGATTAATTCCCTGGAACTAAGCCCAGCGGGTTCTAAATAGCTGGTTCCGGGAGCAAAAACAGGATCCAATACATCTATGTCAATAGAGACATATAGTGAACCAAAGTTGAGTGCAGCAGACATCACAGACTCTGAAACCTCTTTTATGCCTTCGTTGACTACCTCTTTCATTGAAAAAAACTTTATCTTGTTTTGCTTTAGATAGTCATACTCATTCCTGTGCCAGCTTCTCAATCCAACAAGGATAACATTGCTTCTCTTCAAATAACCTTCCTCAATAAGAACCCTCAGGAAATCCTCATGAGTGGGCGGGCTGAAATTATTTTCGCAGTCAGGATGTGCATCAAAAACAACAATGCCTGGATTATCAAATTGTTTTGAAAAAGCCTTAAAGCATGCGTAGGTTATTGAATGGTCGCCCCCCAAAATAATAGGCACTTCATCATTCTGCATTATATGGCTGTAGATATTTTCATTTGTTTCTGTTATATTTAAGTTAGTTACATTGACAGATTCAAGGCTAAACTCTGGCTTAACCCCTTGCTCATTTAGGAATATCTGTTTAAGCTCATTAACAACCTTGTCTGGAGCAAGCTCTGTGCCAGATGTCTTTTCAAGCCCTCCTGCTGAAAAGGGTATTTTAATCACTTTCATAAAACCAGGTTATTTATTGAATTATTTAAATATTGTTAAAATGTGCTGTGTTGCATGACTAACAAATTTTAACAGAGGTATTTTTAGGTTGTACTAGTTATATACTGCCTCAACAATTCAACAATAATTCATTATAAGCCCAAAACTTTATCTTAGCTTCATTATACATATTTCTAACCTTCTTGCTAGTTACAAACTCACCAAATATCCTTTTTACAGCAGAAAATATGCCTTCCGTAGCTAACCATCTTAATCCGTATCCTTTTTGTTTAACCCATCTTTTATGACCTAATTTCTTATATTCAATAACACACTTTTTTCTCAAAAAACTACTTCTTGCTTTTAAACTGGCATTCTTTCTTATTTTAATAACAGGCTCTATTTTTAACTTATCACATAAATCAAATGTGTCTCTGCAATCATGAAGACCATCACCAAGAAGCTTTTTAACGTTCTTCTTGTTTTTTCTTAGCATGCCTCTTGATGACTTTTTTTCTTCTAGATCTTCATTTCCAACTCTTACGTCTACTATTCTTCCTTTTGTATCCCCTAATATAACTACCTTTATCCACCCTTTCCTTACTTTCCATTTTTCCCTCACCCAATCACCTCTGTTACTCACTTTAATTCCAGAGCCATCTGTCCCTACAATTAAGCTGCTGTCTTCTACTTTAAATTCTGGTGTAAGCTTATTAACTCTTCTGCACATTTGTGTATAAGACATTATTGGAAAATTATTAAATTTTGGCGATAAAGCAGCCATTATGCCTTGTAATGCTCTATAATCAAAGCTTTTAGCATGTAAAATAGCGAGAAATTCTATCATAGAATTAGGATAAAGGTAAGGATTGCCTTCTTTTTTGTAATTCATCTCTTTGACTTCATCTAGCCAAGTACTTAGGAATCTTGGGTTAATATAAAATTCTCCTCTTTTAATCAATTTTTTGTTATACAATATCCAATTTCTCTTGTCTTCATATTTTTTCTTTTTCATGGGGTGTTCCTCCACTACCCCCAAACCTTAGTAATATCAATATAAGAAGAAGTATTTAAGAGTTGTGCAACACAGCATTAAAATGCAAAACTATAAAAACAAATAAGATTAATTTAAAGCCATGGAATACAAACAGGTTATTCTCGTAAGAGAGGACTTAAAGCTTGACAAGGGAAAGATGGCTGCACAGGTAGCCCATGCATCTCTTGAGGCTGTTCTTAAGTCAGATAAGGAAATTGTAAAACAGTGGCGCATCAAAGGAATGAAGAAAGTTGTGCTCAAAGTAAAGGATAAGGAAGAACTCTTCAATTTTAGGCAGAATGCAAAAGACAGTAAACTTAAAACTGCTGTAATAACTGATGCAGGAAGGACAAGAATAAAGCCAGGCACAGTAACATGCCTTGCAATAGGTCCTGATGAAGAGGAAAGAATAGATAAGCTGACAGGCAGGCTTAAGATGATGTAGTTAATTGCTGTTTCTAAAGGCATTTTATATTTTTTATTACAGAAATGTTTAAATATAAGCTAAGCACATTTATTTTATTAACTACAATTTATTGTATTTACTGAAAAGGAAATATACTATATATTGTATACTAACAACAATGAGATGTATATTCTGCGGTGAACTTACCCGTGTAACTGACAAGAGGGAATCTTCCAACGGAACAAGAAGGAGAAGGGAATGCTTAAGCTGTAGAAAAAGGTTTACAACCTATGAAAAGCCTGAAATAAAAGAGATAATTATTGTTAAAAAAGACGGAAGAAAGGAACCATTTTCCAGAGAAAAACTGAAAGCCGGAATAATGAGGGCCTGTGAAAAAAGGCCAATATCCGCTGAAAAAATAGATGGGATTGTTGATAGTATTGAAGAAAGGTTAAGACAAAAAAGAAAAGAGATTAAAACCAAGATTTTAGGCGGGATGATAATCAATAAATTAAAAAAATTGGATAAGGTTGCCTATATTAGGTTTGCATCTGTTTATAGGGATTTTAAGGATGTTAAGGATTTTAAAAAAGAAATAAAGGGGTTAAAATAAAGAGGTTGAAAAATGCTAAAGCACATTAAAAAAAGGGATGGAAAAATAGTAAAGTTTGAAAAGGAGAAAATAGTTAATGCAATATTCATGGCCGGAGAAGCTGTTGGCAAAAAAAACAGGAAAAGAGCAGAAGAACTTGCTGAAAAAGTTGTTAAAATCCTTAGGAAAGATTTTGCAACAAAGATTCCCTCTGTAGAAGATGTTCAGGATATTGTTGAGAAGGTTTTGATTAAGGGGGGGGATGCAAAAACTGCCAAAGCATATGTGATTTACAGAGAGCAGCACAAGAACATAAGGGAGACTGCAAGGCTTTTAAGGGATATTACAATAATTGACGACTATCTTAAACAAACAGACTGGCGTGTAAGGGAAAACAGCAACATGGTTTATTCCTTGCAGGGCCTCAATTTTCATATATCGCAAATTGTGGTATCAAATTATTGGCTGAACAATATATACCCTAAAGAGGTTCGGAACGCCCATATAAATGGCGAGTATCATATCCATGATATAGGAATACTTGGACCATATTGTGTTGGCTGGGATTTGAGGGATATACTGATAAGCGGATTTAAAGGGGTAGTTGGCAAAATAGAAAGCAAACCAGCCAAGCACTTTAATGCTGCACTTATGCAGGTTGTAAATTTCCTTTATACAGTGCAGGGAGAATCAGCTGGTGCCCAGGCTTTGTCAAACTTTGACACAATGCTGGCTCCCTTCATAAAGTATGATAACCTAGGCTATAAACAGGTTAAACAAAGCATGCAGGAATTCCTATTCAACATGAATATTCCGACAAGAGTTGGATTTCAGTGCATGTCAGAAGATACAGAGATTTTAACACCTCATGGATGGAAAACTTATGAAGAGGTTGGAAGGGGGGATATAATAAAGACCTTTAATATAAAAAAAGGGATTATAGAAGATAAAAGAGTAAAAAATGTGTTTAAAAAAAAATATACCGGAGTTATGTACAATCTGCAAAACCGTATACAAGATCAACTTATTTCTCCAAATCATCGTGTGGTAAGAAAAAAATTTCAGAGTAATGAGTATGTTCTTGAATCTGTTGAAGATGTAATGAAGCTGAAATCTCCATTTATAGTGCCTATTGCAGGTAAAAACATCAAAAAAGATATAAACATCTCTGATGAGAAAATAAAGCTTACAGCCTGGGTAGTTGGAGAAGGAAGCATTGAAAAACCTGGCAAAAATTATAGAAGCTGTTATAGGATTAATATTTATCAATCAAAAATTAAAAACCCCAAAAATTATAAAGAAATTAAAAGATTATTGAGCCATTTCAAATTAAAATATTCTGAATACACCCAAAGGGGGCTGGGAAATCCTGTTCAAAGAATAAGATTAAATGCAGAATCATCAAGAAAAATACATCAATGGTTTGATGGTAAGGAGAATATAGGTTCTATTCCAGAAACCTTCTTGAATATGAGCCAACGCCAGTCTGATTTGTTTATAAACACTTATATAAAGGCAGAGGGTTTTGAAAACCGTAAAATCGCAACATCAAGCATAGAAATATTGAACAGCCTGCAGATGATTACAACAAATGCAGGTTATGGCTCAACTATATTAAAAAGAAAACCAACTATAGGGACAAAAACAATTTATGTATTAAGGTTGATTAAACACAATGAGACATACATAAATAAAATAAAAAAAATAAATTATTCTGGTGTAATCTGGTGTCCTAATACCGAAAATGAAACAGTTATAGCAAGAAGAAACAGAAAGGTTTTCATTACAGGCAATACTCCTTTTACAAATGTAACTCTTGATTTAAACTGCCCCGGCTATATGAAAGAGGAAAATATAATAATCGGGGGCCAGCTTAAAAAGGAAAAATATAAGGATTTTCAGAACGAGATGAACTTGTTTAATAAAGCATTTGCAGAAGTAATGCTAGAGGGAGATGCAAAGGGAAGACCCTTCACCTTTCCGATTCCAACTTATAATATAACAAAAGATTTTGATTGGGATAATAAAAATTATGATATTATCTGGGAGATAACTGCAAAGTATGGGTCACCTTATTTTTCAAACTTTATAAACTCTGATATGAGTCCAGATGATGTAAGAAGCATGTGCTGCCGATTGCGTATCAACAAAAGAGAGCTAAAGAAAAGGGGCGGCGGCTTGTTTGGCTCAAACCCCTTAACAGGCTCAATTGGTGTTGTTACAATCAACATGCCAAGAATAGGCTATAAAGCAAAAAATGAGCATGAATTTTTTAAAGAGCTTGACAGATTAATGGAGCTTGCCAAGGAGAGCCTTATAATAAAGAGGAAGATTCTGGAAAGCTTCACACAAAAAGGGCTGTATCCTTACAGCATGTTTTATTTAAGGAACATTAAAAAGGGCTTCAAAGAATACTGGAAAAACCATTTCTCCACAATAGGCCTTATAGGAGTAAATGACTCTCTTTTAAACTTTAAGAACATCAGCATAGCAGACAAAGAGGGAAAGGATTTTGCAGAAAAAATATTGGATTTCATGAGAAAAAAGCTGGCTGATTTCCAGGAGGAAACAGGAGATATCTTTAACCTTGAGGCAACTCCAGCAGAGGGCGCCTCTTATAGGCTGGCTAAAATAGACAAGAAAAAATATCCCAATATTAAAATTTTCAACCAGGAGAAATATGACAGGAATTCAGAGCCATATTACACAAATAGCACACAGCTTCCGGTAGGATTTAGTGATGATATTTTTGAGGTGCTTGAACTGCAGGATAACCTACAAACAAAATATACTGGAGGGACAGTGCTTCATGGTTTTTTAGGAGAAAAAATGCCGGGCATTAAGTCTACAAAGTCGTTGGTCAGAAAGATTGCAGAAAATTTTAGGATTCCATACTTCACAATAACCCCCACATTTAGCATATGTCCTGACTGCGGGTATATATCAGGTGAGCATAAAAAATGCCCAAAGTGTGGAAAAAAATGCGAGGTATGGTCAAGGCCTGTTGGTTATTTAAGGCCTGTTGAGCAGTGGAATAAAGGCAAGCAAACTGAATTCAATGATAGGAAAACCTTTGACAAACAGATAAAAGATAAAACCTGAATATGAAAATAGGAGGAATCCAAAAGACAAGCCTTATTGACTATCCGGGTAAGGTTTGCGCTGTTTTTTTTGCATCTGGCTGTAATTTCAGATGCCCTTATTGTTATAACCCTGAACTTGTTTTTAACAAAACCAAATTAATAGATGAAAAATGGATTTATAATTTCCTGAAAGAAAGAAAAAATTATTTGGATGCTGTCCTCTTAAGCGGAGGAGAAATAACAATCCAGCCAGATTTTATTGGATTTGTTAAAAGGATAAAGCAACTTGATTATTCAGTTGGGATAGAAACAAACGGCTCAGAGCCAGATGTTATAAGAGAGCTAATAAGCAACAAATTAGTTGACTTTATTGCAATGGATATAAAATCTGACCTAGAAAATTATGAAAAGGCTGCAGGAGTTAAGCTGGACAATGAAAAAATAAAAAAGAGTGCTGAAATGATAAAAAAAAGCAGTGTTGACTATGAGTTCAGGACAACTGTTGTTCCCGGACTCTTTAATGAGGAAACAGCAACAAAAATCGGAGAATGGCTGAAGGGAAGCAAAAGATATATCCTGCAGCAGTTTAATAATGATAAAGATATGATAAACAAAAACTTTAAAAGAAAAAAACCATATACAGCTGATAAACTAAAAAAATTCAAAAAAATTCTTGCGCCTTATATAAAGAATGTAATGATTAAAGGGGTATAAATTAATAGCAAACCATGTGCATTAGTTTTTTAAACCAAAAACTTTTAAATAAAGTGATATTCCTTTAAAGACTATGACATGGGCTCGTAGCTCAGCCTGGCAAATTTTGCGAAAAATTTTATAAAAAGCAGGCGGCTCCTAGTCTTCGGCCGGAGCCCGCTTATAAAAAATTTCGCATGTTTAGGCAATAGTAGCAATCGGCTCTTAACCGATAGGTCGGGGGTTCGAAACAGCTTTTTGTTGAGCTGGCACGCAGCTGGTTACGCTCAGTTTACACGCAAAGAGCGGCATTTTTTGCCCTGCAAAAAAGTCACTCGCGCTCGCTAATGCTCGCAAGAGTCATCGGAAGTCCCTCCGAGCCCATTTTTATAAAATTATTAAGGGGAACTATATATGGCAAATAAAAAAAGAACTATAATTGGATGCAGAGAGATTGTATTTCTTACCTTAGGAAACAAGAAAAGAGGCTTTGTTGCAAGGATTGACACTGGCGCCAGGACAAGCTCATTGGACATGCAGCTTGCTGTTGAATTATCCCATTCTAAAATACTTAAAACAAGGATAATTAAATCTGCCAGCGGAGTCAGGTTAAGGCCTGTTATAGAAGTCAAAATAATGCTGGCAGGTAAAAAAATCCTATCAAATTTTACCCTTGCAGACAGGTCCCGTATGAAATACAAGGTTTTGATAGGAAGAAACATTCTTCGCAAGGAAAAGTTTTTAATAGACCCCCTAAAAAAATTACATAAGAAATCAGTTATAATGGAGAACCAATAATGAAAGCAGCAATAATAAGCCTTGAAAGTGAAAGCTCAAAATGGATAGTAAAAGCCATGCAGAAATATTTTGAAAGGGTTGACAGCATAAATATCAAGGAAATTGAAGTCCGCTCATTAAAAAACCAAATAGAAATTTTATATAATGAAAAGCCATTGGAAAAATATGACTGTATTTATGCAAGGGGATCTTTTAGATATGCACTAACCATGACAGCAATAACCTCTGCTTTGTTTGATAAAACATACATGCCAATAGCCCCAGAGTCATTTGATGTTGTCCATGATAAATTTCTTACACAGCTGGTGTTGCAAAAACATAAGATTCCCATGCCCAACTCTTATCTTGCCCCGACAATTAACTCTGCAAAAAAGATATTAAGAAAGGTTAATTATCCTATTATTATTAAGTTTCCAAAGGGTACAGGAGGCAAGGGAGTTATGTTTGCTGAATCATTTCCAGCTGCGAGCTCTATACTTGATGCAATAGGACCATTAAAAGTCAAGGTTGTTATACAAGAGTATATAGAGACAAACAGCACAGATACAAGGGCAGTGGTTGTTGGCGACAGGGTTGTTGCCAGCTACCAGAGAAAGGCAACCAAGGGAGAAAAAAGAGCCAATATTCATATGGGCGGAATTGGTGTAAAATGCATCTTAGATGAAAAAACAAAGAAAGTTGCTATTAAGGCAGCAAGGGTCCTTAAAGCAGACATATGTGCAGTTGATATACTTGAAACAAGCCTTGGCCCATTGGTTATAGAGGCAAATCTCTCTCCTGGATTGCAGGGCGTAACAAAATACACAGGCATAGACGTTGCAGATGTTATCGCTAAATTCCTCTATAAAAAAGCAAGGGAATTCAAGGACAAAGACAAGACTAAAGATGCTTCCAAGATATTTAAGGACCTTGGAATAGAATCTACATCAGATGAGCTAAAGCAGATAATAACAAACCTGGACTTCAGGGGCAATAGGATTCTTCTTCCTGAGTTGGTTACAAAAATAACTAAATTTGATGAAAAAGACGAGCTGGTTGTTAGGGCTGATAAAGGCATCCTGACCATAGAGAAAATAAAGAAAGAGGAAAACAAATAATTAACCAAATGATGCTTGCATCTTTATTTTCTGGCGGCAAGGACAGTGTTTTTGCATTATACAGAGCAGTGCAGAAAGGCCATAAGGTTTCTTGTTTAATCACAATAAAACCAGATAAAGCTGACTCTTATATGTTTCATATTCCAAATATTGAATTTGCTAAACTGCAGGCACAGGCACTGGGGATTCCTGTGGTTTACATGGGTTCTTCTGGTGTTAAGGAAAAAGAGCTTGAGGACTTAAAAAATGCAATTAAAATAGCAAAAGAAAAATATAATATAAAGGGAATTGTGTCTGGCGCTCTTGCATCAAATTATCAGGCAAAAAGGGTAAAAAGAATTTGTGATGAATTAAATCTCAAGCCAATAAACCCTCTATGGGGGATTGATGAAGAACAGTATCTTATGGATTTAACCAAGGCAAAATTCAATGTTATAGTAACAGGCATTGCAGCAGACGGCTTAAATAAGGGCTGGCTTGGAAGAAAAATTAACAATAATTGCATTGAGGACTTGAAAAAACTCAGTAAGAAAAGTAGGATTCATATTGCTGCAGAGGGCGGTGAATACGAGACTTTTGTCTTGGACTGCCCGTTGTTCAAAAAGAAAATAAAGATAACAGATTTTGAAATAAACATGGAAAATGAATGCACTGGCCAGTATATAATTAAAGCTATAGAGCTTGTTAAAAAATAGATGTTATATTAATATATCTTAAACAATATTAGTATATTTAAAACAATATTAATTAAGGAAAAATTAAAACCTGCTGAAATGCCTGAATTCTGGCAGTACAGCCCTTGTATTGTCATTTTAAAAACGAAAAATATATAAAGAGCCCTATCTTTTATTTTTATATAATTAAATGGCTATATCTCTTATTAAAATAGTTGATTTTAGCTAATACAATTATTAAGCAAACTAGAGGATAAAACAAGATTAAAATGGCTGATTCAGGTTATGGAGCAATGCATATTCAGGTTTTGGGCGGCTTAGATGCTGTTAGAAAAAGGCCAAGCATGTATGTAGGTGATACTAATTCAAGGGGTCTTCATCATCTGGTTTATGAAGTGGTTGATAATGCAATAGATGAGGCCTTGGCCGGATTCTGCTCTGAGATAACAGTTATAATGCACAAAAACAAGAAAATCACTGTTATTGACAATGGCAGGGGCATTCCTGTTGAAATGCATCCAAAATACAAGAAGCCGGCTGTTGAAATAGTAATGACAAAATTGCATGCCGGAAGCAAGTTTGACAAAGGCGCATATAAGGTTAGCGGCGGCCTG
>Ga0172366_10004699_pt1 | contig 10776 bp, 6 predicted proteins | sample LakKivSesite69cm_FD_114533 | JGI IMG/M metagenome (GOLD analysis project Ga0172366, IMG submission 114533) | Sediment microbial communities from Lake Kivu, Rwanda - Sediment site 69cm | ecosystem: Environmental > Aquatic > Freshwater > Lake > Sediment | place: Rwanda: Western Province, Lake Kivu...
CCCTTGGCAAAAAGAGAATAGGTGATTTGGGTTCAGATATTAGCTTGCCCAAAGTGGGTAATCCGATCATAAGAGGAATCCTGCTGCGATTGAAAGAAAAATCGACTGTTGTTCTTGGAGACAGAATCAACAAGCCAGGTTTTAGTGAAAAGATGGAATTTAGAAAGACAGGCGGCTATTGGCTCAACGCGCTAGAAAAAATGCCGTACAAATCAACAAAGATCGAAGAGATGAGATTTGAGACTTCAACAGAGAGAGATTTTTGCATGCTCTTGATCAACTCATCGTTATTCTACCTATACTGGAGTACATACGGAAATCTAAGAGATTTTCCCCTGAGTTTGCTAAGCAAGTTTCCTTTCCCGACGTTTCAAGAACTAGTTTCAAGTAAAGACGTAATCAACGATCTGAAGGAAAAGATGTCAAAATGTCTTCTGAGATCGTTTGTATCTGAAAGAGGCAGAGTGGGGCAATTCAGAACTGCTATGTGCAAAGACATAATAGATTCAACAGATGACTTTCTGGGGGGCATCTATGGGTTGAATAGAGAGGAAATTGAATTTATCAAAAAATATGATAATCACATCAGGAGAAATGAGCTGTACGATAGGCTTTTGCCAGAAGGAAGTGGGGATGATTTATGAGTTATCGAGCTACGAAGATAACCGATTTTGAGATTTCACCCTCTGCTTCAAAGGAGGCGAATGCCAGTGATTCTCCTTCATCAACATCTAGCCCAGGTAAGGGTCTCAAGATTCAGGTTACGAATAGTTTTGCTATTCAGTTTTCATATCTCTCCCAATTTCTTCAGTATGCTACCAAGAACTCGGAGCGCCCTAACATACAAAGAACAGAATACGTGGCTCAGCTTGGCTTAACAAAGAGACATACAGAAGCAGTATGCTCGGTTGCAGTAGCCTTTGACTTGGTTGTGCCAAAAAAGTTGACAGCAACTCAAGTCGGCAAAACGATTGCGGAAGGAGATCCATATCTGGAATACACCGGCACATTGTGGATACTTCATTACAATGTGGCTTCCAACAAGAAATGGCTCATATGGAACACACTCCTCAATGAAGTGTTCCCCAATAGGCAAAAGATAACACCTGAAGAAGCAAGAGAGAGTTTCAGCGGTTTCAGGGAGAAACTATCAAAATTCACTATGAACAAGAAAGTACGGCGTGAAATTGCCATCGTTCTTGACTCTTACACAACAAAATCATTCAATAAGCTGGGCATCATTCAGAAAGAAGACGGTTCATACGTTTTTCATAGAGGGGAGCAAATCCCACCCGAAATCTTGTCTGCCGCAACACTGGTTTTCAGGCAGAGGTACGACCCAAATGCCAGCGGAGTCTCAATGGAAACGCTGCTCAAGGCACCAAACTCGCCTGGAAGAATATTAAACATGGAAGAAAACACGATGCGGAGTATCTTCAATCAAGCAGCCCATAAAGGATTTCTGTTTATGGAGAGAAAGGCAGATCTTGACCAGATTCGTTTCCGAGAAGGAATAACGGTAGAGACACTGCTCAAAACATATTACGAAGGTCTTAAAAATGAACAAAAATTACTTGATAGATTTAGCCCAGCTGATTAATTTCCAAACCAAGGAGCAGTATAGGGCAGTGATGATCCTCGGACTAGCTAACTCAGGAAAGACAAGATTTGCCAAACTTCTAGCAGAGAAGATTAATGCTAAGTATGTTGACCTACTGGAAACATTCATAGAAGACGAGAATCTTTCAAAGTCGATAGATACCTTCGACGTATTCTGCCTTAAGAAATACCTTCTCAAACTGAAGACAAAAGAACCTGTCATTATAGTAGACAATATTGACTTTCTTGTGAACACTTGGTCTGAACGAGAAAAAGGAGAATTCCTGAATCTTGTTGACAAGCTTAGAAGCAACGAAACTGAGAAGACTTTCTGTTTCTTCGTGCAACAAGAAGATATTTTTGACTCAAAACTCATTATCAATTCAAGAAATGAAAGCAGAGTAATTCATCTTAATCAGATAGCGCATATTAAGGAGACAAGCACATGACGAAAATTAAGGAATTCGTTGAGATCCATTCAGGATACGCCTCAGCGGTCGACGTGAGAACTGAATTCATCGATCCAGAGAAGAATTTTGAGAGGATAACTCGATACGTCCCCATAAAAGCTCATCGCGACGCAATCGAAAGAATAATGATGGCCCTTCGCCCCAAGGACAAACGGTTCTATTTTCTAACAGGAAACTACGGAACAGGAAAATCCCATCTTTGTTTGATGATTGCCAACCTTTTCAGCAACAAGTCTAACAGTTCCGAGCTGGAAGGTTTTTTCGCCAACTACGCAAAAGTTGATGAACCAAAATCCAAAGAATTCAAAACGCTGCGAAAAGAAGGTAGATACCTTGTCGCAATCTGCGACTTTGGAAACAAAGATGACTTTGAAGAAGTCGTTCTCCAAGCCATAGCACGGGCATGCGAAAGAGAAGAAGTCAGCTACTTCATGGACACCCACTTCAATGAGGCACTGAGAAAAATTGACAGTTGGCAAAAAGCCGACAAACAGCAAAAGCGTCTCCCCAAACTTCCAGCGTTCACACAAGAACTTCAGGAAAAACATCCCGAGTATACGCTGAAAAAGTTAGCGGAAGGTCTGAAAGACTATCGAGAAGAAGCTATGACGATCTTCAAAGAGATTTACAAGAATGTCCTAGAGACTGAATTCACCTACGAAAAGAGCAACTTGGTTGAAATTCTAAGGGATCTATTATCGAGTCCGAAGTTCAAAGAGAAATATACAGGATTGCTCGTGATATTTGACGAATTCGGGTACACGCTGAAAGACAGACGCATTAGCCTGCAGATAATTCAAAGTTTCGCTCAATTGTGTGCTCAGGGATGGAAACAAGGAAACAAATCAACTGCGCCGGTTGTCTTTCTTGCAACTGGACATAGACCGATAAAAGACTACTCGAGACCAGAAGACAAAGCTGATTTTGATGTTGTGGCTGACCGCGTTGAGGAAATTGGACTCACACCTGAGGGAATGGAGAAGATTATCGGAGCCATAGTAGTTCCAAACAGAAAATCCGAAATCTGGACCAAAGAGGTTACACCAAACAGCGACATATTCAACAGGTTCATACCGGACTGCAAGAGGATAGGCATCTTTGACAAGCTCGATGCCGCCACTCTACGTGAAGAAATAATGGAGAAAATCTATCCAATGCATCCCATGGCAACAAGCTGTCTACTGAAGCTCGCAAGTGAAGTTGGCTCAAACAACCGAACCGTATTCACATTCTTCTCAGGAGAATTCACTGCAGGAGACCAATCCTACCCGTTCTATGTGAATAACACTGATGTGTTGGACAGCCAAAGCTGTCTGAACCTCTACACTACAGACTTGCTGTTTACTTACTTCAAAGATAACTTGACATCAACCAACAAGGAACTGAAAGAATCCATCCGAAGAATCCTGATGGACTACGAGACTACGATCCGCGAACTAAACAAAGTTGCAAAAAGTATCGACATAGAAGCCGACAGAACCGCAGAACGGATATTGAAAGTCATGCTGATACATGAAATAACAAACACGAAGAACGATCTAGAGAACATTACGTTTGCGTTGTACCCCAAATCGGCAAGAGAGCGAACCCTTGTCGAGGCGACCATCGAGAAACTGCATAAATCAAAAGTTCTGTTCTACAATGGAATCGCACAGGCCTATGAGTTCAAAAAGAGTGAAGCAATTGACTTTGACACGATAATCGAAGCCTACAAGAGAGACCCGACAAACCACCCCTCAAACATCGCCCAAGCAGTTGACGCAGCAATTCAATTCACAAAGGATGATGTCTATCTTGAAGCAAAAGGATACAACGCATCATACAATGAAGACAAGCGATTCAAAAGAAAACTGGTGACTATCGCAGATTTGGAACAGAGCGAGAAGATAGATGGAATGAATGTCAATCTTTTCACAGCGCTTCAACGCCAACTCGCTGCACCAATGGAGTGGAAAGATTCGTTCGAAGGTTGGGTTCTATACGTTCTGTGCCAAACACCTGATGACATTAACAAAGCCAGAAAAAGCGCAACTAAAAACACTTCAGATAGAATACTTGTCGTTGTTCCAAAATCACCGACAGACTGGACTACTCTTCTGCTTGATTTCAACGCTGTGAAGAGTATAGAACGTTCGGACGATTACGAAACATTCTCAACACAGGATAAATCACGTCTGAATGAACTGGTAGAGACTGCTCTTGAGCGGCTCACCCAAGCCAGAACAGAAGCCATGGAAGGCCGCATTTCCTCGTGGTATATTGACCAAGGAAATATCTTGATGGATAGAATCACCAACCTTTCAGATGCTGCTGACAAATGCTTGGAAAGGCTATTCGAAAAGAGAACTCGGTTCAAGCATATCGATCTAAACTTGTCCCACGCTGCAAAGTTCCAACCTAACAAGAATATCGCGTTGAAAGACGCAGTGAACAAAATCCTTTCACCTAAGTGGGACATAGAAGTGGATTCATCTTATTCCAATGATAAAGGAGAAATCAGATACCTTAAGAACACTCTGGCGTCACAAGGTGTTCTGAAACAGGCTGGAAAACCAGAAGGCTCAATATACCGATATCAGATTGAACCAGACTCTTCAAAGTTTTCCCAAGTATTTCCTGCATTGGCGGACATGATGAATCAGATTAAGATCAAGGAAACGACAGGGATCAAAATAAAAGAAGATGTCATTAGGAAATATGCAAGTCCACCATATGGTCTGGGTCCGATATCTCTTTCAATATTCCTTAGCATAGTTCTGAAAATGTATGGCGACAGCGTCAGACTCAAAAAGGAACAAACAGAAATCGGAGACATTGAAATAAAGGATTTCGACGTCATCTATGATCTGATAGAAGGCAACTACCCAAGCGCCGTCTTGGTTTACAGGCAAATATCCCGACCCGAAAGGAATTTCCTAAACCAGCTCTTCGACTTATTCAGCTTGGGTACGCCACAAAAAATAGCTGACAGATCAGTCTTCGAAACCTACAACAGCATCAAATCATGGTGGGATTCACTGCCAACCGTTTCAAAGTCCCCCATATACGATAGCAAACTTGTGCCGACTATTCCAAAATTCATAGAAACATTTAACAAGATCTCGGAAACCGTTCCACACGATTTTGTCTTTGGAAGAGTTCAGGTAATCTACGATTACGACTATGAGGAACTAATAACCGAAGAAAAGGCAAAAAACATACTCGGAAAGCTAAAGACTGATAAGAAAAGTATCGATGAAGGGCTTGATTGCCTCAAGGACAACATCCTGAATGAAATAAAACAGATATTCTCCATCGAAGGCAACACGCTTGACGATGTGCGACTTGGAATCCAAAAATGGTACAATGCGCTTGACTCAAATCAACGAGACCTTGATGCTACATGGCACACAAATGAGAGCAAAACGCTTATCAAAAAACTAGGCCAAGTTCTTGATATATCTGACACACTATTTGTGTCAATCCCGGAAGATCCGGGCTTCGGACTTAAAGCCGTTAAAGACTGGGCCAATGACAAATCGCAAGATTACATTCAAAAAATCAAGATGGGCAAGGAACAGATAGAAGAAAACAAAATCAAAGTAGATTCACCGACTTGGCAGATCGCATCTGACTATAAGTATAAAATTGAGGATAACAAGAGAGGTGCAAATGTCAACTACCGAGTGTCGGCAAAACTCATTGTAAAAACCCCGACAAAAGATACAATTGTTTACGCCACAAGCAATGGCGAAGATCCTTGGGATACTAAATCGCAAAGAAGCGAAATCAAAACCGAGACAACCTTAGACGTCGGTGGAGGCAACAAGAGATTCCGCCTCGTAACTGGAGATAAAGAAGGCAACTGGAGCAAGGAGACCGAAATCAACTTCATTGACCAAGAAAAGAAACATGAAATCCGTATAGAGACGGGTTTTGGGAAAGGAGAAACAATCGTTCAATTTGTCTTTCCGCTGGACGAGCAAAGCTTCAAAACAAGTTTGCAATCGCTGGTCAATGAAAGCATCGAACATGGCATAGTAGACAAGAAGACAGTCAAGAAAACCCTCACAGAACTGCTAAAAGAGACAGAAAAATGAGCAATAGAAAGACAACTATCCACTACGATCCTCAGGGCATAGAAGACACCCAAGACAACTTGGTTACGATAGTTGATAGCACTTCTGATTATGTTAAAGCATATAGATCGGCAACGGAATCTCTAAAGAGCGGAAAAGCTGCGAAAATAGTGGTAAGAGATGCTACTGTATTTGCGTGGCTAAGTAAGTTAAAAGAGAAATACTCTGAACAGATTTTGGAAGTTAGGGAAATCAAACCAAACACTCTTTTAGCCGAAAAATGGGGGTTCAAGATCCCCCAAGATGTAACTGAACAAGAAATTGTAGAACTCAATCTCCTCAATTTCGCTGTAGAAAAAGGCTCCTACTCCAGTTTCACTGACTTCGTTCTCTCCAAGTTTGTTTCTACGTTGATGTGCTTTGAAACGGCACCTTTGGAGAATCTATCCAACCTGGTTGCAGCGATCTGCACAGAGGAAGTTCAAACTAATTTACAGAGACAACTGGTTCGAAAGGAATTTGAAAGAAAACTCGAGGATTGGCTCAGGACTGCAGAAAGTGAACACGAAAAAGAAGTGATTGAATGTCTCCTACGAAATCCCAAAGAACTCAAAAGAGCGCTAAGCCTGTACGCAGTTCTAGCGAACTACCCAAATGAAGTGGGAGAACGTGCTGCAGGCAAAATAATCTATGCAATTAAGAAACTACGCTTGGCACCTTCCAGTATTAAAGTTGACCGCCCTGACATAGAACCAGCCATTAGCAACATAGAAATATTCCTCAATACACAGTTCAAAAATGGTTTGTCCCAATCCGATACGCCAAAAATAATCGAATGGTCAAGCGGGCTCACTCCCGAAGAATTCAGAGTACTGGCAAAGACATTCGAACAGTCACCTCACGTTCTAACGAGCACAACAATAGAGTCCCTAGAAAGGAAATTCTCTGAAGTGTTACCCTTAATCCAGCCAGAGTTACGGAAACTCGCTCTGTTGGTGCGTCCTGTCATCCCAAATTCTCCCGACCCCTCATGGGATGCTGCCACGATGATTCAATGGGCAACACAGCAATACTTGCCATATCACTTCTGGCTAGAAGAAACAAATACCGAAGACAATAGTCTTTCGAGTCAATCCGAGTCGTTTGGCGATTGGCTTCACTCCAACTTCGTCAGTATCAGAAGCAATTTCCAAAACATAGTCTACAAGATCCTTCCCGCTATCATTGGCATGCACACAACCGACAAGTGCCTTCTGATTTTGGTGATAGACAATTTCAACTACAAGTTTGCAGATGTTCTAACAAGTCTGATGCAGAACCAGGGATTCAGAATTGTCCAAAAAGCGCCTTATTTTTCCATGATCCCATCAGATACTGAAACGTCAAAACGCTGTCTAATCGCTGGGCAGCCAAAAGCATCTGAGATACCTGGCGACTATGATACTCTAATTTCAAACGAATGGAGACAGTGCTTTCCCGACAGACGATTCGTCTACCTAAGAAGCACTGTGGAATTGGAGACTGCAAAAGCATCGCTTGGAGACGTATTATTTGTAAATTGCACACAGATCGACGATGTCTTACACCAAGATGAAAGAAAGCTAGGGAAGAGGCATTCAGTGGCAGTCGAGGCAGAGCTTCAAAATCTGGCAAATCTTGTGACAGGCTTCTTCAACCAGAATGGACTCACAAACAGTGCTCTAATTGTCATATGCTCAGATCATGGCTCCACGCTGATTCCGACAAGCGTACACAATGAAATAGATCCCACCTTCTTCGATGGAAAATCGCTCGACGCTCATCACAGATTCCTCACGATTTCCAAGGAAGAATACGACAGACTCCCTGCTAACATAAAGAAATTCCAATGTTACTATCTCGACGGGGTGTCTTTTGGCTTGCCAGAAAATGTTCTCGTTGCCAGAGGGTATTATCGTTTTAGGAAGACCACCGAGCATTTTTTCGTTCATGGAGGATTATCTCCCGAAGAAACGATAGTTCCATTTATTGCTCTCGAAGGTGGAAAAGTAGCATTCAAGAAACCAACTCTTAGACTTCTTCAGAATGAATATCGATATTTGACAAAGACAACTATAGAAATCGAAATAGCAAATGAAAACGCGCTCTCCATTGAAAGCGTAAGTACGTCAATAGTTTCGGTTGAAAGACAGGATATAGAGATAATCGAACCAGCCCCAGTAATAGAAAAAATCGATCCTGCAACTTTAGCTAAAGCAAAGATAGTCTGCCGATTCTACAAGAACTTCGATCCAAGCGAGGGGTTGCCAATAAATGTCGAGTTCAAATTCCTTGGAAAATCATATACTGAAAGCAAAACATTCGCTATCCAGATGAAGTCTATAATGGAGACATCCTTCAAACTAGATGACCTACGCTGAGGTGAATCTAAATGGAGAAATTTGAACAAAAGGCACTAGACTACTATGGCGAAGTAATAATCGATAAAAGCCTCATCCACCAAGCGGGCTTCGGTGCAAGATCAATCCCCACATACGTTGGAGAATGGATACTCTCGAGTTTCGCGGAGACAGGTGGATTAACCGAAAAAAGTCGACAGCAAATCGCCGAGTTTCTCACTAAATACCTTCCAAGCAAAGGACAAAAAGAAGAAATAAAGAACAAACTCTACAACATGGAAACTGTCCAACTTCTTGACGATTACAGCGTAGAAGTTAACCTGAAAATGGGCCAAAGACGACTTAGGATTCCCCTCTTGGATATGAATGACGGATTTGTGTTGGACGCAATAGTTGAAGAGAACGAACTAATGCTGACAAGTGGAGTGTGGGGAATAGGCGAATTATCGTATGTTCCACCCTCAATATATGGAGAGAAAGGGCAAGTCTGGATGAGATCGTTCAAACCCTTTCAGATTCACAGCATAGATGCCAACTACTTTGCAGAGTGCAGGCGCCATTTTGAGACAAACGAATGGATCGACCTCATGGTTTCAAGCATAGGTTTCAATCCCTTAGTCATGACTGAGAGGCAAAAGATCGTCCTTTTAACACGAATCGTTCCGTTAATTGAGCCGAGAGTAAATATGGTAGAACTAGCTCCAAAGGGAACAGGCAAATCTTTTGTCTATGACAATCTGTCTAGATATGCGAGAGTCGTAGGCGGAGGAAAAGTAAGCCCTGCAGTTTTGTTTCATAACGTTGCCACCGGTACACCTGGCATCGTCACCAGATACGATGCAATCGTCCTTGACGAAGTACAGAGCATAAAAGGGGACAGTGCAGGTGAAGTGATTGCTGGACTTAGAGTATACCTTGAATCAGGCAGATTCAGCCGGGGCAAAACAATGGGAACATCAGAATGCGGATTTGTGATGATGGGTAACATCAGCCTGGACGAAAACAGAAAACCAATGCATATCGATGACGGCCTGTTCAATGAAATCCCAAATTTCCTGAGAGAAACTGCTTTCATTGACAGAATTCACGGATTGATTTCCGGTTGGGATTTACCAAGAGTGACAAAAGACACACCATCAAGATGCTTAGGCTTCAAAGGCGACTTCTTCTCTGAAATACTGCACTTGCTGAGAAAGGATGTACGTTTTGCCGACTACGTTTCAGTGAATATGCAGCTTGAAAACTGCCAAGACTTGAGAGACAGAAAAGCTATTACCCGGCTAGCAACGGGATTCATGAAGCTACTGTTTCCAGATTTGCAGCCCGCTCAAGATGATTTTGTAAACTATTGTGTGAAGCCAGCTGTCGAGCTTAGACAAAGAGTCAGAGATGAACTCCACAAAATGGATCCCGAGTACCCTCAGGTAAACATAGGAGTTTCAATGTAGCATGCTTGCCTGCCGAGGGTTCGAGATTCAAGGAAGGACCATAAAGAACAACAATGACTCAAATTGCGTGAAATTTGGGGAGCCACTGGAAGACTGTGTATGGAAAGACTGAGATTTTCATATCTGACAAAGCACTGATGAGCATCTTAGTCTCATCCGTTGAGGTTTATAAACTCGAATGTCATGGCGCGCTGCTTGGGATGAGAACACAGGGGCGAATAATCGTTGAGTATGCTGTCCCTTTTCAAGCTGCAAAAAGGAAATTCGCGGAAGTCACTCCTGATTGGAGAAGAGAACTCAAAGTGACCGAGATACTCCCGCGACTGATTCATCTTGAAAAAATCGGGTACTTCCATTCACATCCGCAGTTCGGACAATACCTCGGAATCCCTGAACTGAGTAATCCAGATATTGAGTATATCCAGCCAGGCGATGTAGAAATGATCGTCGCGATCAACGACGCTAAAAAATCGCAAACCTGGAACGAAACAAAAAGAGGCCTGTCGGGTACGTTGGGAAAGTATCATATCGTTATCGCTGGCTTCTACAAGAGAAAAGACGGACAAATAAAGAGATACAAGATCATATGTCCCTACGCAGTCGGCTTTGACTACGCCTTTGCAGATCGATAGGCCTTCAGTTTACTTCCTTGAGATTTCAACAACATGTAACAGCTGGACCTTTTCTGAATTCACGCAGTATCTACAAAGAAGAATTAATCCTGGTTTAACAAGCACTATCTGAGTCTGCGATCAATTCAAGTCCTTCTCTCTAATCCAAATGGTTGAAAGAAGGCATATAGAGGAAGTGACTCGCTGTTGGA
>Ga0172366_10004702_pt1 | contig 10776 bp, 8 predicted proteins | sample LakKivSesite69cm_FD_114533 | JGI IMG/M metagenome (GOLD analysis project Ga0172366, IMG submission 114533) | Sediment microbial communities from Lake Kivu, Rwanda - Sediment site 69cm | ecosystem: Environmental > Aquatic > Freshwater > Lake > Sediment | place: Rwanda: Western Province, Lake Kivu...
AAAGACGACCGCGCGTCGCTAGCCGAAGCTCACACCACCCTGTCGAGATAGATCCCGTGCTTCTCGATATAGACAACCACCGCGGTCGGAGTCAGATAGCGGATGGGAAGCCCCCGGCGCACCCGGTCGCGGATATCGCTGCTGCTGATCTCCAGCGCGGGGATGGTCAGGAAATAGACCTTCAGGCCAAGGGCGTGCACTTGCGCGATGAAACGCTCGTAGTCCGGGATATGCGTGGGACGGCTCACCGCGATGACCTCGCAGTAATGGTGGAACTCCTCGATTCCCTTCCACTGCGGCATTCTAAGAACCGCGTCGGTGCCGGTGATGAAGTAAACCTGCGCCGCGGCTCCGAACTCGGCGTGGAAATGCTTCACCGTTTCCAGCGCGTATGAGGGCATCTTCCGCTCGAGCTCGAACCGGCTCACGTAGAAGTCCGGGTTGGTGGAGGTGGCAAGCTCGACCATGGCGAAGCGATGAAAAGTGGACGCCATTTCGTGCTCCCACTCCTCGGCGGTCTTGAACGGGTTGCGGTAGGCGGGAACGAAGATGACGCGGTCAAGATGGAACCGGTCGTAAGCTTCCTGGGCGGCGAACAGGTGGCCGTGGTGAACCGGATTGAACGACCCGCCCATAATCCCGATGCGTGGCAGCCGTTCTTCCATCGGCGTTATTGTAGCAGGTGAAGCCGGTCCAGGAAACCGACCTTCGAACAGGACCGTCCGCGCGACTTCTGAGCTCACGCAGTTTGATGGTCTGCCTTGTCTGGGTAGAATATTATGTCGCGCAGCCTGTGTCCGAGGAGGATAAGATGAACACTTTCTCTATACGGGCCTGGGCAGCGGTGTCCGGTGCACTGCTTTCGGCGACAATACTGGCGACTTGCCGTGGAGGTCACGCCGACCCGCTTACCTTTCAGGCACCAAGATACGACATCGTTGAGGTGCGGCAGCAGCTGGCTGAACTGCCGACCCCGAACGGCGTAAGGGAAGAGCTGTTCTTGCTTTTGAAGCAAGCCCTGGCCGCCGAAATCGAGCGTGCAGCGAAACGCCCTTCAGTGCCGATACCGGAGCACTGGCAGTTCGTGGTGGAGTATCCAACGGCACTATACGAAAACGGGCAGTGGCTGTTGCGCTGGGCTTGCGAGAACGATGGGGACTACAACCAGGACGGCTTCGTCAACATCTCCGACATCACGCCGCTCGCGGTGCACTTCACCGAGGCAATTGACCAGGATGGGAGGTGGCCGACCCCTACAAGCCAGCCGGTCGATGGAAACGAAGACGGCTGCGTCTCCATCCTCGACATCACGCCGCTGGCTGCAAGTTTCGGCCTCGGGGTCGCGTCCTACAGCATAGAAGGCGCGAACGACGAAGCGGGACCGTGGGAAACTGCGGGCTCCATTCCGTTCGCTGCCAACACGTCCGACTACGGCAGGCTTATGTTCGAAATCTCCCTGGGGCCTTCACCGTCCTTTCGTTATTTCCGCGTGGTCCCGCTTGACTCCGAGGGCAACGAGTGGGATGTGAGCTGGACGCTCGACCTTGAAGAGATGCCTCCGGTCATTCTGGGGATACATCCCTGGGGAGGCCAGAGCTCGCAGACGGTGGCCTTCACCGGCTTCATCGGGGGCGAAGAGCCGCTAGCCTGCGAATGGGATTTCGGCGGGGGCGCGGAGCCGAATGTGTCGTCCGAGCCCTCTCCCACGGTCGCACTCGACGACCCCGGAAAGTACCGGGCGAGCCTCACTGTCAGTAACGCACTCGGAACGGCGCGCTACGCCTTCACGCTCAGCGTCGAGCCGGCCACCTGGCGTGTGCAAACGGTCGCCGTCGAACCGGAGGAGGCCTGGTGGCCGACCTCCGTGGCGTTCGCGCCGGACGGAGAGCCGAGCGTCGCCTGGTGGGTGTGGATAGGCATATCCGCCAGTGGCGTCCGTTTCGCGCATTCCGACGGCAGCGGCTGGGAACCGCAGGACGTCGACTCCGGCGCCGAAGGGCCCGGCTACACACTCTCGCTGGCATACGACGCCGAGGGTCGTCCGGCGATAGCCTACGAGAGTCCCGACAGCGCGCAGCTCACGCTGGCGCGTCTCCAAGCGGGAGAGTGGAACGTCCAACATGTCCCCGGAACGTTTGAGGCGTCGTGGAGTGACCTCGCGTTTGGGCCCTCGAGCGACGCAAGAATCGTATACCAGGAGTACGCTGGAGGGCTCTTCTTCGCCGAGCAGGTGAATGATAGCTGGAACATCGACACGATTGAGCCGCCTACGGAGTACGTCTCGTTGTGCCAGGATGCCGTCGACTCCTCGCTCACTTCCCATGTGATGTACGTGAAGTCTCTGGCTCCCGGGCCGGTGCCAACGCTGATGTATGCACACAAGTCTGACCAAGAGTGGGACTTCGAGACGGTCGTTGACGACGTGCTGACGTTCAGCTTCAGCCTGGCTCCTGATGAGGAGCCAGCGGCGGTTTACGTAACAAGCCCAGTGGGGCCGGCCTATCTTGCGTTTCGCGAAGAAGGAACCTGGCCGGCGACGGAGCTTCCCCGCGATCCATACGTGCTTTGGCCGGAGGCGCTGGCATTCCTTCCTACCGGAGAGGCGGTGCTGGCGTTCAGTCGCGGCGGCAATCCCGAATGGCTGGTTGTCGCGCGCCAGGTTGGCGGAGACTGGATAGTCCAGGAGGTCGATTCGGCGCCGGAAGCGCTTCGCGGCGTGGACCTGGCGGTTTCCGGCTCGGGCAGAATCGCCGTCAGCTACGAGACCTTCTACTTCGGCGAAGAACCCTCGCAGGTCAGAATCGCGCTTCTGGACTGAGTGTCGGATGCAGGCTGCGCGCCCGCGATGAAAGGTGCGCCACGCGTCCGGCGCTCCGTGATAAACTTCTAACCGATGCAGGCTCTGGGGCAGAAAATCCGGGAGCTGACCGATCGGCTCGTTCGCATCGACTCCTCCAACTCCTACGGACAGCGGGAGCTGGGAGAGTTCCTCGCCGGGCGTCTTCGCGAGGTCGACTACGTCCGGCAGTATCCGGACAGCCTGCAACAGATTCAGGCTGACCTGCCGGGCAACCCCTTCGCGCTGCTCGCGCTGTATCGGGCGCCACCGGGAACGCGCGAGACCATCGTTTTCTGCGGGCATATCGACACCGTAGGCGTCGAGGAGTTCGGGCCGAAGCCGGAGATTGCCTTCGACCCGGCGGCGGCGCGCGCGTGGCTCGCCGAGCGCTGCCCTTCGGATGCCGAGCTGCTCGCGGACATCGCAAGCGGAGACTTCATGTTCGGTCGCGGCAGCCTGGATATGAAGGGCGGCGTCGCGCTTCTGGTTTCGCTCTTCGAACGCCTGACGGCGGACGGCCGGTTCCCGTGGAATCTGGCGCTCCTGCTGACCTTTGACGAGGAAGGTTCCTCCACCGGCATGCGCGTGGCGGTGCCCCGCCTCAGACAGATGCAGGATGAGGAGGGCCTGGATTTCGGGCTGCTTATCAATTGTGACTACACATCCCCTCTCACCCGCGAAGACGCCAACGCGTACATCTACACCGGCACCATCGGGAAGCTGCTTATCGGGGTCTCGGTCTTCGGAACGCCGACGCACGCGGGAGCGCCCTTCGAGGGAGTGAACGCGGCGGCGCTTGCCGGAGCCATCGTCGCGCACCTGGAGGGCAGCCACAAGCTGACCCAGCACGTGAAGGGCGAGTTCACGCCGCCGCCGACGGCGCTCCTCCTGGACGGGCGGCAGCTCGCTTACTCGGTGATGACGCCCTCGCAGGCGCACGCCTATTTCAACCTGTTCTTCGCGCACTCGGATTTCGAGGGTTACTTCGGGGAGGTGGTGAATGAGGTCCGGCGCGCCTGCCGGCTGCATCTGACCGCCCTCCGCCGCCGCTACCGGCGCTTCGTCGCCAGGGCGGATGTCGAGATTAGCGAACGGCTGGTGAAGCCCGAAGTCATCAGTTACAGCCAGCTCGCCAAGCGCACGGCGCCACCGGTGGGCAGCGAGAAGATGGTTGTGCGAGCGGGCGGCGCTCCCGCCAGGCGCGAAGCGCCACCAGCGGAATCCAGCCAAGCCGCCGACTCCCTGGAGCGGCCGGAGAGCCGAATGGAGCCGCGACAGCAAGCCCTTGCCGGAGTCGCCAGGGCGATGATTATGGCGGGCTGGTCGCGCCCGACGGTGGTGGTCAGCGTGCTGCCGCCGTTCTATCCCGCCTATGCGATGGCAGTCGACTCGCGGGCACAGGAAGTGTTTTCGCTTGTGCGTGATTTCGCCCGCGACTGGAAAGGAGCCTTCATGCTTCGCCAGCGCCAGTTCTATCCGTATGTCAGCGATATGAGCTTCGTGCGGATGCCGCCGGCGGAGAAGCTGAAACCGCTGCTCAAGCAGATGCCGCTGCTGGAGCCGTCGGAGCTCTTGCCAGAGCGCCAGCAGGTCTCGATTCCGGTGGTGAACCTCGGTCCCTGGGGAAAGGGCGCGCACACCGCGAGGGAGCGCGTTCATCTGGGGTTTCTCACGGAGGAGCTGCCGAAGATGCATCTGGCGCTGCTCAGCCGTCTGGTCGGCAGCGAGGTCGCCATCTGAAGACCGATGATAGGCGCGGAGCCCGACAGTTTCCTCAGCCGGTGCCCCAATTGCCGGCGCACCGTGCTGGTCGAGGACGGCGTGTGCTCTCGCTGCGGCTTCCCCTTCGTCTGCGACTTGGAGAAGCCGGCGCCGCCGGAGAGATGGAGCCTCGGGTCGTTCCTCTCGCGGGTCACGCTTTTCATCGGGCTGCTCGCCTTCTCCCTCTACTTCACGCTCACCGGCTACACGTTCGGCGAAGGCTACACCGCACGCACGGTCACCGAGCTTACGGAGGCTGGGCTGGAAGCCGCGCCGATGCCGGTTGTGGGGCCCGCCGACTTCGAGCATCGCGTCGAGCTGGCGCTGAACCTGCTTGCACAGCGAGCGCCCGCCTTCTACACTCGCGTCTGCGACAGCCTGACCAGCATCGGCTATGTCCCCGAAGGCACCGTCAAGGTGGGGGCGCGCAACATCTATCTCACCGGCGTCGCTGCGTACATCGACCCTGCCACCGGCGCGACACGGGTGCGGATTCCGGGGGCTTACTTGAGCGGCACCGATGTCCTCTTCGACCGCGATGTCTTCTATCTCGCGGGGGTGCTCGTGCACGAGGCGAGGCATCGGGAGCTTTATCAGAGCGGGCTCTCGGTCGGTGGCATCGCCGAGGAATACGAGTGCGAAAGCACCGCCTACGACGCGCTGACGCGGATGGGGGCTCCGCGCGCGCTCATCTACTCGCTCGCGCAGTTCCTGCAAAACCCCTACCACAAGCGCTACCAGGCCTGGAAGCGCTACTACGAGCAGTATCACCGGTGAGAACGCCTCGCTCGGCAAGTGGGCGGCGATGGTATAATGATGGCGGCAAGTCCGGTCAGTAACGGGAGGGCGATCGTGAGAGCTTATCTGGTAATAACGTTGATATGGCTTCTAGGGCTGGCCAGCGCGTGCCATCCCGCACATGCTCAGATTCCGCCGGAAGAAATCGAGGTAGTTCCTCACAACGATGACTCGGGTGCGCCATACTCCTTCGAGCTTAGCTGGAAGGACTACCGGCTTTCCATCTACAGCTACCCGCCCGAAGCCATGGTCACTTTCATGTCGTTAGATCCAGACGACGCAAGCGACTACTCCTATCTCTGGTTCGAGCCGGATGAGGAGTGTCCACCCCTGGAACTGCCCATGCTCCCGAGCGTCCTCGCAAGGAATATCGAGACCTGCGCCAGCATTGCGGCTGGAGCGCTGGAGAAGGACAAGACCGCCAACGCCCTGACCGATGAGACTCGGAAGGTGCTCTCGCTGGTTTCGAAGCGCATGCTGACGGTGGAGGACTACGGCTCCTCCGGCGGGCTACACTTGAGTTGGACCTACTCGTACAGAGGGAAGGAACGAATACTAGAGGTCAGTTACTCAGACGCCGAAGCGAGGTTCGAGGTCAAGACCGAGTCAGGAAGCTGCACACTGACGCTCCAGGAGGACCCCAGCCCTTACTCCGCCGAGGTAGTCCTTGACAAGGGGAAGCTCTCGGCGAAGGCGCTGGACGAAGGCGGCGAGGCGCTCCCGAACGAAGCGGAGCTCCTCGACTTCCTTCGCAAGCTGGTGAGCAGAGCGCACGGGTTGGTGGCAAGCCAATACAGCGGCGCTCCAGACGATGTGGTGGAGACGCTGAGGAATCTCAGCAGCGCCCTGTCGGCTGCTGAGCGCTTCGCTACCTACGAGCAGCTTGAGGAGCCCATCTGCCCGACGTGAGGCTAGTTGCGGGCGCGGTCCGCGCGGGGCATAGTCCATTTCTGGAGTCTTTCGGGGTTCTGAGTGGTAGAATCACGGGCGCGCGGTGGACGATGTGACGGTTGCACGCGAATTCGCAATCGGCGACTTCTTTGGAGGCGAGGCGGCGCGGGAATATCTCGGCAGGCTGCTCGCGCGTCCGAGCCTGCCCCCCACCCTGCTCCTGAGCGGGCCCGGCGGAGTCGGCAAGGCGCTGTCGGCGTTTCTGTGGGTGAAAGCTCTCGTTTGCGAGAACAATGTCGGGCGCGCCTTCGCCGCCTGCGATGACTGCCGCACTTGCCGCAGCCTGAACACCGGCAATCAGCCGGACTTCGTTGCGGTGCGTCCGCGCAGCACCGAAATCACCATCATGCAGATTCGCGAGGACTACGATTCCTTCCGCGACGCGTATCTCCTACCGCACAACCTGCCGTACCGCCTGTTTGTGCTGGAGGAGTGCCACCTGCTGAACGAGGAAGTCTCCAATATGATGCTGAAGCTGCTCGAGGAGCCGCCAGAGCGCACGCTGTTCATCCTGGTCACGGACAAGCCGCACCTGCTACTGCCCACGATTCGCTCGCGGGCGCTGGAGGTTCGCTTCCTCGCCGAGCCGACCGAGCGGCTGGCGCGGTATCTTCGGGATGGCAGAGCCGAGGAGGCCCCGGCGCAACTGGCGGCGTATTTTGGCCAGGGGCGGGTCGGACTGGCGAAGCAGCTTCTGCTGGCGCCCGATTTCCTGCCGGCACTCGCCGCCGCGATGTCACGTATCACGCATCGCCTGCGGCAGAAGGCGACGCCCGGCGGTCTCTTCGCGTTCCGCGATGTGCTGCTGGAGCTCACGGACTTTCATTTCCGCAACACGCTCAAGATGGAGGAAGGCGACGTCCCGTCCGGCTTCTATCTGCTTCCCTGGCGGCGCCCCCGGGAGGAGGAGAGCGACGGCAGCGGGGTCACGCCCGCCCATCGAAACGCCATCGAGCGCGCCAGCTTGCAGTTCGTGTTCGATTGCCTGAAGCTCGCGCTGTTCAAGGCGGAGGAGGAGGATGGCGTGCCGCTGGCGTCGGCTGCGGAGCCTCTGTTCGCGGAGACCCGAAGCCAGCTGGAGGTCAATCTGCGGCTGGATCAGGTGGTTGACTACTTGTTGATAGGACTCGCCGATGCTAGAATCTAGACGGCGACGCTGCTCGCGAAAGGGCGAGAGGCGAAGATAGCATGGCGCTGGGGTCACACGGAATACCGCCCGACCAGGCGACTCTCCATCCGGGAGAGGCGATTCTTCGCGTCGCCATCGGAAGGCTGGCGCGCCCCTTCGCCTTTATCGGTCCCGAGAGCTACGGAAACGCTGTCGACGCGCGCGTGGTTGTGGAGGCGGAGTACGGACTTGATCTGGGGGTGGTCAAGGGACGCTGGGACAAGCCGGACCAGAACATCATGGGCAACGTTGTGCGGCGCGCCGATATGAGCGATTTCCTCAAGGTGCAGACGAACCACGTCAACGATAACGAGTGCCGCGAGGTTTTCAATTCCGCGGTCGCGCAAGAGCACCTTGAGATGAAGCTGGTCGGGATCGACCACTCGCTCGACCAAGGCAAGATTACCTTCTACTACCAGGCGGAAGGACGGGTCGACTTCCGCCAGCTCGTGCGCGTTCTCGCCAGTCGCCTGAAGAGACGCATCGAGCTCTACCAGCTCAACTTGCGGGACCAGATTCTGCTCCATCCGTCGCTGGGGCCTTGCGGGAGGGCGCTCTGCTGCCGGAGCGACCCGTCCTTGCTCTCCCAGCATGTGTCGAGTCGTCTGGCGAGGCAGCAGGGGCTGAGCTACAATCCCGGCAAGGTCTCCGGCATCTGCGGAAGACCCCGCTGCTGCCTGTTCTTCGAGCTGGAGAGCTACGTCCAGTTCCAGGAGCTGCTGGGGAAGCGGCCGGGACGATGCTTCCGGCTCAAGAAGGGAGCCCCGCTGCCGGATTCGACCGTCCCGGCGCAGCTCTACCGGGTCGTCGAATGGTCGGTGCCCACCAACATGGTGGTGCTGGAGCCCGAAAGCGAGGAGTACGCGCACAGAACGGTCAGTCTCGACTTCGACGATTTCAAGACGAGATTCGAGCGCGAGAGCAGCTAGCGGGGCAGGCGGCTGCGAGGCCAGCGCCGGTCGGCGTCGACCTCCCGGGTTTGTGAGCGTAAGGCCTGCCCGTTTGCGGCGACCGCCGGGCAACCGCTGTGCTAGAATAACGGCATGCGGGAAGCGAACGGGAAGCCATTCCCGGCAGCACTATGACGCGGACTATCATCTTCAGCGGGGTGGGCGTGTTTCTCATATCTCTGGCGCTGACGCCGCTGGTGCTCGCCCTCTGCCACCGCTTCCGCCTTTTCGACCTGCCGGGAGCCCGCAAGGTGCATCGTGGCGAACGCCCGCGCCTCGGCGGGCTGTCGATTCTCATCGCCACTTTCGTCGGGATAAGCTACGTCGCCACCAGCCTGGAGGGCGTCCCGCTGAGCCACAGCCAGCTGGGAGCCTTCCTCCTCGGCGGAGTCCTCTTCTTCGCGCTGGGCATGGTGGACGACGTGCGGGGGCTTCCGGCAGGCGTGAAATTCCCGCTGCAGATTGCCTTCGCCCTCGGAGTCGCCATCTGGGGCGTGCGCATCGACACCCTGTTCGGCACGGTGGCGCTGCCGCTGGCGCTGTCGCTCGCCGTCACCGCGCTCTGGGTGGTCGGCATCGTCAACGCCATCAACTTCATCGACGGCCTCGACGGGTTAGCGGCGGGGATTTCCGCCATCGCGCTGCTCGCGGTGCTGGTCATCTCGATGGCGCGCACGGACTATTTCTTCGCGCTGATCGCGCTGGTCATCGTGGCGGCGCTGCTGGGATTCCTGCCCTATAATTTCTTCCCCGCGCGCATCTTTCTCGGGGACGGCGGCGCGCTGCTGTTGGGATACTACCTCGCCACACTTTCTGTCCTCGGTTTCTTCAAGCAGACCGCGGTCATCGCGTTCGTGCTGCCGATTCTGGTGCTCACGGTTCCGATAGCCGACACTACACTGGCCGTCGTGCGGCGGCTACTGCGGGGGCAGTCGCCGGCGCGTGCAGATATGAAGCACATTCACCACCGGCTGCTGCTGGTGTTCAGCCGTCGAGCGCGCCTGCAAGCGGCACGCAACGGGCGCACTCTCGATGCGCTATCCCAGCAGCTCGTGCGTGGACGCGCTCACAGAAACGCGGTGCTCTTGCTGTGGGCGCTCTCTCTGGTGTTCGCCGCCGTCGCCATCTATCTCGGTATCCGTCCCCCCGGCTGAGCACGGGCAGTGAAGTCGGCTTGCGGCTGCGAAACGGCATCTCTGCCGGTGCCGCTAGGCGAACCTCGGTTGCAAACATAGGAGAGTTCAGCTAAATTGTAGAGCATCCCTGGCTGCCGGGAGGCCGGCCGTGGAGGCTCATGCCAAGAAGAACCCGCACCAATCGGAGCGACCGGATTCCCGTTACTCCACGTCAGGCGGCGGTCATTCTCACACCTTACGTCGGCGGGAGATTCTGGGAGCAGTTCGCCCTGGTGCTTCCGATCGTCGCCTACCTGGTTCTGTTTCAGCTTCTGGTTCTGCGAACAACGATTGAGCAGGCAGTTCAGATCGGCTGGGGCGTCCTCTGCGTAATCGCGGGTCTTATGTTCTTCATGGAGGGCTTGCGGCTGGGGCTGATGCCTTTCAGCGAGCGGATTGGCGCCGGACTTCCGCAGAGCGCCACCCTCCCCATCGTGCTGGGATTCGCCTTTCTCGTGGGAGTGGGGGCGACCCTCGCCGAGCCATCCATCGGTGCCCTGCGGGCCGCCGGGAGCTGGATCGACCCTGAAAGAGCACCACTGCTGCACTACCTGCTGAACCATCAGACGGGGCTGCTGGTCGCCTCCATCGGTGTTGGCGTTGGAGTCGCCGCGCTTCTGGGCATCCTCCGCATCATCCGCGACTGGAGGCTGGCTCCTCTGATCGCGCCGGCGGTTCTCGGCGCGCTCGCGCTCACGGTCATTGCCGCCCTGCACAAGACGACGGCGCCGATTGTCGGTCTCGCCTGGGACAGCGGTGCCATCACCACGGGACCGGTTACGGTTCCGCTGGTGCTGGCGCTCGGCATCGGGCTCGCCGCCGTCGCCGGACGCGCTGATACCGGCAAGGCGGGCTTCGGCATCGTTACGCTGGCATCGCTGTTTCCGATTATGGCGGTGCTGCTGCTTGGCCTTTCGCTCTACTACTTGGGAGTTTTCGACCCCTCCGCGGCCGCCACCGGCGCCGCCGAAGGCCCGAGCACAACCGCCGTGAGCCTTGGCAGGGAGTTCCTTTCGTCGCTCGTTGCGGCATTCCAGGCGATTGTGCCGCTGGTCATATTCCTCTACCTTGTGCTGGTGTTTCTGGTGAGGATACCGCTAGAGCATCCTCAGGAGGTCTGGCTAGGGATCTTCT
>Ga0172366_10004703_pt1 | contig 10775 bp, 10 predicted proteins | sample LakKivSesite69cm_FD_114533 | JGI IMG/M metagenome (GOLD analysis project Ga0172366, IMG submission 114533) | Sediment microbial communities from Lake Kivu, Rwanda - Sediment site 69cm | ecosystem: Environmental > Aquatic > Freshwater > Lake > Sediment | place: Rwanda: Western Province, Lake...
CAGAACTTGTCCATGGAACGCATGGCTTCTGGTGTCCAGTATGAGTCAAAATCCAACGGGCACGCAAACCCGCCGTCCATGAACCATGATGCTTCAATCACGGGCTTCGGATGCTTCAGAATCGGACCCGCGGTAACCACGATGTCGCAGCCTTCAACAGCTTTTCTTGGTGATGCAGCGGCGACCTTTAACCCGTATAGTGCAGTCATATCCTTGACATATCTCTGCAGGTTCTCCTTGCTAACGTCGTACGCTCTCACTTCCTCCAGACAGCTGCAGACGACTGTTAAAGCCTCAAGGTTGCTTCTTCCCTGAACGCCACAGCCTAGAATCCCCAGCGTTTTGGCGTCTTCTCTGGCCAAGTGCTTGGCCGCAACAGCCGTCGCTGCTCCGGTACGCTTGGCGGTTATCCACGTGCAGTCCATAACGCAGATGGGAAAACCATTCTCGACATCATTCAAGATTAGCAAACCCGAAATGTAGGGCAAGCCGTGCTTGGGATTTTCTGGGAAACCACTGACCCACTTGACACCGGCAGAACCCATGGTAGGCAGGTAGGCAGGCATCGCGTGGATAAAGGCGTCTTCCCTCGGATGTATGCCGGGTTTAGGCGGTACTTCTGCTTTGCCTTCGGCCTTCTGGCGGAAAGCTTCCTCAACGATGTTTATGACGTCTTTCATCGGTATGTTTAGGTTTTCAACCTCGGTTCTTGAGAGATAAAGAACCTTGTCCGTAGAAGTCATGGTTTACACACCCTCTAGTTTGCAGTGGAGACAGAAAAATCTTGTTGAGCGAGCTTCTAAAACTAGAGTGATGTCGAGCACTTGTTTTTGGGTCAGCCGCCGCCCACGGGGGGTATTATGGCCAGTATGTCTCCGTCATCGAGTTTTGTTTCTAGGCCACTGAACGTTGAAGCGCTTCTGCCGTTCACGAGAAACTGGAGAAAGCCCTTCACTTGACCTTCTCTGCGGTCGAAGACGTATTCAACGAAGTCTTTACCGTAACGTCTAGCCAAGACCTCTAGAACCATGTTGATAGTCACGGGTTTATCGTCCTTGAGTTTCAGGGTTTCTTCTCTCTTGCCCGTGATTTCCCTGAGGGTTGTGAAGAATCGTACTGAAACCTGCAAGGCTTAAACTCACAAATCAGTAAAAATGCTAGGCCAGAATTTAAACAGTTATGCGTTGAGATACGCGAATTGAACGAACGAAGGTAAAAGTTTATATTTTTGGGTCTTTCTGCTTATTCCGATTAATAAAATTCATACTTGATGGAGGGTTTGTATGGCATACTTGACAACAACAGCTTCGGGACAACCAGTCCTAATTCTCAAAGAAGGAACGAGTAGAAACCGAGGAAAGGAAGCTCAAAGAAACAACATAATGGCTGCACGCATAGTTGGAGAGGTTCTCAGATCCACCCTAGGACCGCGCGGCATGGATAAAATGCTGATCGACAGCCTAGGAGACATAACGATAACGAACGACGGAGCAGCAATACTGGACGAGATAGAAGTTGAACACCCGGCAGCAAAAATGATGGTTGAGATCGCAAAAACGCAGGACTCCATGGTTGGTGATGGAACAACCACCGCTGTAGTCCTAGCGGGCGAGTTGCTCAAGAAAGCAGAGGAACTCCTAGATCAGAGCATTCACCCAACCATACTGATCAGCGGGTACCGAAAAGCAGCGCAGAAAGCGATAGAGACCATTAGCAACAACTCCATACCCGTCGAGCCTGAAGACAGGGCTACGCTCAGAAAGGTAGCGATTACAACTATGGGAAGCAAAGCCGTGGGTCCGGCGAAAGAACACTTTGCAGACATCGCGATAGACGCTGTCAGACAGATAACAGAGAAACGCGGAGACAAAACACTAGCAGACATCGACAACATCCAACTGATAAAGAAAACAGGAAAAAGCCTGTTCGAATCACAGCTCGTCAAGGGTGTGATAATAGACAAGGAAGTCGTCCACTCTGGAATGCCAAAAACCGTGGAGAAAGCCAAGATAGCATTGCTTGACTGCGCACTCGAAATCGAGAAGACAGAGATCAGCGCTGAGATACGCATCCGCGACCCACTTCAAATGAAAGCTTTCATGGATCAGGAAAACAAGATGCTGCAGGACATGGCTGAGAAGATCAAGAAATCAGGCGCAAACACCGTCTTCTGCCAAAAAGGCATAGACGACATGGCACAGCACTTCCTCGCGAAGGAAGGAATAATGGCCGCAAGAAGAGTGAAAGAATCAGACATGGAGAAGCTTGCGAGAGCAACGAGTGGAAGAATAGTAACCGACCTGTCTGACCTCACAGCCAAAGATCTTGGAGAAGCAGGCATCGTCGAAGAACGCAAAGTGGGCGACGACAAAATGATCTTTGTGGAGAAATGCAAAGACCCGAGATCAGTTGCGATACTGCTCAGAGCGGGACTCGAAAGAATGGTTGACGAAGCAGAGAGAGCGATGACCGACGCCCTAAGCGTTGTTTCAGACGTCGTCGAGAACAACAAGATAGTGGCAGGCGGCGGTGCTATAGAGGTTGAAATAGCTAAAGACCTGCGAAACTACGCGACCAAAGTCGGCGGACGAGAACAACTAGCCGTGGAAGCGTTCGCAAACGCGGTGGAAATAATACCCAGAACACTAGCAGAGAACGCGGGACTTGAAGCAGTAGACGTAATCGTGGACTTGCGTTCAGCGCACGAGAAACAGGATGGACAATTCAAGGGCTTAAACGTCTTCACTGGAAAGATCGAGAACACAAAAGACCGAGGAACAGTTGAGCCAGCCATAGTCAAGGAACAGGCAGTGAAGTCAGCCGCAGAATCCGCTGCAATGATACTTCGAATAGATGACGTAATAGCATCCACCAAACCAAAAGAAGGACCTGGAGGAAAGCCACCGGGCCGCGGACCTGAAGGCGGAGAAGACTAAACAACAAAACTTTCCCTTTTTTCACTGAGCTTAGGTTTGCCATATCAACGGAAATTCGTTTTTTCTTCAAGAGCGCGGCAAAGCTAGCACACTGGTTTCCAGGGCTTCGTAAATTTGTCCCATCAAGGTTGTTATGGAACCAAGACGTGTCTCTCTTCTAAACATAATCGTCAATCCCTGCTTTAAGCAATGTAACGTCTCCATACTCTTGCATAACACCAACAAGACGATCACAAGAACCGTGATTGTCACCGCAACGAGCAATATTGCCGAGTTCAGAGAGTCATTCGTTGAGAAACCTAAGTCTATCGTCATCTTGGCATATTCTGAAGCGTTAATGATAACATTAGGTGTGAAGCCGTCTCCAGGCCAATAATCGTACACGTCGGGAACGCGTGTATCGTTCTCAAGATAATACCCCTGCCTGTAAAAAGCCAAGCAAAAACCCATCGTCCTTGCTTCACCCGTTTCTAGGTGAAGACCGTTTGAGAATGTTTCGTTGGAGTCCAAGGGGAAGCAGAACTCGAAATGCTCATCACCACTCTCAAGCCCACCATAATAACCTCCCCGCCCCCGAGTCGATATTTCATAAGCCTCGTGGTAGTACACTCCCGCGTTAACAACGCAATCCCATCGGTGTTCGCCCTCAATCTCAGGTCGGCTTTCCCGCCAATACCTCTCATTATAATACTCCCCAGGAGGAGTCCAGAAATAGTTCTTGCAGATCGAACTGCCGTAAAATATCTTATCATGATAAATATCAATGAAGTTCAGCAGGCCTCTACCAGCTTCTGGAGTGGTAAGGTTTCCATCATTGTCGACATCGAAATAGATGCCGAAACCATCTGGGCGCGTTGCGTAGTCTGGAACCGTGCTGGGGTTTGGTCCCACTTTGAAGATGATGACGCCAACGAGGAAATGGGTATTATTATGTCCAAGAAAAGTGTGTGCCTCGTAGCTTTTCCCGTTCGAAAAAGTGAAATTAACATCTAAGAAAGTGGCGTTCACCCAATCTTGCTCGTCCACATTGCCATCTAGCGGAGGAGAATCAATTCCCTTGATCCTTACAGCGTTAGAAGAATAGGCTACTCCAACAACTGCACAGACATTCCCGAGGATAAGAGCAAAGCACAGAATGGCAACTGATAATCTTGCTATTCCCAAGCAACTCAACGCAAAACACCTGCTCGCCATTCGAATAGTCTCTTTCTCAACAGAAACACTGCATGTAACACCATACAAATCGCAGAATAAACCTCTTTCGCCACAACAGAGTAGTTGTTCTATCTAGAAAATGGGCTACACTTTGTCTTTTAGGTATATTTCTGCTGGGTTAAATAGTTTAGCGATTCGTGAGGTCTGGTGTGATTATAGTAGCGTATGAAGTTCCAGTGCTCCTTGAAAAGATGAGATTCCTTCTCATACGCTTTATGAAATGCCTCTATTTTGCCAATCGTGGTTGGTCTGCGAACACTAGCTGTAATGTGTTCTATCCCCATGTCCCGACATTGCAAAGCGAATTGTGATGTCTCGCCTCTAGCAGGTTTAAACTGCGTTCCTTGATCAGTAAGTACCTGTGCCGGAGCACCGTACTTCTTAACAGCTCTCTCAATAAGCTGAACAGCTTTTTCTCCTGTTGGGTTCCAAATCTTGACAGATCCAGTGATAAAACGGGAATGGTCGTCTTGGAAGCTTATCATCCAGAAATCGTCGTTGCAGAGCTTAAAATCCGCCTGCCACAGGTTGTTGCTGTGTTCTCTTTGAAAACGCTTGGTTCCCCATGTCTTTCTTGGCTCTGTTATCGGATTGTTTAGCCCTGCTTCGCAGATGATTCTGTATGCTTGATTATGATCTATGGCGTAGCCTTTGCGTTTGAGCATACCAGCTATCTTTTTTGGACCCCACTCGTATCGTCTTCGCAGTTTGATTACCTTGTTTTTGACAAAATCATCAGGTTCGGGGGAGATAGGGCGACCTTTGGGTTTCTCTTCAAGACCCTTCCCATCCTTGAGCTTGATAGCGGCTCCACCAACGGTAAAACATTTTTCTGTCAACTTGCGCTTCAGAGCAGATGGCGGTTACTGGCTTTCCTTCCAGCCTCTTTCTGATCAACCATTTCCGCAGCTTGTTCCAATCACGATTCACAGGCACACCCCCCTTCAGCTTTATTTAGGGAGTGTAGCCTATTTTTGAGATAGAACATTCCTCATCACTCAGAGATAAAGTGAAATGGGCTCAGGAGTAACAGCTCACTCGATTGACAAGACATTTACTGAACATCCATGTTATGTTCTAGGTAATGCTGTCTTTGAGCGAGAACAATCCTATTGGAGAAGGTGTGAAACGATATGGCTGAATGGAACTATATACTGCCTGAAAAATCATACAGTTCAGAGGAATCAGACGACTCGGTAATGAGCTTAACCAAATCGTATTCAAAAGGAAGAAAAGTGCTCGACCTTGCTTGCGGCGCGGGTCGTCATGTTGTCTATTTGGCTGATCAAGGCTTCGACGTTAATGGCGCGGATATTTCAGCCACTGGCCTGAAACTGGCGAGAGACCGGCTCCTGAAGCGAAATCTTTGGGCGAACCTTGTCAGATGTGACATGAACCACCTACCATACGATAAGTCTTGTTTCAACATAACCATCTGCACGCGAGCCATCTATCATCAAGGACTCAATAGCATTAAAGAAACACTCTCCGAGATTCGCAGAGTCACAAAGAAAGATGGGGCTTTGCTGATAGATTTCTTGTCGAAAAACACGTACAGCTATAGAAAAGGTGTCGAGGTTGAAGAAGGCACGTTCTTGGAAACTGAAGGGCACGAAAAGGGAATAATCCATCACTATACTGACGAACAAGAGCTCCGAAGACTCTTCAAAGATTTTGGCAGCGTCAGAATGTTCCTTCAAGAACGAAAACACGATGGGAAACTGAGAAGCCGCTGGGTCATCACTGCAACAAACCAATAATGTTCTCAATCAGAAGGTAAATAAGTGATAGGTTGGTAAGGAATAGGAGTTACCTACGTATTAAGGGTGAAAGATCTTGAAGATGGCCGTACTAGTCTACGAGTATCCACCGAAAATCGTCGGCGGTCTAGGGACATACGCAGCCGAGATTACACGGAAGTTTGTCTTGATGGACAACGACATGACAGTCTTCACTATGAACGACGATGCGGGAAGTCTTCCCACAAGAGAGATCTGGCGAGGCATCGAAATACACCGCCCACTGCACATCGACATTTCTGACTCGCTTCCAGACGTCGTTGCGGAAGACATCAAAAAATGGGGCAGAGGTGCCCACCTGTTCTCCAAAATCCTCATTTACAATTATTTGAGTGCTTCTAAACTCGTCAACGAGCTCATCCGAAAAGAAGGCATAAAATATGATATCGTAGTCGCGCACGACTGGCTCTCAGCCATCGGAGGAATAACAGTTAAAAAAGAAGTCGGGCTGCCTCTTGCTTTTCATGTTCACTCAACTGAAAAAGGAAGAACGCTGGGAAATGGGTCGGAAGTTGTGAGCAACATCGAGCTTCACTGTGCCATGGCGGCTGACGTGATAGTAACGGTTTCTTACGCGATGAAGGACGAACTCGTAAAACTTGGCTTCCCGAAAGACAGAATCCAAGTGTGCTATAACGGCGTTGACCCGCAAAAATACGACCTAGAGACGGTTGACGCTGAGCAGATCCGAAAGATCAGAGTCTTCTACGGCATCAAGGATGACGAGTTGATGATCCTTTTCCTCGGCAGACTAGTAGGAGTCAAGGGCGTTGACAAGCTCATAATGGCCATGCCCCACATTCTGCAGAAGATACCCAAGGCAAAACTGGTAATCGTGGGTCTCGGCGACCTGCAAGAATATCTGGCCAACTTGGTCAAGATGACAAAAATGGACAACTATGTCAAATTCCGCTTCGACTTCATCTCAGAAGAAGAACGCATATCCCACTACGCTGCATGCGACGTGGCAGTATTCCCAAGCCTCTACGAACCCTTCGGGATCGTAGTCTTGGAAGCAATGAGCATGGGACGCCCAGTCGTCGTAGGCGCGTCAGGCGTGAGCGGGATGCGTGAAATAGTAGTTTGTTGTGGCGAAGAACAGTGCGGTTACCACGTGAACCCGAGTGACCCGGCAGACATAGCTTGGGGCATAACAAGCGCTCTGGAGAACCCTGAAAGGAGAAAATGGCTCGGTGCAAACGGCAGAAAAAGAGTGCTGAATGAATTCACATGGGACAAAGTTGCTGAAAGAACACTAGAGGTATACGAGAAAACACTCAAACGTGGATAAGTCAGGAAACATTGGTGAACTGTTGAATCGTAACACTTCACTTCTGAGGGTAAAAATCGCGCGAGAAGCTGCCCACCGAATCTATTCTGGTATGGAAAAAGAATACAAACAAGCAAAACTCAAAGCCTCAAAAGTAATGGGTTCCAATTTTCTTCCCACGAACCTTGAAGTAGCAATAGAACTTGATAGAATAGCCGATGAACAAGAAGGACCAACGAGGCTGGAACGACTGGTCCAGATGCGCAAAGAAGCACTGAAACTCATGTACATTCTCAGAATTTACAGGCCTCTCCTCGTTGGCAGTGTCTGGCGCGGGACTGTACACCGCGACAGCGACATCGACATAGTCGTCCACCACGATGAACCAGAAGACGTCCTGAAGGCTTTGACAGAAACAGGCGTGAGAATACAGGCGACTGAATTCGTGGCTGTGACAAAGAAGGGAAATAAAGAAGGAGCCTTCCACATATATGCCGAATCTACGGTTGGAGAGAAAGCAGAAATAAAGGTCTGCAGCAGAGAAGTCTACCGTAGGGAGCGATGCGCGATATATGGGGATGAGGTTGTCGGTCTTCACATCGCCGAATTGGAGAGGATGCTTGAAAGCACTCCTACACAGCGGTTTGTTCCCTTTTGATATTCCTCAGAGCATACCATTCAGTTCCCTTAGCCCCAAGTGGAAAACCTAGCCCCTTCTCTCTGCTCTAGACCAGCTAGCACGTTTATCGACTCATTGGATTCTTTAAATACGACGAATTTCTCTAGATAAATCAAGGCAAACAGCGTTCAGAGGCATGTGCCTATGGGGTTCGACAAGGAATCAATAAAGCGAATGTTTCCAAACTTGACTAACGAACTGGAAGAAGAAGAGAACAGAGTAGCGGTGAACTCTGTCCGAACAGAAACCCCGATAGGCGAGAAAGCAGCCTCAAAGAACTTCTCTCACTATATGCCTGACGTAATAGACTTCATACGGCGATGTGACACGAAGGAGCAAGCCGAAGAGATAATCGCTTATATGGAGAAAAGAGGAGAAATAGAAAAGCAATACGCCGCTGAGCTCAGAAAACAACTTGGAGAGAAAGGCGTGCGCAGCTTCGGCTCAAAGAAAGAGAACGATTACTATCTCAAGCATGGAGAACTATAGCGATTAAGATTCAACGAGGATGAAAACGCCTGTCGATATGATCCCTGCATTACTGCCGCTTTTTACCAGTTACGTTTTCAACGCGAAATGGTTAAGTATATACATGACTGAGGTAGTGTAATTCCAAAAGTAAATAAATGGGCTTATCAATAGATAAGAAGCTTAAAAAACCGAATCAATAGAGAGGATAATGCTTGAAGAAATCGGTCTTAGTGTTTGCAACCTTGACAGTCGCCTTGGCCCTTCTTTTCATGGTCTCACCATTTATCGGAAGCGCAAAAGCCGAAGAAAACTACGCGATAGAACACGTTAATCATTCGATAAGCGTAATGTACAACGGATACGTCGTGATCAATGACACGATCACGGTGAACGTAACGGGTTCATCACTCGCTGATTTTACCATGGGGTTTCCACAGAAGTACGGTTCACAAATCCTGAGGTGCGTTGCCTACAGCGGATCAACCAGCCTGTCGACAACACTCAATACGCCTCTGGAGAACCGTGTGGGGTTCTACGGTGTCAGAATTGGATTCCCCAACGGGATTCCTGAGACCTTCTCAGTCCACTTTGTACTGTCAAACAGTCTTCTATTGCAGAACGAGTCCGACCTAAACAGTTTTGTGCTGGATTTTCCAGCCTACCCCAGCCTTACTCAACCCGCAAAGACCTGTAACGTATCAATCAACCTTCCAGAGAACGCAGTGTTCAACGGCGGAACTGTGCCGGGCTTCTCATACTGGCAAGAACAGCTACCCGCATTCACATACGAGCCAGCCAGCTTGGGCTTCACAGCAGGTACTGAAATACAGATCGTTGATGTCGTTAACTTGATGCGCGAGATAAGAATGAACGAGTTCGGAGAGATTGAGGGCATGGACACTTATGACTTGGTGAATAAAGCCAGCAAGACCGTAAGCTTCTTCGAGATATCCCTGCCTGCGAACGCTTCTAATCCATTCGCCGAAGACCAGTTTGGCAGGAAGATGAGCACACTCATACAAACTGACGCCAGCCTAAACCGTTACCAAATCAACTTAACCTTGTCGTTAGGAAAGGCTCAGTCAACAAGATTCGCCATAAAATACCTCTTGCCCAGTGACTACCTGTTGCGAGAGGGCCCAGACAGCTATTCTCTGGGCCTTGCTATGTTCCAAAACGTCGACTATTATATTGGTCAAGTGTCTGTCTCCTTCATTCTGCCCGAAGGTGCAAAGATCCTCAGCGTTAGGAGCAATATGGCTAATGATTTGTCTGACGTTACGAGAAGCGTATTCCAAGAAACAGTGGCGATGAGCAAGCAGGGGGTAATGGCGATGGACAACCTCAGCGCTCAAGTCACATACAGCTACAACCCTGTATGGCTGTCTTTTCGCCCGACCATATGGGTTTGGACACTGGCGATCGTCGGAAGCGTGATTGCCGCCGTCGCTTGGAAAACATCGAAAAGCCAGTCGCGCGCCTACGTGCCCACTGGCGCCGTAAAACTGAATCCGGAGCATTTGAGGTCCTTCGTCGACGGGTACGAGGAGAAGCAGAAGATATTGTCGGAAATGGAGTCCTTGGAAACTAGAGTGCAAAAAGGCAAGATTCCACGAGGAAGGTACAAAGTGCGCAGAAGAATGCTCGAGGCTCGTCTTGCCACGCTTTCCAGAAGCTTGGGTGAGTTCAAGGAGAAGATGCATGCTGCTGGCGGTCAATACTCGGAGTTTATGCGTCAGCTCGAAGTAGCAGAGACCGAGATCAACGATGCTGAAGCCAACGTCAAGAGTGTTGAAGCGAGACATAACAGAGGAGAAATATCGTTGGAGGCTTATCGAAAACTCTTAGGTGACTATCAGCACAGGAAAGACGATGCTGAGACAAGTATCAACGGAATTCTCTTGAGACTACGTGAAGAAACTCGTTAAACGAACCTAAATGCTTTTATTCTTCACCCTGAATTTTCAATGAAAATCGTCAGAAAGAGGAGAAAATGATGGTGAAGATAGTAGTTGATAACAACAAGTGTACAGGTTGCGGTACATGCGCGGACACTTGCCCGGTGGGCGTGTACGAGATAAAAGACAAAAAATCTGTTCCAGTGAAACCTGACGAATGCCTCGTCTGCAGAGCTTGCGAGGTTCAGTGCCCAGAAGGCGCAATACAAGTAATCGAATAGAGACTTTGACCTTCGCCTTCAGCGCTTCTGCGAGTTTTAACTAATATTCCAAAAGTCTCTTTGAGCGTTCTTCACTTCTCTCAGGACCTTTACGCCCTGCGATTCTAGACTTTTTTTGAGGGTTGGAACCCGATCCTTCACGCTGTAAGACATTCCAGCCATCCGTCCAATCGCTATTGCAAAGATCCTTCCAACAATATTGACATTGTAGCCCCCCTCCAAAACA
>Ga0172366_10004704_pt1 | contig 10775 bp, 13 predicted proteins | sample LakKivSesite69cm_FD_114533 | JGI IMG/M metagenome (GOLD analysis project Ga0172366, IMG submission 114533) | Sediment microbial communities from Lake Kivu, Rwanda - Sediment site 69cm | ecosystem: Environmental > Aquatic > Freshwater > Lake > Sediment | place: Rwanda: Western Province, Lake...
ATAAATCCAGCAGCAGGCCTATTAGGATTTGTTATTATTAATCTGTTATTGTCAGGGTCTGGCTCGATTTCAACTTCATCATGAGACCAGCCCATTCCTTTCATTACTTCTATTGGAATACTAAGCCTGTGGTTTCTTGAACCTTCTCCTGCAATCCTACTTTTAATTTTGAAGCTTTCTGAGTTATTCATACTATTATTGAGTATTTTAGACTTTTTAAACCTTTCTATTTACAACCTGCAAATATTAATCTTGCAGACTGCAAAATTATAAGAGCTAGAAAAACTAAGGTTTAGTATGAGAGTGCAAACTTTACTCAAAGATAATGAATGGAAAAAACTAAATGAGCTTGCTAAAAAGAAGCATCTGTCGATAAGCTCTCTTGTAAGAAGTTTAATTTGTGAAATTCTTGACAAAATAAAACAAGAAAAAGAGGAGGATTCAAATGGAAATTCAGCAAGAAATTGATCCTGATGAAATTATTGAAAAGCTACAGGAAATAAATCAAATGTTAAAAGAAAATGGCTGGTATGAACTCACAAATCCATCTGACAATAGATACAGTTACTCTCAATAGACTTCAGTCTGAGGCTGTTGATATGGAGATTTCTGTATCTGAATTAATTAGAAGAAAAATAGCTAATCCTCCAACAGATAAAGAAGTAATGCTCTTAAGAGAGCTATTAGAGGAAATAAAACATGGAAGAAGTAAAACAAGTAAAAACTCAATCAAGAAGTAAAAATTTTTACTTGACTGTGTATAATCATATAAAACAAGGAATCATGCCTTCTGATATTTGTAAGGAATTTAATATTTCAAAACAAAAGCTTAATTATTATTTATCAACGCTAAAACGCTCTGGATGCATTAAAAAAATTGGTTATGGAGTTTGGGAAATTTCTGGAAATTATGATGAAAAAAAGGTAAAACAAACAATCCGATTAACTAAGTATCAACCGGTTAATATTAAGCCTGATTTTGTCAGAGGCCATGCTTTTCAGTTTAAGCTAAAAATTCCTAAATTAAGAAATTGGGGGAAAAGACAAGAAATTTTGAGAAAAAAAGGAATTGAGTTTAAAGAATTAGATCATTTGATTGGAAAGGGCCAGGAAATTATACTCAAAGGAAATAAAATCTAGCTTACTAACAAATCAATAATAATTTTTGAGAAATCAAGTTATTTAACTAAAACTGCTAAAGATGCTAGACAATATGCTATTTATGACTTATTCGAGCTTGTGAAGGGCTTAGAATCAACCCTGGGAGCTAATTTCAGAATAAATAAGAAATATAGATTTAAGGTTTCCAGGCAGCATTATTCTTTAGTTAAAAATGCTCTTGCTAAACAATATGAAAGAGATGGAAAGAAATTACAAGTTTATTCTGAGAATGGACTTTGGTTTGTGATTGATAACTCTTATAATTTGCATGAAGCTGAAACAGTTCATCCTAAAACAGCTGTTGATGATAATGAAAAGGTTCAGAATTTTTTTAATGGACTAAAAGCAACTGAAAATTATACTCCTCAAATTATGATGAAAGCAGTAACTCTAAATGCTCAGAATCTGAATAATTATGCTGTTCATTTAAAATCTCATGTAAAGAGCATTAGACTCCTTGGCAAAGGAGTTAGAAAATTAACAAAATCAATTAAAAAATTAGATAAAAAACTGTAGAAAATGCAGAAAAGAATAAAAAACAAAAAGCAGAAAGAATTTATTAGAACAGCAATTAGAGAATTTAAAGAAGAAGTAGGTGTTAGTAGATTTATGTTAGAATTATTTCCTTCAGATTTAACTTTTATAGTAAATGAAAATGAAAAAAGTTTAGATATACTCCACCATTACTGTACTAAAAAAAAATCAGTAGATTTCCCCAAGATTAATTTTCCTATAGAAATTGAGGATATTTCTTGGCATTTTATAGATAACCTTCCAGTAAACATAATTCCAACGGATATTCATCTAAATCTAAAGAGGTATATTGAAAATGAAAAAGAATCTCGATGGAAATGAACGAAGCTTTAAAGATAAAAGACTAATAGAGTATTTAGCAGTCCCCGCTAAAAAAAATAAATGTACTTCAAGATGTAATCATTGTTATTTATTAAATTCCCCAACTTACAAAAACAGAGTTAATAGAAGTGAGGAAAGAATGATCGCAGATATTCATTCACTTACTAATGATGGATATAAGGTTTTCTTTTGTACTACAGAGTTATTCTTGTATGAAAGATGGAAAGAAATCTTTAAGATTGCAGGTTATAAAAGTATTAGGACGAATGGTTATCCTTTTGTAGTAAATCCTGTTTTGATAGAAGAAGCTAAGGAGATGGGAGTTAGTAAAGTAACTTTTACTGCAAATTCAAAGAAATATCATGATGGATTGGGGTTGCCGAAAGCAGAAGTTGTAGAAAGAGCAATAGAGATGTGCAATGAAAGAGGGCTTGTCACTTCAGTTAATATTCTTCTGAATAAAAAAAATTATGGCCATTTAGAAGAGATGGTTCAACCATACTTAGATTTGGGAGTAGATTATTTTATTTTTTCAAGGATTTTGCCTGCCAACGGAATACAAGGTCTACTAGAAACAGAGGACACAATTACAGTTTATGATCAAGTAGCAGATTTAAAGAGAAAATTTCCTTTTGAAAAGACAGGAAAATATTTTGAGGTTAGTGGAGAAATGGGATCTACACATAGACCAAATAGAGAAAAAACAAATTTTTATTGTCCTGCCGGAACAAGGTTGTTCGCTATAGGTTTAGATAATAATGTTTATCCTTGTTCTTTCATGACACAAGAACAATTTAAATTGGGGGCGTTTGAAAATGGAAAAATAGTTTTAGATAAAGAATTTGATCTAAAATTAGAAGATCCTTTTGGATGTTTTGCCCATTATATTGAGGCATAACTAGCTCAATTGTATTTCCAAGTAAGGACACACTTTCCGTCATAATTTTTTTGCAACCCAATGTAATCTATGAGAACTTAAAATAATCCCTTTAGGAGTATTCAACTGTTTTTCTATTTTTTCAATAAATTTATCATCTTTTTCAATATCAAAATCTTCAATTATCGGAGCTCTTTGAAGCAATTCAACTAATTTTTTAATCTTAAATGGAGTATAATAAATATATTCTTTTGAGAACACTAAAGAAACTCTTTCTAAATTAAGTAAATTTTTAATACTATCAATTTTCTTTTCCTTTGGAGGATAATTTTGTCCTTTCCCAAATATCTTTTTAATTTCTGATTTGTCATTTTCACCTATAGTCTCTTCAATTAAGAAACCCCCCTTCTTTAAAACTCTAAGAGATTCCTTTAAAAAATTAAAATCTGCTGAAAGCGGGCCTCTTGAACTATAAACTAAATCAAAAGTATTATTTTCAAATGGAAGATTTTTTGCATTCTGGTTCATAAATTTAACATTTTTAATTTTCTTTTTTCTTTTATCTTTTTTAGCAGTTTTTATATATTCTGAGATGAAATCAACACCTACAATCTCTTTGAAACTAGATGCTAATTGAAGAGTTAATTCGCCAGAACCACAACCTAAATCTAAGGCCCTAAGATTCTTTCCTGAATATTTTTTGACTAATTTTAAGAAATTCGGGACTTCTCCGATATGTTTGCCATGTGATATATCTGTTTTGTATCTTTTATATTTCTTACCTTTTTCCCGATAAAATTCCATAATAAATTAACCACTATAGTTATTATAAATCTTTTTAGTTCAACTCTTTTTTGAAGTACTAAACCAAAAAGTTTACCACCTCTCGTATGAGTTGAACTTTTTTGTTTCAATTTCCAGTTTTAATGGAGAACATTAACCTAAGGTTAACAAACTCGTGGGTTAATTCACTAAAAAGCCAAAAAAGCGCACCAGAAACAACCCAAACAAACCATTCAGGAGGTTTTGAAGGGGGCTGGAGGGTTATTTATATGATTTTTAGCATAGCAACCTTTAAATAGTCTTTTTTCTTGTTTTTGATAACCATACTAAATGTATAGATAACGAAAATGAAAAAAACAGAAGAAACAAAGGTATTAGCTGGTCTAAGCCCTAATCAAGAAAGAATCATGAGTATTTTGGAATATAAAAAAAAAGAGATAATTACAAGAGAAGAGCTAATTGAAATAATTAAGAAATTTACTAAAATTAAAAATATACAGGCTATGATTGAGAAATTGCAAAAGAAAAAAAGACTTGTTCCAATTAAAAAAGGAGTTTACATGGTTGTTCCTTTAAGAGCAGTTGATAAAATGTTTTCATTAGGTAATTTCCAAATTGTTGATTATTTGCTAAAAGAGGATTATTACATTGGTTTGTACAATGCTTTTAATTTACATGGATTTACAGAACAGGTTCCAGCTAAGATGTTTGTTTTTAATACAAAATATTCTGCTGATAAAAATATTCTGCATTATAAATACAAATTTTTTAAAATAAAGAAAGACAAGTTATTTGGGATTTTTAGGGGATATAAGTATCCTTATTCTGATAAAGAAAGAACAATAATTGATGTTTTAGAATATCCTGAATATTTAGGAGGATTAAGTGAAGTTATGGACAGGATTAAACAAGTAAAATATAACAAAACAAGATTAATTGATTATGCAATTAAATACAATAGTATTAAAATAATAAAACTTGTTGGTTTATTGACAAATAGCAATAAATTACTAAGTTTATTAAAAGAAAAAAATGCATTATCTTATTATACTACAATTAAAAGAACAAGAACTAAACTATTAGATAAAAAATGGAAAATAAGATTGATTTAGATGATTTGAGAAGATTGAGTATCGGAACAAAGTTTCCTCAAGAGCTATTAGAAAAAGACTATCATTTAACCAGGATTCTTCATAAAATCTCAGAAAAACAAATTAAAGATTTAGTTTTCAAAGGAGGAACATGTTTAAACAAATGTTATTTAGGATTTTATAGATTAAGTGAGGATTTGGATTTTGTTTATAATAAAGATACAAAAGAGCTTTCTAAAAGACAAATAAAACTAATATTAGATAAACTTAGAAGAGAAATAATTGAAATTTTAGATGACTTAGGATTTGAAACAAGCAAGGAATTAGGAAAAGGCTGGAAAATGCTGACTTCTAAATTAAAACCAAGAATAGTTGGACTTGAGATTATAACAAAATATAATTCTATAATTGATAATTCTATTCAGACAATTAAAATAGAGATTTCATTTAGAAAAAAATTAAGAAAACCTTCAAAAAGAAAAACAATTAAGCATGAATTTATTGATGCTACAGGAGAGCCAATTTTAAAGGAAAATGTTGAGATTGAAGTAATTGATTTAAGTGAAAATCTTGCAGAAAAGTTCAGAGCTTTAATGATAAGAAAGAATATTGCCATTAGAGATATTTATGATATTTATTTTATTTTGAAAAATAAAATAGCAAAAGTCAATAAGGATTTAATTGACTTAATTCTTGCAAAAATAAATGAAAGTTCTAAAGAAAAATTTACAAGAAAAGAGCTTTTTGATTTTATTAAAAACTTAGAATCTAAAACATCTGAATTAGATGAAAAAGAAATTTCATCAATGTTAAAATCTGATGAAAAAGCAGATGTTAGGGAGATGGTTGGGGTGATTGTGGGGGGGTTTGCAGAGGAAAAAGATAAAAAGGGGGAAAAAGGAGTGAGATAATATGATAAACAAGAAAGGAGACTTTAATTTAGAGATATAGAAAATGAAAGTATCAAAAGAAATTACTGAATTAGCTGAAAACATAAGAAAGCATAGAATAGACAGGAAGACAATAGAAGAACTTAAAATTAAAAACGAAGCGTTGGAAAAACAAATGAAGACACTAGAAAAAGATATTAAGATATTAAAATTGAACACAATAGAACAAAATAAGCTTCTTAATCAAATCAAAGAACTTGAAGAGGAAAAGAAAGGATTAAAATTAAATCTAGAGAAATCAAAAAAGTCATACAATTTCATTATAACAACACCAAATAAAGCATCAGATACAGTTTATGGCGAAGTTAGCAGAGAATTATCCAAAGCACAAAAAGAAGTGTTAATTTGTTCACCATGGATAACTTATGTTGTCGATGAACTCTCGAATTTTAAGAAGAAAGAAAGCAAGAAAAAGATCAACATTAAAATTATTACTCGCCTTGTAAAAGAAGATATTGAAAAAGGTGTGACAGATTTAGATAAGCTCAGGGTTTTAAAGAAGGATTTTGGTGCAGATATAAGGTATAATAATGATTTGCATGCTAAGATGGTGATAATAGATAATTCAGTGGCTATAATCTCTTCTGCTAATTTAACTAAAAAAGGATTGTCAGTTAATTATGAAGCAGGGATATGTCTAAGAGATAAAAATATGGTAAACAAAGTTGCTCAATTCTTTAGGGATATATGGGGTGAAAGTAAACCATTAACGCAACAGGATATAAAAAATGTTTTACCAAACAAAGAAAAATAATACAGAAAATATACTTATAAATATCAAAAAATACTCTAAGATTGTTTCAGAAATAGAGCGATTTATAGAAGCAAAAAAGGAAAAACCCAAGACAATCAGGGGAATTGTAGAAGAAGTTGATTTAAGTAATAATATTTTAACAATTAAATTACAATCAACTAAACAATCAGATTTATCAAGAGGTTCTTTAATTTTAATTAGAGAAGATAGTTTATCAGGGTTGGATATAAGGGCAATTGTAAGAGAGATTTATGATTCTAATCTTAAAATTGAAATTAAAAACAATCCATCACAGTTCGAAAATAAGAAAGTTCTTATAGACATCAACAAAACAAATGTAATTTTAAAAAGAATAGAGGATGTTATCAAAAATATAAAAAAAGCTAAACTTAGTTTAGATAATGTAAGAATTCTTGATTTTTTAATTGGTGAAAACAGCCCGCAGTATAGCAAAAGAAAAGTCTCTTTTAGTTCAAGGAACCTCAATAAAGACCAAAAAGAAGCAATAACAAAATCTATTGAAGCTGATGATTTTCATTTGATAATAGGCCCTCCGGGAACAGGAAAAACTTATGTTATTGAGGAGTTAATTAGACAATTTTTAAAAAGAAATCAAAAACTTTTGATAACTGCATGGACAAATCTGTCTGTAGATAATATAATAAAAAGATTAATGAAAAAAGAATCAATGGAAATTGTGAGAATTGGTCCAATTAATGAAATTGATTCAGAAGTTAGAAGATTTTCTATATTTGAAAAAATGAAAAAACATAAAGATTGGAAAGAGGTCAAAAAATGCCACAGGATTATCGACGAATTGTATAATCTTATTCCACAAGCAAGGAATGAAATTGGTTTAATGCAAGAAAAAATTGACCAAACTAAAAATAAAGTAAAGATTCTGAATGAAGAACTTATTAATCTTGTTAATGAGAAACAAAAATATGAAGAGATGGCATCTGTATCAGCAGATACTCAAAATCTAATTGACGTCGCTCCTATAATTAATGAAATGGCTGCACTTGATCAGAAATCAGGAGTTTACTTATCCTTAAGCAAGGATATTCTACAAATGAATGAACTACAAATGAAAATACCAAAAATAGAGCACATACAAAATCTTAAAAAAATGATAAAAAGTATGAAATTTTCTATTTTGAAGAGAAGAATCTCTTCTTTTTTCTCAAGTATGAACAATAAAGAATTTGAAAAATTAAAGGATAACTATAGAAAAAATAGGAGATATTTGGAGGAGATTTCAGAACTTCAAAAAAGATGTAAGAATTTAAGAGATGATTGTGAAAAAAAATTCAATGCAATTTATCCAGATAGAAACGGAAATTCAGATGAAGATGCATTAAAATTAGAGTTTAAAATTTATAAGATATTAGAAGAGCAGTATTTGCCCTCTCTTAAAGAACAAGAAGTATCTAATGCAGAAACAAGAATATTTGAAATAAATCAGGAAGTTTACAAAATTTATTTAGAATCATTAAAAAGGAAAACTGATTTGCTAGATGCAAAAATAAAAAATTCAAATACAGAACTTTATATTCAAATTAACCATAGAGAGGATTTACATAATCAATATGTAAATTTATTATCTTCTTTGAAGCTTTATAAGAAGAATGTTGACAAATTAATAAAAGAAATAATATTGGAGATTATTGAGGATGCAGACGTAATAGTTGCTACTGCTGTGTCGTCATGTCATTATTTTTTAGACGATATAAAATTTGATGCTATGATAATGGATGAAGCAAGTCAAGTAGCCAGTTTTATGTCCCTATTACCTCTTTCAAAATGTAAGAAATTTATTTTAGTTGGTGATAATAAGCAATTACAACCAATAGAAGAAGAAAACATATCTAAAGAAATGAATTTATCAATATTCAATAGACTCTTTGAAATGTATCCCAATACATCAACTTTGCTTACAATTCAATATAGAATGCATAAATCAATAGCCCAAATTGCAAATGAAATTTTTTATGAAGGAAAATTAAGAACATCGGAAAAAGTTGCAGAAAAAATCCTTAGCTTAAAAATGACTAAGCATCAATTTCTAAATCCCAGATTACCCGTGGTATTTGTAGATACCTCAAAAGTAGAGTATTATGAAGAAGAAGTTGGCTCTGGCTGTTCAAATATGAAAGAGGCTGAATATATCACTTATATAGTTTCGTTGCTTATTAAAAATAAAATAAAAAAAGAAAATATTGGTATTGTTACGCCATATGTTAAACAAAAGCTTTTAATAGAAAAATTCCTCGAGGATATTAAAATAAAAAATATAGAAGTAGACACAGTTCATAAGTTTCAAGGTAGGGAAAAGGATGTAATAATAATAAGTTTTGCAAGAAGCAAAAAGTATTCTTTTCCTCAATATAAACTGAGATTCATTGGGGATGAAACTTTAGTTAATGTTGCTATAACAAGAGCTAAAAGAAAACTAATTTTAGTTGGAAATTCTAAAACTTTATATCAAAGTGAATTATTAAAAAGAATTATTGATAAGATTGGAAAAGAAAATACAATAAGTTTATAACAAGTCAAAAAGGGTCTAAAATAGCATAAACCTCAAATATCCTGACATTGTAGCAAAACCTGCTGCTTCAGCAAGGGCTGTTAGTCTTTCTTTTTGCTGTTTTGTCAATCTCAAGTGGAAATTATAGTTTGCTCTTTCTCCATATTGAGTAAAATTATTTATTCTCATAAAAATAGGATGAGATAGATAATTAAAAATGTTCTGTAGATAGTTTTGTATATCCTCTTTTGACTTTATTTTCAGTGACCCTATTGGTGACTTTTAGGGTGACCTTTACAGGATACTTTTAGGGACACTTTTCAGGATACTTCATATCTCCACCTCAACAACCCCCAACTCCCTCTTTAACTTATTTACTGCAATTGGCTGATTATCCTGGTAAAAGATACTGGTTTTTTCAGAATGTACAAGTTCTTTTTTTGGAGAGTTATATTTTGCATTTTCATACATTTCATCTACAAGAGCTGAAACCTCTTCCCATTTGCTTTCACTTACTTTTAATCTCTCTTTCAAAATCTCATTTTCTCTTTCGGTTTTTGTCAGCCTTTTTTCAATCTCGGTTTTTGTGATATCAATTAACATATCTTCTTCTGTTATTGTGTCTTTCATTCCTAAGAATTCTGAATAATAATGAATTTTCTCTGACCTTTTCCAGCCAAATCTATACTTGAGGGCTGCTTCTGATTTGTATCTCGGAAGCCAGTAACAGCAAGAGCAATGCCTAAAATCATACATTGATAATTGAGAGTATTTCTTTCCTGCATCACTAACTCCATTGCCTAAAATCCTGGTTGATAATCTTTGGAGATATTTAGTTACAATTGGAGGATTAATTGGAAAAAGACAATCTCCTTGTTTTAGTCCTTTATGTTTAATATACTCTTTAATTAACTGAGAAGATATCATAAGCCTTAATTTTCTTCCAAATGTCTTGCTTATTTCATCCCTGATTTGGAGAACTAACTTGCCATTTTCATCTTTATGTAAATCAGAAATTCTGACATTCATTAATTCTGTAGGAGCTCTTATTCCAGAATCAAATAAAAAAGTCATTAAAACCTTGTATTCATATTTTGCATTATCACATAGCTTCTTAACTTGCTCTTCTGTTAAATAAACCCATTTTGGCTTATCATAACTTGTATCTAAGTCTGTTGTTATGTCTATAATTTCTTTTCCTTGCTTTTTATTTACTTTTTGCCACCAGTGCCAGAATGCCCTGAAATTCTTTGCATAATCTGCTGTTGAAAGATAAACTTTTCCATCTTTTCTTTTTATTTTTCCCTGCCTCATCTCTAGGAAGAATTCAAATAATTGTTTTTCAGATAATTCTATTAAAGACTCTTGACATTTTTTCTCAAATTGCTTTGCAAGAAAGATTAATCTTAATTTTAGACTATTTAACCTTGAATAGCTTCTTGAGCCTTTTTTATTGTCACTAGCAACATTAATTCCCATTTCCATATCTAATAAATACTGAAGAATTGTATCAGAGTTTATTTTATTAATTCCAGGAATGCCTTCTTTTACTTTTTCTCTCCAGGCTTCATATTTTTCTTTGTGCTTATAAGGATCTATTTTTTCCATATTAAATTTCCTTTCCAGTTTTCTGGAAATTTAATGTTTGAGAATTTTATTCTCATCATGAGCATTACAGGAAAATTCTGCTTAAAAGCAACTCGTATGTAGCTATATACAAAAACAGTCCCCAAGAAATAGACAAAAAGGTAAGATGCCCCCGCCGGGATTCGCACCC
>Ga0172366_10004705_pt1 | contig 10773 bp, 26 predicted proteins | sample LakKivSesite69cm_FD_114533 | JGI IMG/M metagenome (GOLD analysis project Ga0172366, IMG submission 114533) | Sediment microbial communities from Lake Kivu, Rwanda - Sediment site 69cm | ecosystem: Environmental > Aquatic > Freshwater > Lake > Sediment | place: Rwanda: Western Province, Lake...
AGAATAACATTTGCTGCATATTGCTTCAGTTTTTCTCATAGCCTTGCAGAATTCGTTCTCAAGAGGGTTGGTATTGAGACTGCGTATATTCTCCAGCTTTCCTCTTCCTATGGTAATGTCAAGTGGCATTGTAATCACTTTCTGTTAAATATCATTAACGGAAACTTGTTTAGTTTCATCTTTACCAAATCTGGAAGATCTATGCGATACTCAGCAAATACCTGGCGCGCTGGCATGTTACTCTACCTCCTTTACGTTTGTAATTTCCTTGTCTGGAAATACTATCATTGCTTTGTTCCGTGCTTCCGTTCTGTTTTTTGCGTCTACAGTAATTGTATACGTTCTGTCTAGTGATACTACAAATTTAGACATTCTAATAGTCTCCTATAATAACTCCTTTTGTTTTTCCTCTTTCATTTTCAGTTTTTTTATCTCTTCAAGTCCTTCTAACCACTTGTTGCAGTTTACGATCCACGCTTTCGAAATTATTTTTTCTAGTTCGTCCTTTGTTTCCTTTGCGCGTCTTTTGAAGAAGGTTTTATCTCTTTTCGTGATTTCAATGAGTTTTGACACTTCTGAAAGAGTAAAATCTTCTCCTTTTACCATGATTCAATCTCTTCCTTCATTTTCATAACTCTTTCATACTTCTCCTTGGGGATGCTCAAACTCTTTTGTTCACCTTCCTTCCTAATATCAAGGGTGTCCTCGAATATTGCTGCTGCCGCCATTACAAAGAAAGGATCTCCTGCCAACACCCCTTCCCTTATCCGTTCAATTTCGTTTTTTTCTATTCCTTTAAACTCATCTGGAATAGCAAGTGCCACCATCAAGTTTAGTGCGTTGTCGTTTTTTATTTGTTCCATGTGTATTCTTCCAGTTTCCTCCTCTGTTCTTGGATTTCCATCCCTATCAAAATACGGGCAACTAAGGTGTTCAGTTACCCCAAAAATATGGCATAACTCGGGTCTTTCGTCGTAAATTGCGCACTTACAATCGTCTCCCATGAATGGACAGTATCTATCCTCGGTTGCAGGAAATACTTTGTTGTTTTTTAACTCAAATACTGTGAGTATTTTTCTTTTTGCTTTATCTTTGTGAGATAGGAAGAAATCACGGTCAAAAACCATTCCGTCCTCACAGCATTCCCCACAATTTTCTTTACACTGAAACGTCATTAAATCGCCACTTTCTTTACACTGAAACGTCATTAAATCGCCACTTTAATCATGTTATAGTGTTGTTAACTCTAAAAACTACTACTATGCTCGGGAATGGTGCTCCGCTCTTTGCTCCTACGAATTTCACTCTTACAGGTAGAAACCTCACTTCACCATATCTTAGGCAGATCTCTCTAAACCACCATTGATCTGTTCTTGAAGGAAGCAGCATGACAACTGTAATTCCATGTTGTTTTGATTCGAGCCATGCCTTTATTACCCACTTCTCGGTTACTCCTCTTCCATAGGGAGGATTGACGAATATGGCTTTTTCCTCTCCATAATATCGACACGCTGGAAGTATTTTTTCGTACCAGCATTTTGACAATCCATCGTCCTCTTTCGTGAAGTAAAGAGCACACTTCTTATTATCGTGAGTCGCACAGGGGTCCAGTATGAAATCGAACTCCTTGTTGAGTTCGTCGTAAAGAGATTGTGGAGTTTCCCATTCAGAACTTTTTGATGAAAATAACGACTTATTTACCATGGTTATCAATTCGTTCCTTCCTTTTTTCCTTTAATAATTTCATCATTTCGCCAAAGCAACGTTGGTGAAGATTATGTAAGGTTCCCTTCGCATCTGTCTTTTTAACAAACCCATGGTCTACTCGGAAACTTTCGCCACACCAATCGCACTTTGTTGCCATTTTCCCTCTTTTCTGTTAATGTTCTTTAACAGAAGTCGTCGTCCTCTATCATGTTCAAGTAAGCCTCTACCCTTGCCGCTTTTCCCCTCATTAATATTCTATTTATAATTATTCTATTTCTAATCATTTTTCTTAAGTATAGTTTTTCTTCTGGAAGCAACGATGAGGTAGAGTTTACTCTTCCTATTATTTTCTTAGTGTAGATAGAGGGTTTTTCAACATACTCATCAAAATTACCAATGGCTATTTGGTCCTTCAATGGTACAAAAACTTCTTCCCATTCTATCAGGTCTTCTATATCTGTCGAATAGAATAAATTTCCAATATCTTCCAAATACACATAGGCATATAATAATTGTTTTTCGTTCGTCATCTTTTTCTCCCTGGGAAATCTTCTCTTGAACAGCATCCGTCACAACCATGGATAGCCCATCCATAGTCTCCTCCTGGCTCTGGGTCCATGTCGTGCTTAAGATAGTATTCCTCGCTTGCTTTGTTCATCCTTTCAATAGATTCCTCATCCGGGTGTCCTACGCCGTGTTCACATTGCCACTCTATAAGACCGGATGCTCTAACAATTCTTGTCCATTTCATGCAAATCTCCTTGCCCTTTCTTCCTTTGTTAACCTAGACCACCATTCTTTTGTCCTTTTCATAGTTCCCATCATGTTCTTCACTCGTTACTGACAATCCTTCTTTGGTTGGATTTAACAATACGTCGATTGCATCATAAACCCGTTTAGGGACGATGTAATTTCTATGCGTAGTTATAGAACTTCCGCTCCTCTTTTCAAGTTTTACTATATGCTCTTCCATCATTTGTTCTCCGCTTACTTTTTACAGATCGATTTTCTTTCCTCTTTTTATTTCAATTATACATTCATACCCTGCACAGTCAAGGATTGCGCCTTCAACCCAGAAATAATCCCTGTATCCATGAATCCTTCATGACTTTCTGCTTCTGCTTCCTCTTCTGGGATGAGAGGTTTTCTCCGATATACTAACTTCATACTGACTTTCTTCAGATTCATGACCTGATCACAATGATCACACCACCTTTTTTCACACTCAAGTTCCTCGTAATCATTGTGGAGTTTTCTGATTAATATGAGGGTTTCTATTGAACCTGTCGATGAGGTTCCAAATCGTGAAAGATACTTTGTACCTGCGGTATCTTCTTGAACATACCAACTACCGTTCATACTAGCTCCTCACTACTATTTTAGAGATATCCATCAATGACATAAACGTCAAAGACTGTTCGTTCATCTATCACTACCTCCCTTCCTTTCTTTCTGAGGAATTCTGCATATTCCTCTGCGCGTTTTCTTGAAGGGTATTACCCCCTATTTTTAGAGTTGCCCTTCGGGTTTCGATCATGTCATCCCCCCTATATAGGGGTTTTTTGAAGAGATGATAGGGATGAACGCACCCGCACCAAGCCCGAGATTACACGGGGCAGTCATAAACCTCCCGTAATTCTCATCAATACAGACAAGAGTATGCCCGCACAGTTTACAAGGAGGTTGGCTCTCTTTTGGTTCCCTATCGACTCTCTGTGCCTTGCAGATCGGGCATTTGTATTTTCTCCAGCCGGGGGAAGTCATTCCTCTCTCCCTTTGATACGTCTTTCAAGTTCTGCAATAGTCATCGGTTTTGCGTAGAAAACCACTTTCCTGATTCCAGATACTTCAATTAATCCGAGTCTCATTTATTTCATCCCCTTATAGACTTCATAATTCAATACTTCATAACCACAATTCAGGCATGTGAACGATAAACAATCCCATTCCTCGTTAAATCCCTCTCCCATTATTCCTTCGCATATGGGACATTCTCTTTCACCTGCCCAATCTGCTCTTGTTGCTCTCTTGCATAGCATGTCTCTCATTTCGGCGTAGTTGGTATAGCATATTCTCTTATCGTATGGAGGATCTATACAGCCCGCTTTTATTTTGCCGGAGTCTACAAATCTTAAAAAAGGTTCGAAGCAATTATTGCAGATTGGAGAGTCAAAATATGTAAACATAAGGAATGGTCCGACAATCCACATTTCCTCTGGTGGATAGTATTCATTACACACATCACATTTGATCATTAGCATTCTCTTCTTTGCTCGTAGAATTCCTCTGCCATTTCGTTAGAACAGTCAGAAGGATCTCTTTCACACTCTTCTGGATCTAAGTCACAATACTCACATGGGTTAAAATCGTCTCTGTCCATTAGACGTCCTCTCCTGCGTAAGGTTTAGTCCTTTATTAACAACAAAGTTTTTAAATAGAATTTCCTGCATGTTTTCACCTTCTGTTAACACATGTTAACAGAAGTCACGCGCTTAAACCTCGTATGGATACAACAAATCCATCGTTTTCCGCAACTTCTAGCACTATACTGGAAAAAATTACACCGTCTCCAACGATGGCTTTCAGTATGTGGTAGAGAGCAATCGTTTCATCCGTTAGTAACTCCATTTTTTCAGGCATTTTAATCTTCCTCCTTTTCTGTTAATGCTTGTTAACCGAATTATCATCTCTTATTATTCTTATAGGTTCCAACATGTGTTAGTTCCCTCTCAAGGATTTCAATTGCTTTATCTAGTTCTTTAGCCCGTAAATCCTGGTGTTTGTTCATAGCGTCGTAGAGTGCTCTTGGTTTTTCGTGCTCTCCTACAATAATCCATTTTGTGTTACAAGCCTCCCTGTACGCCCTTAGGATTCGAAGTGCGTAGTTCCCATCTGGTGTTCCATCAATATGCTTGAATTCGACCATATCTCTAACTTTTGGAAAGTTAAATTCGCTTAGATCCTCTTCTCCCATTCAAATCATCTCAATTACTTCGTCGTTGATGCTCAATACATTAGGAAGCCGGAATCTCTTTACAGTCGTTACTCTTCCGTTTGTGATTATGGCCCCATCTTCCGAAGGATTTGTTCCGGGATATATGAAGTCAGATCTCTCCTCCTTGTAGAGTTCTGCAACTAGCTTAGGTACTATGTAGAATACCCCTTTTTGCACGGGAGGCATTAGGTTTGCGTCGTGAAGAAATACGTTCTGGACCAAAGGTATACCAGCATCCACTTTACATACCTCCCTAGTTATTTTGTTCAATTTTAAAGACAAACCTGCCTCCGTTTTATACTGGAACATTGATCTGTTTTTCAGCATTATATCCAGCTTGTGATTCGTCATATTCACTGCTTTGTGTTTCATTTCTGTCTCCCTAGTTGAATAAAAATCACTGTATTCTGACACCTTTTTCACCTCAATTGAGACTTTTTTTGTTTCATTTTATTTCTTTGTGTATTGGGATCGATGTTACTTTGAAGTCTGTAATTCTCTCGAAATGACCGTTTTCGGATAATCGTAGAGGTTTTTCTCCCATTTTGAGAATTTCAACCTGTATACCAATTTTGGTATCCAGCACTATATCATCACATTTTTTCGTCTTTTTTATGGCAATTACCTCCGCGCCAGATGCCGGGGATTGTGGATAGTGAAGTATCTTCAACAAATCCCCGTATCTTGATCGTAATTCGTTTATCTGTTCCATTTTGGGTTGGCTTTCGCTAACCCAAAGTAATTTTATGCTGTTTTTGTCCATAGTCTTCCTCAATGTACTTCTTCTACTGTTACTATTTCCCATTCGTGGGCTAATTCCGTAATTATAGCGACTAGGTAGTTGTAATCCCTAAGATTTTCAAAGATTACATATGGTTCTTTGGCCGAGTCTATTGCTGTCACTGAAATTTTGAGCCCCATTTCAACCCCCTAGAAGTCTGGAAGTGGGCACTTTCTATGGATTTTATTCTTTTCCACGAATACTTTCTTCCGAATGCAGAATAATGCAATCTGATCCGGGCATTCACTACATTTCGATATGTAGTGATCTTGGTGTTTGACCGCTTTTCCTTCCCTTTTCAGTGTTCTAAGGAATTTCATTTTTCCCATCCTCTTAATTTTATGTTATCATCCATGCTATGAGCAATATGATTGCTACCACTAGGAAAAAACTTGAACATTTCAACTCCAGTTCGTAGTTTGGCGTTCCCATGGTTGTTATTTCAACCTTTTTCTGTTAATTTCCATTAACAGAATGTTGGTATCGGAACCGGCTCTTAACTCCCACCCACCTCATGGCGGCATCATCTGTCAATTGGGCCGACTTACTCCTCATCTACCAACACTCATAATTTTACTCTCAATTATTAAAGGCTTGTTTCTGTCCAAGATATCCTATCATCCATCCAAGAAAAAACGCACCGAAAAGTGCAACCACTAATCCGACTGCCCATTGAGCTACTTCTGGATCATCAATTACCATGTTATTTCTCCATAAATTGTCGTTAACCGAATAAACCCCATAAGATATTCCGCGAGTATGGAATGGATTCGAACGTTCAATCAATACTTGTTGAATACTTATGGGGGAATGCGCTCAACAGGACTTGAACCTGTATCTCATCCATGTAAGGGATGCTCCATACCGTTAGGACATGAGCGCAAAAATTTTTATTGGTTTTTCCCAACCCAGAAGTTCTTTCCGCATACCGGACAATCTATGTTTGTAATTGCTCTCGTTTCTATCTTTGAACCGCAATGCCTGCAACTTATCATACGATACGGTCTCCTGCTTGCTTTCTCTCTTGATGTCAGGTATCTTGGATGCTTTTCCTTAAAAATACTACTTCTTGATTGAGTTTCCAAAAAATCACCTCTGTTTTGAATCTTCCTTCTTCAGTCTCTCTTCAATTGCTTTCTGCCGTTCTACTGCTCCACGGATTCCTTCTGAGTACCATTTCTTCATTTCTTCCTTGCAGTCTGGACAATAGTAGAAAATAAAACTGTAGAAAGTTCTTTCTTCAAAATCTACTGCCGTATCATCCTTCACCCTCAACGCTTTTTGATGGAGCATCAATGGTCTCCCACACTTCATGCACCACGTAACTGGTTGATTCGAAAAAGGATTGTTTTGGGGCTGCATTGCATTCATTGCTTCACCTTAAGCAAGATACGCTGAGCTGTCTCAAGCAGGGGATGCCCCTCTACGAGTTTGGCGAAGCGATTCTCCTCAAAGGTTGCTGTTTCCCTGAGTGGTTTCATATGGGAAACCATATCAGCGAGCGCATTGTACATTCCCCATGCGGTTCCCTGGAACTTTTGTATGTCCGGGGTCTCTGTCCATAGGGTGTACAGAGTGTTTTTCATGCGCTCTGTATTCTTGATCTTGATCGGCCCAGCTTTCTCTTCATCTACTGGGAAAAGACCATTGAGTATTCCTTCGACTTCATCCATGTAGATATTAGTATCGGCCATCTCTTTTGCGATCTTTGGCATTTCTTGGAGATATACTGTCACCTTTTTAAGGGTACTTTGTGCCTCCTCTATCCTCGATTGAATATCTCCTTTGTGGATAGTAGACCATACTCTTGTGGCATCGTGCATTGCCATTGTAAGAGTGTTATTACACACTACACGAATAGGAGTTATTGCAACCCTTACCCCTGTTGATCCATCGTGGGAGTTCGTGAAGCAGAGGTATGGATCTACCTTGTCTCCAAGTACGGTTATTCCGTCCATTTTTGCGAGTAGCCAAACCTGTCTTCCTCCAAAAAGGGAACCAGCGGTCTCATATTTTACTCCCTTATTGCCGAGCAGAGCATCCGTGAAAGCAAAGGCTTCCCTGTTCTGAACAATAGTGTAATCGGTGCTTACCACTGCCAGAACTTTTTTGTCGCTTTTCCGTATGTTTGCAACCCTGTCTATGATTGGAACCTGTGTTCCATCTTCAAGGGTTGCTTTTAGCTTTGCGCTGTAAACATCCCATTCGAGAGATGCAGCTTTGATTGCATCTACGCTTGAGAGTGCTTGATCAACTCTTATTCCTAGTCCATGCCAAGGAGTCTCCCTAGCATAGAACATCGTTTCAACTTCGTGGCTCATGTTCTAACCTCGTTACGCATCTTCTTCATCTAGGCTAGGAAAAACCTCTAATATTTTCTTCCATTCTTCCTCTGTTATTTTTGCATATCCGCTCTCTTGGGCGACTTCTAACAGGAATTTTTTTGCGTTTTCTTCGGTAATTAATTGATAACTTCCCTCCTCTCCTTGCCACATTGACCAGTGATACAAATAGAAGTATATTGTACCAGAGCGCGCTCGGTGAGCAAATAAGTCTGCCCCTCGTGTATAACTCGTTCCCGTATTTGGGGGGTTCACAGGGGACTCATAGAGACATATGTCTGTTGGTGGGTTTATTTTTACTTTCTTTCCATTGAGCGTCATTAAGATTGTCATCTTGGCTTCCTCCATTGTCTCAAGCAATGTCATGCTATCATCGACATTTTCTGTTAAAGATAAATAATCGAAAAAATTAATTGGCTTCTACAAACTTTCCATTTTCGTATTCCACTTCCACGAATTTCCCACCATACTCTAACTGAGCATAGATTGATCCTTTGAACGCGGCATCATCGCCGAACGTGGCACCATAGCCGAACGCGGCATCATCGCCGAACCTGGCATAATCGCCGAACGTGTCAGCATCGCCGAACGTGGCATAATCGCCGAACCTGGCATCATCGCCGAACGCGGCATCATCGCCGAACGTGGCATCATCGCCGAACCTGGCACCATAGCCGAACGTGGCACCATAGCCGAACGTGGCATCATCTCCATATCTAATGTAGTCTATAGGATTAGGCGCCTGGTATTGATCTTTGTTCCATTTCGGTGGGTTTGATCTAAAATGGTTCCATACTGCGATATACACGTCCTCGGGAAGTGTTGGGATATTACACGTTTCCTTGTCTGGTCTCTCTATTACCCCGTTTCTCTCAAGTACCTGTAATCCTGCCTCGTCAGGATTGTCCCATTGCAAGGTTCCTGGGAACAATAGTTCGAACCTAAGACAATGATCGTCTGCCCCAAGTTTTTCATGGGATAAAATTCCATCTTCGGTCACAATTCTGTACCCTAGCGGGAAGTACGGGTCTTTCCATACACAAATTGCAATTCCTTTACACATCGTTGATACCTTCCTTTTCTGTTAGTTCACGTTAACGGAAATCATGTTCTTTACCGAGTGGGATTGGAAATCCTTTTTTGTTTTTCCCAGTTTTGATAATGTTTTTTCCTCCACATTCATCTGTATTTCGGAACTCACATCCTAAGCAAGCTTCCTTCCCTTTGAATTGAATAGACCAGCATTCTTCGGTTATTTGGCTTCCCATGATGCTTCTTGACTTCATTAAACCACCTCGTTTCTGTTAATCTATGTTAACGGAAAATTTTTTAGTCGATTTCTCCACGGATGGTGAAACTCTTTACTGCTCTGTTTGGAATCGCTTTGTACCACCCGTGAAGTGTGAGATCTCCATGTTCCCTTCTTGATTGCTTCACGGTTCCATTTACATAGGTATTGTCTCCATCTTTTACATACCTCTCAACGGAATGCGAGGAGGATACTCCTGTATCTAGAGTCCCCCTTCTCATAACAGTCTCATCATACCTCTTTCTTGCTTCCTTATAGAATTTTGCGGCTTTTTGAAATTCTTCCTCTAACGGGGTTAGATTTAATTCAGTTCCCTCTTCTCCTCCAATTGGATCTCTATCATCTCTTGTCCATGCGTAATCTGGAACCCCACTTCCTCTATTTCTCACAAATTCCGCAGTTCCATTTCCGTATGGAATTCCAAATCCATACCTAGAAGGAGGGAACCGAAGGATCTGTAAGTCTTCTGGAGAAACATCCATCTTAAGAGGGCATTCGTCACCCACCTTCACAAAGAAGAATTCTCCTTGTCTTTTAACATCGATACCAGAATCGATAGCATCACTGACTTCTCTTGGCATAAGTGCTTCGTATGCCTCTGTTACATTGCTTACGGGTTCTGGGACCTCCACTATGAAGGCATTGAAAATTTTGTTCTCTTCCAATTCCTTTCGATCAACGTCGAAGAGGTGATATTTCTCTCCTATCTTGAAGACGCAAGCACCAGGGAAGTGTCTAGGTACACCTCCGAATTGTTGAACGATTATCGTTTCCCCAACAGGTTTTTGAACCCACTCAAAGTCTCTTACGTCCAGTCCTGTCTCATCAAACAGAGTAAAAGGAAGCGATATGGCTCCGAGTTGTTCCAGATACCTCTGAATTTTTGTCTGGTTATTCCCAGTGGAGTACTGACATTCTCTTCCCCATGCAAAAATCCTTCCAACGTATTTCAATCGGTTTGCATTGAGAAGAACTTCGCCGCTTGGAAGCCGGTACGCTACGTTCTCATACTTTCCTTTTTTATCACTAGGCCAATATTGGAGCGTATCCATATGGCCCCAGTTGATCACTTTCCAGTTTCCTTCTGTAGTTTTCTTACCGAGAGAATTGGTCATGTACGCTTTTAAGAATTCACTTACTGTCATTTTTCACCTCATTAGAAGCAATCTTCAATTTCTTTGGCAATGTTCTCTTTGCATTCCTTTATCCTTAGCGTATAGTAATCTACATCGCTTTGGATCAGGTCTTTTCTTCCTTGCGTCGTTTCAATAAACCCCCTTTTCATAACTTTAGTGTAATATTCTAACATCTCTTCGCAATGGGTTTTCTTCCTCTTATTCGTTCTTATGCTCCTTCAAGTAAGCCAAATTGAGAGATACGGTAAATTTTTCCCACTAATTCCATCTCTTCATCATCGGTAAGATCGGGAAAGTTGAAGTTTTTTGCAGTAAGCTCAACCTTTAATCCAGCTTTTACCCAAGTATGCAAGACATGACACTTCATGAGAGCGCCCGTAAGAAGAGCACACTCTTTTTCACTTAAGTCTGTTTCACAACTGTTACTTTCCATGTAGTCTCTAGGAGATAGCGTCACTCTTACTCATCCCTGTCTGATCAAGAATATCATCGATTTCGTAAAA
>Ga0172366_10004708_pt1 | contig 10772 bp, 10 predicted proteins | sample LakKivSesite69cm_FD_114533 | JGI IMG/M metagenome (GOLD analysis project Ga0172366, IMG submission 114533) | Sediment microbial communities from Lake Kivu, Rwanda - Sediment site 69cm | ecosystem: Environmental > Aquatic > Freshwater > Lake > Sediment | place: Rwanda: Western Province, Lake...
TGTCAATAGTCTAAGAAGCTTCTGCGAGAATGTCTTCATCAAGGCCGGAGCGAGCGAAGAGGAAGCAAAGATCGTCGTAGACACTCTAATTCAGGCAAACCTGCGTGGCTATGACAGCCATGGTGTTCTCCGCATAATCGAATATTGCGGAAACATAAAGAAAGGCGTCTTCAAGACTCATGTCAAGCCAGTTGAGGTCAAAGAAGACACCTCAGCTCTGGTTCTGGATGGGAAGTGGGGCTTTGGCCAAGTGGCAGTATACCGCGGCATGGAGAAGGTCATAGTGAAGGCAAAGAAGAATCACGTAAGCGTCGCCACGGTATTAAATTGTAACCACTGTGGCTCACTGGGCTACTACACATCTATGGCCTCGAGAGAGAACATGATAGGCTTCGCACTCGCAAACTCTGTAGCTTCGGTAGCCCCATACGGTGGAAGGGACCGCGTAATGGGCACAAACGCAATGAGCATCTCAATTCCATCAAAGAAGCATAGACCTTTCCTACTTGACTTTGCAACCAGCATCGTATCAGGCGGCACAATCGAGCTCGCCCAGATGAAAAAGGAGAAGATCCCCCTAGGATGGCTTCTGAATGACGAGGGCCGTCCAACCACCAACCCAAACGACTATGAATCCCTCGGAGAAGTAAAGCACGGCGCCCTCCTGCCATTCGGCACGTACAAGGGATCAGCAATATGCATGGCCGTTGAAGCTATCGGCGGGATACTTGCTCAAGGTGGCATACGCAAGACGACCACAAATAACGGCGTGTTCCTGATGGCAATGGGGATAGACTTCTTCAGACCCGTAGAAGAGTTTGAAGCAGAGATGGATAGACTCCTCGACCTAGTCAAGGGTAGCAAGAAAGCAGTTGGTTTCGAGGAAGTACTTTATCCTGGTGAACTAGAATATCGCAAAGAGGAGCAGCGCCTAAAGGAAGGAATACCAATCGAGGATGGCACATGGAATAGAATGGTGGCATTGGGAAGAGAACTCGGAGTTGAAGCTCCTCGCGTGTATTGATAACAGTAATGAAGTGATAAAAAATGGTTAAAACAAGAGCAGGATGCCTTGAGGCAACTAGAAAGATCTCGTTGAAAGAGAAAGAACGAGAGATCACCGATGACCAAGTTCTTGTGAAAGTCCACAAAGCGTACATCTGCGGCAGCGAACTCCACTACTACCGCGGCCACTATCCAACCTACGTCTCACTTCCGATCTTCCCAGGCCACGAAGGCGGCGGAACCATCGTAGATGTCGGCTCCAAAGTATCGGACTATTCTGTAGGAGACAAAGTAATAGTCTACTCAGACGTTCTCATCACACCCAGCGGAGCAGACCCCCTCTTCTCAGACTATGCCAGATCCCCCCTGAGGTGTCTGCAACGCGTTCCAGAAGGCACAGACATGGACACGGCGTGCCTGGCAGAGCCACTCTCATGTGCTGTTGACGCAATCTACGGCTGCGGCGTCGAGCTTGGAGACACAGCTGTGGTCATCGGCCTCGGCTTCATGGGCCAACTGATCCTCCAAGGCATAAAGAAGAGCGGAGCACACTCCGTGATAGCGGTCGACGTAGTGGACTCAAAGCTCAAGCTGGCAAGACAGAGAGGCGCAGACGTCATAATCAACACCAGTGAAGAGGACCCGGTGAAGAGCGTTCTCGACCAGACAAACGGAGAGGGAGCAGACGTAGTCATCGAAGCAGTAGGCATAGGAAAGACCGTGAACCAAGCCGCAAGCATGCTGAAGAAAGGCGGAATACTCGGGCTCTTCGGCTGGGTAACAAGGCCAGCAGAGATAGACCTCTCTCAGTGGCACACAAAATACTTGAGACCAAAGATTCTCAAGATACCAAACTATAAGGCAAAGATGCCTTGGGCCGAAAAGGGATTTCAACTGATAAAACAGGGAATCTTGGAAGTGAGGTCGCTAATAACCAACGAGTATCCTCTGGATAAACTTTCAGAGGCATTCGAGAAGTACGACACCGATCCCGATGTCATCAAGATAGCAATCAAGCCGTAGCGCGATAGATCTCAAAAAACATCAGTTTCTTCTACTGCGCGTCTTCGAATAGGAAAAACCATTTAAATAGCACAGATAATATTCAATCGAAAAATAAAAGATGGTGATCTTATGGCTGAAGGTCCAAAATATCCAGTCGATCGGTGGGGGATTCCTGAACGAGGAACATTCAAATTTCCCAAACATTTCAAGCCCTACTACGGACAAGCGATCGGAATAATCATGGCATGTATAACGGATAAAGTCCCGTCATACCCCGTTTTACGCATTCCGGGCAACGTCGGCAACGCATCCACATTCAAATTCCCGGTTCAGTTCAAGATCATCGATGCAGATTACGCTGAAATACTGGCAAAGACTCCTACTAAAGAGACGGAACGAAAGGTGGTTGAAGCGGCGAAGGAACTGGAACAGGAGGGCGTAAGGGCCATCGGCTGCATGTGCGGCTACATGATCTATTTCCAAGAAGCGATGACCAACGCGGTGAATATTCCAGTCTTCTCATCAAGCCTGCTACAAGTACCCATGGTCAGCAGGCTAATAGGGAAGAAACAAAAAATCGGCATCATCACATTCAACTCCGACGACATGACAAGGGAGCACCTGAGACGAGCCGGAATCGACGATGAGATATACAAGAGAATTGCCATCATCGGTCTACAAGAAGTACCTCAAGAAAAATACGGCTATACGACCATAAAGGAGCTTGAACCAGAAGCAAGGCTGGCGGAAGAGGAGAAGCGCATAGTCTACGTAGCCAAGCAACTGATAGCAAGGCACCCCGACATAGGAGCCATAGTCCTAGAGTGTACATACCTGCCGCCTGCAGCAGCGGCTGTGCAGCAGGCAACAGGCCTACCAGTCTTCGACGTGACAACCCTACTAAACTACGCATACAATGCTATAGTCAGAGAGAGGTTCACAGGCTTCGTGTAAGCCCAAAAAATCCTCTCTTCTTTTTTATTCACGTGCGCTCAGTAATTTCTCTGCTTTCTCAGCGGCATCCTTGGCGTCGCTGCCGTACGCATCTGCCCCTATTTCCCTCGCCCACTCTTCGGTCGTGAGTGCACCTCCAATCATCACCTTGACCTTGTCTCTCAGACCCTCTTTCTGGAGTGCTTCTATAACATTTCTCTGTTCAAGCATAGTTGTCGTAAGCAGGGCTGAAAGCCCCAGAATATCCGGCTTCAACTCCTTTACCTTTTCGACAAACGTCTTTGTCGGTACGTCCGCTCCTAGGTCGACGACTTCGAACCCCTTCGACTCCAGCATAACAGCCACCAAGGATTTACCAATGTCGTGGATGTCACCAGCAACTGTTCCAAGAATCACCCGCCCTTTATACTCTATCTTCACTCCACGCTTCTTAATTGCAGGCAGAAGTATCCTCATCCCAGCCTTCACAGCTTCAGCGCTCATCATGAGATCAGGCACGAAAACCTCGAACCTGCTGTATCTATCCCCGACCTCCCTAATTCCGCTGGACAGCCACTCCGTGACCTTTAAGGGATCATACCCGGCCTCAACAGCTTCCCTAGCTGCGGCCTCGACCGCCGAAACATCCCCGTCTAATACTGCCTTGTGTAGTTTCGAAGGCAAATCCCTCATTGACATCACGCCACCACTCCGTCGATCGAAATTTCTATATCTCCGTCGATGATAAAGTCGTCGATCGGTTCAAGCAAGCCAGATAGTTGGCACAGAAGAGGGTAGGGAAAGGGTTGGCAAGAAACCTCATTCAAAAGCCTTTTTTATAATGTCCACACAATAATTCACGGCTATCTCCAGAATCTTCCTTCCCTTCTCCTTCGTCGCTACAGTGGGGTCTCCGAGTCCGCCGCTCTTGCTGAACGTTCTCCAGTCGACTGCAAAATGGTCTATGTCCGGCGGAACAGGCGGATAGTCTTTGACAGCCTTATCCATCTTAACCAGGTCAGGACGAAGAAACAGCATCTCCGAGGTCTCAACCTCCTCGGAGTGAACTATCCAGCCATACCACCTCTTAGACTCACAGACTTTCTCATAAATGTAGCTGAACGGCGCCATTATGTACAGCACTTTGATGCCCAACTCTCCGTCCAGTTCCTCAGAGGCAATTCTCAGGATCGGATCATTGGGTATATGATGGTTTACGATCGCGATCTTCTTGATGCCTTGCTTGAACAGGCTTCGACAGATGTCCTTAACCAAAGCCTTCAGTGTATCGCTACGAATCGATATGCTACCGGGGTAGTTTCTCAGGGCCTGTATGTATGTATAAGATATGGTCGGTAAAAGGACGGCATCCAACCTCTTAGCTACTTCTTTCGCGATGGCCTCAGCCGCGAAGACATCCGTGCACAACGGCAAATGCAATGCATGCGCCTCAACAGCGCCCATCGGCAGAATTGCTATCCTCGACTCCTTGGCGGCTTTCTCCGCCTCCGGCCAGGTAATGTTTGACCATTCTATCATAACTATCGAAAAACAGTAAACAAAATTGAGCATATAACGTTATTGCAGTTAGAAAATCACCTTGATGTGCTTCAACGCGCGCACGGAGAAATAGCAAGTGAACCTTCTGTGAAAAAGGGAATAGCCTTTAAGATTTTCTTAAAAAAAGAGGGGGAATATGATTGTTAAAGTATGGGTTCCGCCACTGCCAATTCCTCAGGCCACACGACAACAAAGTCATCCGCAGTAGTACCTTGCCATTGGGCTACTGGGTGAAATACGGCTCTGAAGTTATCGCCCCAGTCGGTATTGGTCTCGTCAGGTGGATAAAATTTGCAGCCGAACCCTACAAAGGTTCCACCGTCAGGTACGTCCACATCCAGAAAGCCTTTGCGTATGCTTTCCGGATCTAGTCCTCCATATGTAGTGATCGCGTAGTATAAGGCTTTGAAGGCGACGTGATACATGGCACTGGCAGCCTTCGCTCCCCAGCTAGCAGGGTGCGCTGCAAACCTTGCCTCATACATGTCGGTGAAAGTCTTCATGTCCTCTTTTACTTCTGGCAAGAGCCCCTCCAGATTCGTATGGTACATTGGAAATCCAACTGCATACTTACCAATGATTAGATCTCCCAAAGCCGCCGCCGTTGCTGGCAATTCCCAGCCAGCACTATGACCTATCCATACCTTAGGTTCAAATCCTAGTTCGTTGGCTTGTCTACCAAACAGTTGCGCATCTCCTGCGTACCCGGTTATGAGCAACACATCTGGCTCAAGGCCCTTCAACTTTGTAACAAGCCCTGACAGATCAGTTGCTCTGCTGGAGTATGTCTCATGAGTCACTACATTCAATCCATAATATTCGCACCGCTTAAGATTTCCATCAGCGACGCTTCTCCCATAGGAACCGTCCTCATTGACAACAGCTATTTTTAGTTGCTCTGGGACCCAACCGTATTTTGGACATAGGAACTCGACAAGGAAGTCGACGGACACGTAACCGTAGTAAAGTCCGGCAGGGCCAAACCTGAATATCCACCTAAAGCTTCTGTTCATCGTTGCCTCATTGGGAGCGGCGATGTTCTCAAAGAAGGGGATACCGTATCTTTCACAGACTTCGCTGTTCGCCATGCACAGAGGGCCAGCATATGATCCTACGACCATATGGACTTTTTCGAAGGTTATCAAACGTTCGGTTTCTGACGTGGCTATAGCTGGGTCACTCTGCGCGTCAGCTACTACGGCATGAACCGTATATCCTGCTATGCCTCCCTTGGCATTTATCATATCAATTGCTACTTGAACTCCCTTCAAGCAGTCGTGTCCAAATGGAGCAAGATAACCGGTTAGCGGATAGATCACGCCGAGCTTTATCACTTTCTCAACTGGAGCTGGTGGCGGTAAAGTGACATACCAAGCAACTCCTGCTACAGCGATAATGGCAACAATCAATAGAACGAGAGTCGTTGTAGTTATTCCCTTTTTCAAAATTTTTTCCTCCATACCACATTGTGAAAGTTTGCACATATAAATTTTTTTTGTAAAGACGACACACAAAGACTGATATGATAATTCTTCGATCAAAGGAAGCTGAAGACTTACTACGCGACGTAGACCTTCGTCAGTTGCCCTAGGAGATCTTTGGGTTCTCCCTCACTGACTATTTTTCCCCTTTCCATTAGATAAACCCTTTCAGTGAAGTCAATCACTTTCATGATGTATTGCTCGATTACAAGCAAACTTATTCCTTCGCCACTCAGTTTATCCAATACGTTGTAAACTCCTTCAACGAGTTTCGGAGCTAACCCTTGGGAGGGTTCATCCAGCATCAGAAGCTCGGGTCTTGTCATTAAGGTTCTTGCAATCGCGAGCATCTGCTGCTGTCCACCACTGAGCGTGCCAGCTCTCTGGTTCTCCCTCTCCTTCAATATTGGAAATAAAGAATATGCAAATTCGAAGCTGTCACTCATGTGTTTTGTGCCTCTCGGTGTGGTGAGCGCAGCAACCTCAAGATTGTCTAGCACACTCATCTCCGGAAAGACACGACGCCCCTCTGGAACGAGGCCAATACCTAGCTGCACTCTTTCATGTGGAGGCAATAGTGTGATGTCTTCGTTTTTGTAGAGAATCCTACCAGACTTGGGGATGATTAACCCCATAATCGTTTTTAGAAAAGTCGTCTTACCTGCACCGTTGGGGCCTAACAGAGCAACTCTTTCTCCCTCATTCACACGGCAATTGACCCCTTGCAGTATTGTAAACTCTTCGTATCCTGATTCTACTTTTTGTATGTCCAACAGGGTAGTCATGGTATTCAAGAACCTATATAACTTTTCCGAGATAGACTTCTATTACCTTTTCGTTATTTGCTATAGATCGTGGGTCTCCATCAGCTATCTTTTCGCCTGCATCAAGGACCACGATTCTGTCAGAAATATCCATTACTGCCTTCACGACATGTTCCACCACTATCATCGATATTCCTCTTTCCCTTCTGATTTTCTTCAGTAGTGCCAGATTCTCCCTCATCTCCTCCGAAGTCAACCCAGCTAGACTCTCGTCCAATAACATTAAACTGGGCTCCATCGTTAATGCTCTTGCCAGCTCAAGCCTCTTCCTATTGCCCGTCGTCAAGTCTTTTGACAGCACGTCTAGATGGTCACCAAGACCCACCATCTCTAAGGTCTCGATTGATTTCTCTCTCGCTTCTCTAATATTATTGCTTTTAAGAAGTGAACCAACGATAACATTGTCAATAACTGAAAGATTTCCAAAAGGTCTGGTCAATTGAAATGTTCGTACGATGCCCATATCAGCTATTTGATGAGGTGACAAGCCTACTAAGTTTTCTTCATTATAGATGACTTCGCCTTCGTTCGGTGTGTAGACACCAGTTATTACGTTGATTAGGGTGGTTTTGCCTGAACCATTTGGCCCTATTAGGCCAAGTATTTCTTTTTCCTCAACGTGTAAATCTACTCTGTAAAGCGCGAGAATGCCTCCGAATCTTTTCGTTACCCCCTCAACTCTCAGTATCTGTTTCATTGTGATCGACCCTTTGGGGCACCTTTCTCCCCTTTGAGACTGATTAGACCTCTTTGTATCATACCTGAAACGCCCCCGGGTAGAAATCTACCGATAAATATCATCAATAGGCCATAGACCAGAAGAGGTAAAGTATAAATGGTTCCTCCATAGGTTGCTCGTGTCCATTCCACAATAGGATTTATCAAAAAGCTTCCTAGGCTCGGTCCAAACCAGTCATTGCTTCCGCCTACCAGAGCTGTGGAGGATATTTGAAAAGATCTATCGAGACCATAAACGGTCTTTGGGGTTATGTATAAGTAATATTGGGAATGGAACACCCCTCCAAAGCCAGTCAAAGCGGCACTCAGTACGAATGCAAAAATCTTATATTTGGTAGTGTTAATGCCGCATGCCTCAGCAGCCTCCTCATCCTCTCTAATCGCAAACAAATAATACCCAAACTTGCTATTTTGTATATGACGAGACAAAAACAGCACTCCTAACCACAATACTAAAATTATGATGTAGTAGTGAACTTTCTCGGTAAACTGGAAATATAGCGGTGAACCGGTGTAAGGCATCTCGACCCCAAGTTCTCCACCGGTTATTCTTGACTGGCTTATGAATATCCCCTCAAAAATTACTGTGGAAGCTAGAGTAGCGAATGTGAAATACGGTCCCCTCACTCTAAACCTGAAACACGCGTATCCGAGGATGAACGCAAATACCGCTGAAAAAGCTATTCCAATTACACCACCGATCCACGGCGTTAAACCGTAATAACGGAAGAGTAAAGCAGTAGTATAAGCTCCAATCCCGTAGAAGCATGTGTGACCTAGCGATACTTGGCCTGCGAACCCACTGACTATGGCCCATGAGGTACATAGATATGCGAACAACAAGCTCAGTACAAGGACATGCATAACATATGTTGGTATGGGAAGTAGCGGTATGAGAAACAAAATGACTATAGGAATATAGAATAGTTTTTTATTTCGGGTCAAGTAGTCCTTCAGATCGGCTTTCGACATAATCATTCCCGCCTTCCCATTATTCCGCTGGGTCTAAAAAGCAAAATCAATATAAACACAAGGAACGCAACGGCAGTTGCAATCGAAGCGTCGGAGAGTAGACTCACGAAGGATTCTATCATTCCGACTACAATGCTACCTATGATGGCTCCCGTATAACTTCCCAGCCCACCTAGAGTTATGATTATGAATGAAAAAATATTGAAACCTGTACCTGTATATGGAAAAATAAAGTATATAGGTGAAAGCGTGCATGCTGCTATTCCGGTCAATGCTAGGCTGAGGGCGAAAGTTAGTGTTCGAATTCTGCGTATGTCTATCCCTAGGGCCGACGCGGCGTCTGGGTCTTGACTTGTAGCAAGGATAAACTTGCCCAGTTTGGTTTTCTTAAGGAAATAGTAGAGTGTCAATGCACTTGCCAAAGCGATGATTAGGGCAAGAAGCTTACCTATTGGAATATATATGAAAGAGATCGTTATGGACTCTCTAGCTATGGGGACTCCTATGCTTCTATAGTCTGGAGACCACAGAAACATCGCAGAATTTTGAAATACATGTATCAGCCCGATGAATATGAGTATTTGTCTTTGAAGTGGCAGATCTAACACAGGCTCTATAATAGACTTTTGAAGCAGCACACCAAATACGAAAAGAATTGCGGTAACGATCGGTATTGCTAGATAGGGATTTACACCAGCAAGGATAAATAACCAGTAAGCGATATACATGCCAATCATCAGCACTTCTCCATGAGCGTAGTTGACGATGCGCATAACACCGTATATGAGATTGATGCCCACGGCTATAGTCATGTAGATGCCACCCGCAAGAAGCCCGTTGACTAGACCCTGAAGCAAGTTTACATTCATGGCTTCTCTCTCTGCGGAAGAAGTTGTAATTATCTAAAAATTGCTGTGAAAATATAAGACTTTCGCGCGTTTATGGTTGATGACTGGAAAGTGGCGGGCCCGAGGGGATTTGAACCCCTGATCTGCAGCTCTCTTCTCTAGCAGAGTAGGAGGCTGCTGCCTTATCCGGGCTAGGCCACGGGCCCCGTATATTAATATTTATTTTTCCTCTGTTTAAATAACGCAAGAAGGCGCTCAGAATAATCGATGTGCTCTCCATAAGAAATAACTTCTGTTTCTCCTAATTTGATTGATAGGTTTATCGATCGATTTTTATTACAATATTTCATTTCTTGTTAACCAAGTAACAATTAGATGAAAGGAAGGGAAAGCTGTGAGACCTCGCCTTTACAGAAGCGTTGAGTTAAAGAATGGTTATGCGCCGATCGTAACCCCGAAAAACTCAGAACTCAAATACATCAAATTTGGCAGGCTTCTTCTATCCAAGAAATGCAACGAATATGAAGATGAGACCCGGAACTGCGAAGCCGTCTTGACCATTTTTGGAGGAACATGCAGCGTCGAGATAGAATGCCCCTCTCAAAAAGTATCCTACAAAATGATAGGTTACAGAGCGGATGTGTTTTCAGGAAAGCCCACTATGGTCTATCTGGCTAGAATGTCAAAGTACAGAGTTGTGGCCGAAAGCTCAATGTTGGAAATGGGTATCTCCAAGGCTCCAAGCGAATCAGACTATCCGCCAGCTCTCGTCAAACCTGAAGATGTCATGGAAAAATTCGTTGGCGCTCAAAATTGGTCTAGAAAAGTCTACACTTCAATCGGAGACAATGTCAGGGCCCAAAGGCTTATCGTCGGAGAAACCTTGAATTCACCGGGAAACTGGTCCAGTTGGCCTCCCCATAAACATGACATAAAGAGTTTGAACGAGGTCCCGCTTGAAGAGGTTTACTTCTTCAAGGTTAAGCCAAGTCAAGGTTTCGGATTGCAGAGAATCTATACATCTCCAGAAGATAATGAAGTCTTCGATGAGGTTCATATCGTCAAAAACAACGATACTGTCGTCATCCCACGAGGATACCACCCAGTGGTTGCTGCGCCAGGCTATCAGCTCTATTACCTATGGATGCTGGCTGGCCACGAGAGGATATGCGGGGCATCCTCTGAAGATCCAGAGCATAGCTGGATTTTATCCACAAAATTTCAAGAGTGATAAAAGGAAAATTCTTAAGGTCTATTATAGCCATGAAAAGTTGCGATTAGACTGGGGAGAAAAGTTTTGAAGAAGATAAGTGTTGGTCTCGTTGGAGCTGGCTTCTTGGCCGACGCTTTTGCCCGCTGTTATAGAGAGAACCCTGAAGTTGAACTCGTCGCCGTGTTTTCAAAAA
>Ga0172366_10004709_pt1 | contig 10772 bp, 9 predicted proteins | sample LakKivSesite69cm_FD_114533 | JGI IMG/M metagenome (GOLD analysis project Ga0172366, IMG submission 114533) | Sediment microbial communities from Lake Kivu, Rwanda - Sediment site 69cm | ecosystem: Environmental > Aquatic > Freshwater > Lake > Sediment | place: Rwanda: Western Province, Lake Kivu...
ATTTGGAAGAGGAAGGGTTGCTTGAGAAGACAGAGAAGCTTACGCAGGAAATTGGCTTGTGCGACAGGTGTGACACGCCTATTGAGATTCTTGAGCTTAAGCAGTGGTTTATGAAAACCCGCATCTTGACCGACAAGGTTGAGAAGACGGCAGGCAAAGTCAAGTGGTATCCTGAGTACATGAAAGCCCGACTGGTGGATTGGGCTCGTTCTCTGGATTGGGACTGGGTGATAAGCCGTCAGAGAATCTTCGGCACCCCCATACCTGTGTGGTACTGCAAAAAATGCGGCAGAATAATCTTGGCTGAAGAAGATTGGGTTCCGATTGACCCGAAAATACAGAAGCCAAAGATTGAGCACTGTCCAGAATGCGGCGGCACAGAATTCACGGGCGAGCAGGACGTTTTTGACACGTGGATGGACTCGTCAATATCTTGTGCTGTCCACGCAGGCTGGCCTGATCGAGAGGATTGGAGGAGGCTGTTTCCGGCGGATGTGCATCCGTCAGGTATTGACATCATACGGACTTGGGCTTATTATCTCATGGTTAGGCATTTGGCTTTGTTTGATGAGACGCCTTACAAGAGTTGCTTGATTAATGGCATGGTGTTGGGTGCTGACGGCAGGAAAATGAGCAAGTCTCTCAAGAACTACGTTGCGACGCCTGAAGTTATGGACAAGTATGGGGCGGATGCTGCGAGGCAGTGGGCTGCAGGCGGCGGAGCAACGGGGTCTGACATTCCGTTCCGTTGGCCTGACGTGGAGTATGGCTGGCGCTTTCTGATTAAGCTGTGGAACGCTTCACGGTTCGTGAGCATTCTGCTGAAAGACTATGAGCCAGAAGACGATGCTGAATATGCTCTTGAGCCGCTGGATCTTTGGATTCTGAGCAAATCTGAGAAGCTGCTGCAGAGAGTGACTGAGGCTTTCAACAGTTGCCAATTCAACATTGCCATGGAGGAGATTCGCAACTTCACGTGGCGGGTTCTCTGCGACTCTTACATAGAGGCTGCAAAGGACAGGCTTTACAAGACTGAAAGCTACAGCGAAGAGAAGAGGAAGGCGGCGCAGTACACGCTTCACACGGTTCTGTACAGGGTTATTCAGCTTCTTGCGCCCATAGCGCCTCATGTGACTGAGGAAATCTGTCAAGTGCTGTATTCTGAAGACAAAGGCTGCAGCAGCGTGCACTTGTCTCGTTGGCCGAAGCCTGATTCAAAGCTTATTGATGAGGAGGCTGAGAAGTGCGGCGACTTGATTATGGCTGTGATAACGGAGGTTAGGCGGGAGAAGTCTGAGAGGCACATGCCTTTGAATGCTCAAGTTAGGAAGTTGACGGTTTATGCTGGAGAGAAGAACGTTACAGAGATGATTTTGATGGGCAAGGAGGACATTGCTGGAACGTGTAAGGTTGAGGTTTTTGAGGTTTTGGCTGAGGAAGGCGAGACTGGACGCGAAGTCAAGCCTTATAAAGTGCGCTTTGTTGCGGAGTATTGATGCGGGCGTTTTGGGAAGCGGTGAGCCTTGAAGACTGTTGGAATCATCGGGTGTGGGGCGATTGGAACCGTGATTGCTGAGGCTGTGGATAAGGGAATTGTCTCTTGTGACGGTTTGGTCTTGTACGATTGTGACGTGAAGAAGGCGGAGAAGCTTCAGAAAAGGCTGCGTGTTCCTTCAAAAATCGTCAAGAATGTGAACGAGATGGTGGCACTCAAGCCCGCGGTCATTGTAGAGGCAGCGTCTCAGCAGGCTGTAAAAGAGTATGCAGGGAAGGTTCTGTCTGCAAACATCGACTTGATCGTTATGAGTGTAGGTGCACTTCTTGATCTGAAGATTCGAAGCGGCAAGATTCATGTTCCCTCTGGAGCTATCGGAGGTTTGGATGCTGTCGGCAATGCTGCTTTGGCGGGGATAGATTCTGTTGTTTTGACGACGCGGAAGAACCCGAAAATCTTGGATTCTGGCAGCCGAGTGGAGAAGATCGTGTTTGAGGGAAGTGCGGAGGAGGCTGTCAAACGTTTTCCGAGGGAGATAAACGTGGCTGCGGCTTTGGCTTTGGCGGCTTCGCCTGAAAAGGTCAAGGTTAGGGTGATTTCGGACCCGAAGGTGAAACGGAACGTGCATGAGATTCGTGTTCAGTGGAAGTATGGTGACATGTTTTTCAGGTTTGAGAATGAGCCGCATCCTGACAATCCTGGGACGAGTGCGCTTGCCGCTTGGTCTGGGATAAACCTGTTGAAGGATGTTCTGCAGAAGAGCAGCTAGGGTTTCAAGCCTGTTCCCACGTCTATCCAGAGTTTTTCGCCGATTTTTCTGTAGCCAATTTTCTCGTAAGCTCTCATTGCTGGACGATTGTCTGATCTGACGAACAGTGCTGCGGCTTCAGCGTTTCTGAGAGCCTCTTCAGTCATGGCGGACGTTGCTGCTGTTGCGTAGCCTCTGTTTCTGCATTTTGGGCTGGTGTAGACTCCGCCTATCAGCCAAACCTGTGGCATTTGGATGAAAGAGCCCGCGTAGGACACGAGTTCGCCTTCTACGAATACTCCGTATAGCGGCATTTTTTTCATCCAGTCAAAGTATCTTTTCACTGTGGCTTCTGGGCGGTCTTCTCGGCTTGAGAGAAGTGTTAAGAGTTTGAAGGCATCTTGTTCGGATCGTAGTCTGCGTGTGTGTTCTGTGCTGAAAATGTTTTGTTCGCCTTTTTTTACGAGCATCCAGTTTTCAACGTAATGTTTTGCCTGAGGAAACCTGCTCTTCACGGTTGAGAGAAGGTTGGTGGGGATGTGCATTATGAACTTGTCTTGAGGACAATATTTAATCAGCTTAGCGGCTGTGTCTGTGTCTCCTTCTAGGACGACGCTTGGAGACTCCGTGGCGGTGTATGTAAGTATATATCCTTTTAGGGTGTTTTCTTCGAAGGCTGCGTGTGCTGTTGTTTTTTCTGGTTCGTGTTGGATGTCGTAGAAGGCAAAAGCATGCCTAACCACATCCTCCTTCAAGGAGTCAATTATTCGTTGCCTGTTGTCTTCTCCGACCTTTTCAATCTTCATACTCTCAAACGCAGCTTTCCACTTTCTGAACTAGTTTGTCAACCTCTACTTCTGCGTGTTATAAAAGTGTGGCGATACTCAAAGTGTTGGTCCAGAGGAAACCATTTTATCTCTTGAGTCTTGTTTCATCAGAAGAGTTGATAAGATCCAATTCTCGCGATTCTGGTCTATTTTCGAGTGATGCTTCACCCTGTAACAAATAGAGTAATAGACATAGCAAACCTTGAAAAGTCAATTTTGAGTTGTTTTCATGCCAAGTCTTAAATATCTAATGCAAATACCTTGTCTTTATGGCTCTTGCTGTCATTCACTGTCCTTATTGTGGTACTGAAAATCAATTGCAGAATGTTGAAAGGACAGTTACTGACAAGTTCACTTTGAAGATTTTTGCACATGAAAGATCCGACAGAATAACAGTCCCTATGCTCACGGTCAGATGCCGATTATGCAACAAAACGTATGAACTGATCAAATCAAAGGATTATTTGTGGATACAGAACCAACTCAAACCAACAAATACGATGTTAGAGAAATTCAAAATTAGATTTCCAAATTCTACACTTGATATGATTTACGAGCATGTAACAGGTATTGCGAGACCTCAAAGCAGTACTCTTGCTAGCATTTTTCTGAGATATAAACACTTGCACATTTGCTTTGAGCTTGAAGGAACCAGAGCTTATGTTGACTGTCAAGAAGTAAAAGTTCAAGGGAAATCTATATTGCAGGGATTAGATATATGTGAGAGTTGATAAGTCGTGACTACAAACAAGACAGAGGCAAAAAATGGCATGGAAGTCTTCTCAGACGGCACGATAGTCTATGATTATGAAGAGGCAAAGAAAGTAATCATTGAATTGAAAACGAAGAAATATGCTGTTTCTGACTGCATATTGCTTGTGCTGTATGCTCAATCTGACAAACCAATCTTCGGCAGAGTCTTGTTGGTGAAAGAAGTTTTTCTCCTTATGAAAGAAATACTGAACGAAGAAGAGATTCAAAATGCAAAATTCATACCCTACCGCTTGGGAATGTATAGTTTCATTGTCGGAAATGCGCTTGTAAACTTAGAATATTCGGGGTATATTGAAAGAAAGGGCAAGAAGAACGCAAAGCTAGAGCGGTTCGAGTTGACAGATAAAGGGAAAGAATACGTTTCAGGAATTTGGAATAAGCTTCCAAAGATAATTCAGGACACTACGAAAGAGAAGAGAAAAGGATGGGACCAGTTAGGGTATGACGGCATCTTAAGACTTGTCTATCGCAAATATCCAGAATACAGAGAGAAATCATGCTTGAAAGAACGTTATAAAACCATCACATGGGGCAAAGGTGTAGGATGAAAATAGTCGACGTAAAAATTAAATCAATTGATGATAGCTCTAAATACCTTTACCCAAACAGAACTATTGAAATCAAAACTGCTAGACAAAACATAATGACACCAACTAGGGCTTCAACAGATTCTGAGTATAGGCAGAAAGCTCTAGTTCCGACAGCTCTTCCAATTGAAAATCCTGTATCAATAACCATTGAAGAACTTACCGCAAATAAGTTTGACAGATTAATGAATGAAAACGGCTATTTTGCCAGAATAATAAATCGTGTCGAACTAAAGAGCCGTTTATCACAATACTCAGGTCTTGATTTGGTTTTGCTCAAACCTACCAAATCTGACAAAAAGGACAAAGATACAAAAGAACCTCGTTATTCGCCTATGACTCTTCTAAAACAAAATCCGCAGTTGTTGGAACGTTTTCTACGAGTTATAATAAAGATGCAACTAGATGCTGGATTTGATCAGATTTCGGTTCCTTTTATCGAGTTGCCCTTTCAAGAATTTTCAAAATTGATAATTCAAATCAACCAGACTATGGAAAAAGTAAATCGACAACCAATATTCTTCGTCGACATGAATTATCAGGATTTCAAGAAAGCTATAGATCTAATCGTCAACAACCTGCAATCCAATGTCGTAGGTTTGTATTTCCAATCTTACAAAAGGGCGCACTTAAGCTATGAAATATTGCGCGAGTACATTGACAAAGACGTAGCTTTTCTGACAGTACAGGTTGAAAGAGTAGGATTGAACGAAATATCAACTATGCATTATCTTCCATTTTTTGGAAATGATGTCTACGCTGTCGAAAAACCAAGAGGATTTGCAGAGAAGGATGAAATGGGTAAACCCAAAAAAATAATGTATAACCCAGAGCGCGTGCGTCTATTTGATAGAAACAGTCTGTGTGTACGACACATTACTGCGATCCCATCTGTTGTGGAACGCCTATCAGATGAGTATAGTAGAGATTATATGATTTCTGATATACTTCATAACTATCAAGAGGCCACCACGAAAGACAAGTACGAAGTTCTAAATGCGTTTTCAAAAGTCAGTGAACTCAGATCGAGTTCGATGGAATTTGCGAACTTTCAAAGATACATTAAGCAAAACTCGACCAAGGACTATGTTGAAGAAAAACAAGTTCTTAAACAGACTCTGCAGAAAGTAATTGACGCCCAAGCAAGCACAAAGAGTCTGGGTGATTTGTTGGATTTATATGACAAATAGGACAAAGCCAGTTTTGTTAATACTTTAGGTCAGTTTCGATTTCCAAAAACCAAGTTCACCATCACCAGAAAGCAGATTAGAACCAAAGGAGAAAAACCATAAGTGGAAAAAACCTAAACTAGAAATATTAGCCTTTTCCGATCCTTTTTGTGGGCTATCTTTTTGAAGCCATTAGAAATTCATGATACATGTGCTTTCTGGGGCACGCATTCATGTCTCCACCACTCATGCAATATGTCTTTTGAACTTCACCATCTGGTCTGTATTGTGCATTGACATGAGGTGGCACAGCCTTACAGAATTCATCAGCGTCTAAATAGATACATTTCAAGTTGCATCACCACTAGGCTAGTCTATGTTCTTGCTTAAAGCTTTTGTTTTCAGACGTCTTTTACAGGCTTCGCTTGGGCTCTTTCAAACTGATAACTTTGCAAAATCATTCTCGCCTATATATAAGGGGGGTCTAGTCAGTTCTGAGCGCAAAGGCTCAATTCTACTTCGAGCAAATCATACTATGGGACGGTGTTCAGTCCGAATCCGCCGAAACACGACCAATGCTTCCTCAGATGCCTCTTCAACTCGTCAACCGTCTTCTCCACAGTCCTGCAACAGTGCTGCGACTCCTCAGGCACATCATACGGCTCTTCAACACTTATCTTCTCCAAACCCGCAATGCCTGCCACAAGAGCGTACCAGCAGGCAGGTAGAACCTTCGGGTTATACCCGCTCCCAGGAATCAAAATCACCCTTCCACTGCACACTTGCTCAGCCGTTCTCCGAATCAAGCAAGACACGTCAAAAAACCCTTTAACAGTCAAACTCAAATCTCCAAGCGTGTCAGCAAAATGCGAGTCACTCCCACCATTCGCAACAATCACCTGCGGCTTAAACTCCTCAGCCAAAGGAACAAAAACCTCGTTCAAAGCATAAAGATACGAGCCATCACCCGTTCCAGCAGGCAAAGGCACGTTAACATTAAACCCCTCACCCTCACCAGCCCCGATCTCGTGCACAAACCCAGTGCCAGGATAGATTGTCCGCGGGTCTTGATGCAAGGAAATGTAAAGCACGCTTGGGTCACGATAGTAGATGTCGCTAGTGCCGTTTCCAAAATGCACGTCATAGTCCAAAACCAGAAACCGCTGCACATCAAACTTTGCCCGCAGAAACTCGATCAGAACCGCTATGTCATTGAATAGACAGAAACCGCCGCCATAACCCCGTCCAGCATGATGGTAGCCTCCGCCCAAAGAAACTGCACGTTCTGCTTTTCCCTCAAAAACAGCCTTGCCACATTCAATTCCGCCGCCAACAACCAGCAATGCCGCCTCCAAAATCGTCTTCGAAACAGGCGTCTCAACATCATACCCTCTGTCTTCTTCTGCCAGACGAAATATCAAATCAACGTAATGCTCATCATGCACCCTAAGCAAATCCTCTCTTAGCACTGGCTGCGGCTCTGCAACCGTCAACTGAGGAAGGCTGAACAGTCCCTTGTCTCTGAAATAATTCATCGCATTCTCAAACCTGTCGCCCCTGAAAGGATGGCCCTCACCCAAATCGTATTGCCTGTACTTCTCATGAAAAGCCATCATGACCTTCTTTGACAACGCTGTTCCTCCAAAAATGAACCTAGCTCACGCCGCTCTTTTATAGAATTCCCACTGCAAAAGTGGAACAAGTAAAAAAGAGGAAAGGAAGTTTTTGTGTTTACGTTTCCTGCTTTTCTTCAACCTTAGCCTCAGATTCAGTTGGCTGCGACTCGTCTTTGCACTGCATTGTCTCCGCAACAGGCTCCACTGGAGGCTTCATCTCTTCATTCTCAGCTTGTTTTGTCTCATCTAGGAACGTGGCTTCAGGCTCAGAAACCTCAGGTTCCTCATGCACTGTCATGTCGCCGCTTGAAAGCTGATTCGCCGTTTCAGTGATCGCGTCTAACTCGTTTCTCGCCTTCTCCAGCCCTAAGGACAGAAGCCCTGTCTCGCGCAGATAGTCTTCGTCTTCAACTTCGCCTGTCACGTGCTGAATCTCAAAGTTCGCCACCAGCATCTCCAGCATCTTTATCTGGTCTGCAAGCTGCAGCATTTTCATGTTCATTTTTCCAAGCAAAGCCTTCTGCTGCGTCTCAATCTCTGCGAGAGCCTGATCAATTTCCAAGTTGAACACGTCGTACGTTGACTGCGAAATCTTGCCCGAGCTCAGCAAACCGTCCAGCGCCTGCTTCTTTTTCGCTACTATCTCTGATTCTTCCTGCAATCTCGTAAAGGAGTGTTTCCACGAAATCAACATTAACACCACTCCCCAATTGACCATGAAAGAACAAAATAACCTTTGCTAACATGCCGATATATCGCCGACTGATAAGACCAGCCTCCAGCGCCGTTTAAACGGAGAATTTAGCTTTAAAAACAAAGCCTGCCACGTGTTTCCTATCGCTTTGAAAAGCGCAACATCCTTCACATCCGCAGAGACTTTTCAAGCATTTTCCCATAATTCCTAACGTTCAGATTTGCTTATTCTGTTTCTACTTCTTATTCTGAATTAGAATAAAGCTTAAATATATATATCTGATACGAAATATAAAAACAGGAATAAACATGACCGCCCTAACAATCATCGTGTGCGGAGGAAAACTCGAAGGAAAAATACTCAAAAAAATGCACGAAAGAATAATCAAAAACTTCATGGACATAATCATCCTAGCAGAACTGAAAAGCGGACCACTCAGCGGCTACGACGTTATATCCTTCATCCACAACAAGTTCCACCTCCTCGTCAGCTCAGGAACAGTCTACTCACTACTCTACTCACTCGAAAGAAGCGCACTCATCGAAGGAACATGGAATGAACGAAAAAGAGTCTACAGACTAACCGAGAAGGGCGAAAAAACAATAGAAACAATACTCAACGCAAACGACAAAATCAGAAACTTCATCACAGAACTCCTCAAAGTCCAATACTCACCCTAAACATTTTTTATGCGCAAAACCTGATCGAAACGCTAAAAAACACCTTACCACACTTCTGATAGAGCAACGGCAAAACCACAGATGGGCCCGTAGCTCAGTAAGGATTAGAGCACCGGACTTTTAAGCGTAGATCGCAGATGCCGAAGAGATCCGGGGGTCCCGGGTTCAAACTTGAAGGGTTCATGCCCTTTCAGGGAACAGATCCCGGCGGGCCCGCCACCAGCTTGCTCTTTTACAGTGCAAGTTTAAATCCGATACGTTCCTATAGTTTGTTTGGCGGTTTTGTTGGCTGGCATTTACGTTTATGACTGGATCAGGGCTGAAAAGGCAAAACGGCAGAGAGAAGAGTTGAAGAAGAGAAAGCTTCTGGGAAAGCGATTGAAAAGGCTTCAACATGCTAAGAGAAAGGATAGAAAGGAGCGCCCTTCTGAAATGAAAAAGAGAAAAGTGGAGCAGCGTACAAAACGCCATCGGCGTGGCAAGACTGAGGTTAAAAACAGAAAAATCAAGAAGGAATAGAAGCCTTCTCCTTTCTCCCGTTCGGGCTGAAACTGTATATTGACAGCCGTTTATAAAATGGTTGTTTTCTGTGTGACATATGTCGCTTTCTGAAATATGCCCCGCTGTTTGCTCATTTCAGTTTTGGAAACTTTGTTTTTAGCCTTTCGGAAACACATTTGTCTCTTGAGCTAAAGTGTTCACCACCGTAATTTCAGACGCAATTCAGATGCTCATAATAATGTTCTGGGTAATGTTAGCCTTCATAATAATCTGGGGCTTGTTCTGGATGCGCTCCTCCAAGAAAACGTGAACAAGACATTTTTCTTTGTTGATGGCTAATACGAAACACATAAATCCGTTCATCCATCTTTAGGAAAGTTTGTCGGGCGGTAGCTCAGCCTGGTAGAGCTTCCGAGTCAGCCTAGATGCGAAGGTTTAGCTGACGGAGACGCTGTAGACATCTACCCATGGTGGGTGTCACCCAGCCTACCGGGCGTACATCCAGAAACCGGAGCGTCGCAGGTTCAAATCCTGCCCGCCCGACCACTCAAGAATGCCGTTCTAGGCAAGATTCTTGCTTATTTTACGCAAAAAGGCTGCGTAGATTGAGATTTGGTTTTGTGGTCACTTTGGGGATACTTTTAGGATAGAACGGTTCTAGATTCTCTTTGCTTTCTGCTGCATGCGCTAAATACAGCGGCTTTTTCTGTATTTTGTGCGCCATTCAGTGAACTTGTAAAATGCAAAAAATCTCACGATGTTACGGGTTTCTGGGATAGGTTGGAGCACCATGTTTCTGAGCCAGGCGGTACAATGGAATATTGTAAGACTCTGGAAATCTGTTTTTGAGCTTTATCGTCAAAGCAACTGTTTTCCCTAGTTCCTTTGAAGCCTTCATAGCTCTTTCATCATCAACTATGCTTCCTTTTTCGATAGCCAGTCCGTCCACAGCTTCTGTAACTGTCATATGATTGTGCACACAGTATTTAATGAAGAAACTGCCAGCTTCAGAGGCTCCAGTTCGCATTGCAACGGTTATGATTGCTCCTACTTTGTTGGCTAGTCTTAAAGTGGGTGAACTAAGCGCGACCGTTCTATCGATGAAAATCTTCGCTTGGCCACAAATATTCCAGAAATAGACTGGGGCTCCAAAGATTACTCCGTCCGCTTCCAGAAGCTTGTTATACATAATTTGCATGTCATCGTTAATCTTGCACTTGCCAGTCTTTTCACATGACATGCATCCTTCACACGGATTTATTTCATAATCTCTGACTGCTACAAGCTCCGTCTCAGCACCGCATTCTTTGGCGCCCGTAAGGGCTTCGTTCACAAGGATTTCGGTATTGCCTTTTTTTCTTGGACTGAAAACTATGCCTAAAACCTTCATTTTGGATTCCCAGCAATTCGTTTTGTTCTAGTGCGAGCTTGAGTCGGATATTTAAGGATTTCAATTCGTTGCGCACGTTATTTCAAAGGCAAGATCCAAATTGAAGAAGAAAGAGGAGATTAGGTGATGTCTCCACTGAGTGGAGGTTCAAATTCCCCCCCTGACACTCTTCGACAAAACTACTGCGCTCTTTGCGTGTGCCGAGGCAATTAGCAATAGTTTCTCCATGGCTTGAACGTCTGCTGCTTGCGAATCAGTTTTGTCGGTTCTTTTTTGCGTTATGTCTTCTCA
>Ga0172366_10004710_pt1 | contig 10771 bp, 9 predicted proteins | sample LakKivSesite69cm_FD_114533 | JGI IMG/M metagenome (GOLD analysis project Ga0172366, IMG submission 114533) | Sediment microbial communities from Lake Kivu, Rwanda - Sediment site 69cm | ecosystem: Environmental > Aquatic > Freshwater > Lake > Sediment | place: Rwanda: Western Province, Lake Kivu...
CCCCAGCCAAACAGCTTGCGGTGAAACGGATCGCTGCGCGTCGGGCGGTAACCGGCCACCAGGTCTGCTTTCCCCTCAAGGATGAGCGGGAGGAACTCCCTGACTTCCTCGATCACGAACTGGCGATCGGCATCGGTGAAGAAAATCAGGTCCTTAGTAGCGCTGGTCAGTCCGGTGAACACCGCTGCGCCGTAACCTTTATTCACCTCGTGTTCCACCAGCCGTACCTGGGGATGCTCCTCTGCCTTCTCGCGCACTCTGGCCGCCGTCTGATCACGGCTGCCGTCGTCTACGACCACGATCTCATATTCGTCCACCAGGGGGACGACTACGCGCACCACGTCCTCGATCATAGGCCCGATGTTCGCTTCTTCGTTGTAAGCAGGCAACACCACTGAAAGGCTAGTCATTGTCTCCTCCGAAGGCGTGAATCAGTTGTTGTTTCTGGGCCCGTGATAATCGCCTGAGGGCCACTTCACGTCGCTGGGCAGCGCTGCGCGAGGTCTGTACCTCCCAGTAAACCAGGCGGACCGGCCGCCGCCCACGGGTATAGCGCGCTCCTCGACCGGTGTTGTGAGCCTGCACGCGGCGGTCCAGGTCCTCGGTCCACCCGGTGTACAACGTCCCGTCAGCACACTCCAGGATATAGGTGAAAGCCATCATTCTTCCTGCTGGGAGACTTTCTTCAACCGGTCACGCAATCCCCCGAAGCCCAATAGTTGGCTGAAGAAAGTGCCGGACGAGGGCATCTCAATCGGTCTGGGGGGAATGACCGTATCCCAATCTCCACTCCGGGCAGCCTTCAACCAGCCGGCGCGGGCGTGAATGCCGCACTGAAAACAGTCGTCCAATGTCTCCGCATCCTGCGCCTTGAGCGCGGTTTTCCAGGTTTCCAATTCATCCTGGCAGGCATCAATCCAGCGCACGAGGTTGCCACGGTTGACCAGGCATACTTCACGGTTGGCCACGGCATCCTCCAAAGTCAGCCGCGTACCATCACGATAGGCAATCCCCGCCAGACGGCGCATTTCCCGCCAGGTCGGGGCGCGACTGGTCACGGCCAGCAACACCGAGGTCAGCACAGCCGGCAGGTGCTCCACGGCGGCGATCAACCCATCGTGCTCTGCCGGGTCCAGGAAATAGGGCATGGCTCCCAGTTGTTGTACCAGGCCAGTGACCAAATCCACAGCCTCAGGGGCGGCATCTGGGTCCGGCGTAAGACAATACAGCGCTCCCTTGAACAGATCAGCTCTGGCCGCGTCCAGCCCGGAGTATGGCCCTTCCCCCGCAGTCAAGTTGATAATGGGGTTTCCCCCCACGAAGTGAATGGTATCGGGCAGAAATTCTCGCACCCAATCCAGCACCGGCCCCTTGACCGTGGCCGTGTCGGTGACCACACACCCTTCTTTCAGGTAAGGGCCAACCGCTTTCAAGGTGTCACGGATCGCGCCCAGGGGGATGGCCAACACCAGAACGTCGGCCCTTTCGCAGGCGGCAATCAGGTTCCAGTGCACCTTGTCCACCGCTCCTTTTTTGCGCGCTGCGCGGGCGATCAAAAGATCCTTATCGTGGCCAACGACCTCCACCTGATCCGCCGTGACCGCTTTTTTCAGCGCCAGGCCCATCGAACCGCCGATGTAGCCCAAACCCACGATGGTGATCTTCGCTTGAGACATATCAATCTCCTCGCCGCGATCTGGCCAGCGCACCACCCTAACTAATCCCGTCGGCCCGCTGCAAAACGGCCAGCAGGCGATCCTCTTCCGTGCTGGCGGAGTTAGCAGCGGGCGGCTCCTGGTGACGCCGGATGAGGGTCACCGTCAGTGGCGAGCAACCCACAGCCAGCGCCCGCTCCGCTCCCAGTTCCGGGTGCCGGCGGTGAATAACGAAACCCGCCCGCCATCCTCTGGCCTCTCCCTTGCTCAGGTGCTCCAACGCGGCTGGCCAGAACGCCCGCAATAGAACAATCGCCACCCGATGCCACAGGCGAAGCTGACTCCCGGCCTTGCCCACGTCGTGCAGCAGCGCCGCCAGAAGCAAATCCTGGTTGGTGTGGCCCTCCGCCAGCACGGCCCGATAAACGTTCAGGTTATGGCGTTGGTCGGAAGGTGACATCGCCCGAAAAAGAGCCAACTGCTCTGCCGTCAGGATGGACTCAATGGCTGGCCATGCCTCGGCGGGCACCCGCGCATGCAGAGCCCACCAGAACTGTTTGACCCGGTACACCTAGAACCCCATGATCAGCCGGTAGAGAACCTGGCGGGGCAGATCGAGCACACTGATAGGCAGAAACTGTTCCATGGTGATAAACAATATCAGGATGATGGGCCCCACGGACTGCAAGCTATCGAGGACGTCAGTCCAGCGGTAAGCCCAGGCCGTGCGGATCGTGGCCAGGATTCCACGCAACATACTGTAGCCATCCAACGGAAAGAGGGGGATCAGATTGAACACAGCCAGGCCGATGTTTACCCATATCACTGTGTGCAGCAAACTGCCCAGTAAGCCCGGCAGGTGAAGGTGCAGTCGAAAGGGAATGGCGAACAGCATCGCCAATAACACGTTGGACAGCGGTCCGGCGGCAGACACGATACCCATGCCCACCCGTGGCCCGGCACGCAGATTATGCGGATTCACCGGCACCGGCTTTCCCCAACCAAAGCCAAACCCACTGATAGCGCTGAACAAAATCATGAGTGCGCCCATAGGATCGAAATGAGCCACCGGATTCAGGGTCAGCCGTCCCATGTAGCGAGCCGTCGAATCACCCTGGAACTCCGCCACCAGAGCGTGAGCGAACTCGTGTATCGAAATACTAAGTACCAAGGCCAGTAAAAAAGCTACAAAGCTAGCTATGTTATACAAATTGACATTAACCTCCGGCATAGTATCTGGGCGGTAACGATACCCGCCCAGACGGCCCTAATTATAGCATCAAAGGACGAAGAAAGCAAAGCGGAACGCCTCCGAATTTGACTAATCGGTGTAATAGCTGTATAATTTCTCTCGCTAAAACGCTCCTCGGTAGCTCAATCGGCAGAGCGGCCGGCTGTTAACCGGTTGGTTGTAGGTTCAAGTCCTGCCCGAGGAGCCTCAGCAAAAAGGCGGGGGCAAGCCCGCCCAGAGGCCACAAAAAAGCTCCCACCCACTGAGACTGGGAGCTTTTGCATGCAGGAGGCTCACCATGGCCGAACTTGAATCCTATCCTCTCCGACGCGGCGCGAAAATACGGTATACCCACAGCCGGAAACGTTGGCTGGACAAAACGGCAGATTGTAGTATAATACGGGTAGCTGGAACAGGGCTATCCCCATATTATCCAGGAGATTGACGACTATGGCGGAAACGCCTGGCGCTTTGACTGCCTGGCGTGCGTTGCGTTCAAAGCTGGCACGCTGGGCCGGCGACGGGCGAGAGGGATTCGCCTCCCGTTATGCCGCGCACCTGGCGGTGATCTCGCTCGTGGTCTTTGCGCTTTTTCTCAATCGAATAGAACTACCACACGTTGTCGCTGATCCACCCATCCCTACACCTGCTCCCCATCTGGGAGAGAGGACGTACGTTCCTCTGGCCGACCGGAGTGGCCTGCGAGTGATGGCTAAACAGACTCTGGTTCGCGCTCCCGTGCCCCATACCAAAATCCCCGACCGCCCGCGCCGTGAGGTGATTACTTATACCGTGCAGTCTGGCGATACTGTGCTGGGCATCGCGGCCAAATTTGGCTTGCAAGGAGAGACCATCGTCTGGGCTAATTCCAGCCTGGAAGACAGCCCAGATTTCCTGATGCCTGGCCAGATTCTCAACATCCTGCCCGTGGATGGGGTCTATCACACCGTTCAGGCCAAGGACACCCTGGAAAGCATCGCCAAAAAATACAAGGTGGACGTCTCGGCCATCACAGGATGTGAGTACAATAATCTTACTGAGCCATACGAGCTGGTAGTGGGTCAGTGTCTTATCGTCCCTGGCGGCGAGAAGCCTTACGTCGCTCGTCACATCTCTGCCTGGCAGGGACCTATCCCGGATAACGTCGAGCGCGGCACCGGCCTGTTCGGCTGGCCGGTAAGTGGCTATCTCACCCAGGGCTATTGGAGCCAGCACCGGGCCATTGACATTGGCTCGCCTATTGGCACGCCAGTCTACGCTGCCGATTCCGGTTTCGTCACCTTCGCCGGGTGGACCGAATTGGGCTACGGCCGCCTGGTTGTAATTGATCATCGCAACGGCTTCGTGACCTATTACGCGCACCTGGATGCCTGCTACGTGGAAGCAGGCAAATCGGTGGGTAAAGGTGCGCTGATAGGTGCGGTAGGCGATACCGGCCGCTCCACCGGCCCGCACTTGCACTTTGAGGTTCGGCACGAAGGAGTGCAACGCAACCCGTTGGTATATCTGAAATAAAAAACCAAGTGCGACGCACCTCAAAGGTGCGTCGCACTTGCCCCCCGCTACTTCGCGTACTCCACCGCCCGCGTTTCGCGGATCACGATCACTTTGATCTGTCCCGGATACTCCAGGTTTTCCTCTACCGTCTTGGCGATGTCCTTGGAGAGCTGGATTGTGGCCAGGTCGTCAATATCCTGAGGTTTGACCAGGATGCGAATCTCCCGGCCCGCTTGGATGGCGTAGGACTGGTCCACGCCGGCAAAGGAGTTGGCTACCTCTTCCAGCGCCTGCACGCGCTTCAGGTAGGTCTCCAGGGACTCACGACGCGCTCCCGGCCGGGCTCCGGAGATGGCGTCAGCAGCTTCTACCAGGACGGCCTCCACCGATTGGGTTTCCGTTTCCCCGTGGTGGGCGGCGATACAGTTGATCACCGCCTCGGACTTGCTCAGCCGCCGCGCGATCTCCGCTCCGATGTCGGCGTGAGCGCCCTCCCTCTGCTGATCCACTGCCTTGCCGATGTCGTGGAGCAGACCACCCTCTTTGGCCAGAGCCACATCAGCACCTAATTCAGCGGCCATCATCCCCGCCAGGTGAGCGGTCTCGATGGAATGCTGGAGAACGTTCTGCCCGTAGCTGGTGCGGAAATGCAACCGGCCGAGGAGTTGGATGAGCTCCGGATGCAGCCCAGGAATGCCCACCTCGTGCATGGCCCTCTCCCCTTCTTCCTGGATAATAGCTTCGACTTCCTCCTGGGCCTTGCTCACAACTTTTTCGATGCGGGCCGGATGGATGCGCCCGTCTACGATTAGTTTGTTGAGCGCTACGCGCGCTACCTCGCGGCGCACGGGGTCGAAGCAGGAAAGGACCACTGCTTCTGGAGTGTCGTCTACTACCACGTCAACGCCGGTAACTTTTTCAAAGGCGCGGATGTTGCGCCCGCCCCGGCCTATGATCCGTCCTTTCATTTCATCGCTTGGCAGAGGCACCATGGACACAGTGGTTTCCGTCACTTCCTCGGAAGCCAGGCGTTGCACAGTGGTAGCAATAATCTCCCGCGCCCGGCGCTCGGCCTCCTCGTGAGCTTCTGCTTCCACCTGGCGGATAGTACGGGCCATGTCCTGCCGCGTCTCCTCTTTTACCGTTTGCAGCAGCATCTCCCGCGCCTCTTCCACGCTCATCTGTGAGATTCGTTCCAGCTCGCGGAGGCGCTCCTCTTTCGCCGCCTCCAACTCGCTTTGAAGTTTGTCCAATTTGCTTTGACGTTGGTTTAGCTTGCGCTCGCGATTTTCCAGCCGGTCTATCTTGTGATCCAGTGCATCCCGGCGTCGTTGCAGGCGGGCCTCCTCCTCCTGAAGGTTCACGCGCTTTTTCTTGGTCTCAGCTTCGGCCTCGTCGCGGATTTTGAGAGCCTCATCTTTGGCAGCCAGGATCGTCTCTTTGTACTGAGTTTGCGCTTCCTCCAGCAGTCGTGCAGCTTCAGCCTGACTTGACTGCACCTTAGCTTTACCCAGGTAACTCTTGATCAGGTATCCTAAAACGATGCCCAGGGCAAGCCCCCCCAGAGCCACGATAACATCCTTGAATATATTCATTCCCATCCTGTCACCTCTCTTTCACCGTGCCTATGTTCTCTTTCCGCCTGAATTTCTTGCCAGACGCGGTTCACCACGGCCTCGACCGTCTCGAAAGCAAACCCCCGGCGTCGCAGATATGCGCCGAGCTTCTGGCGGAAAGGTTGATAGTCCAGGTGCCTCCAGCGGGCGACGCGCTGCTGAGCAGCACGGTACGCGCTGTCCTCGCTGTCCAGATTTTCCAGAGCGGAGGCTATCACGTCGTCGCTCAGACCCTGCTTTCGCAACTCGCCACGCAGGGCGTACACTCCTCTGGGTTTAAACTGTTCCCGATTTTCCACCCAGTAGCGAGCGAAAGCGTAATCGTCCAGCAACCCCACCCGCGTCAAACGAGCGATGACTTCCTCCTGCACCGCTGGTGGCACCTGTTTTTCCTGTAAATAACGGCGAACCTCGGCCTTGCTGCGCGGACGATAGGATAGAAAGGCCAACGCCCGCTCGTAGGCCGTTTCGCGGGTGTCCTGCTCTTGCAGGTGAGCGATTTCCTCGTCGGAGAGGTATTGCCCCCGGTGCAGCTTGGCGGCCTCGATGGCCGCTACCCCAAAGGCAAACCTGTCGTCCAGGTAGACGTTCACCCGCTGTTTATTTTTCTTCTGCACTCGGAGCGCAGTGATCTTGCCTGCCATGCCCCGGACCTCCGCCCGATCCGAAAACAAAAATAGCTGGGCAACCCAGTGCCGCAGCTATTCTGCAACTTCGGTGTGCGTCCTGCAACTTCCCGGTCGGAGTAGCGACAGGGAAGCGGGCGGGGTGCAACGGGTTATCTTACTCGTGGCCGCCTTTGGCCCAACCAGTCCCGATGGTCCCCTGGCCTGTGGGCAGTACCAGGGACTTACGTCTGGATCAACATCAGAGAGGGATTAATAAAAAAATCGCCCGATTTTGAGTCTGTCACCGGTTATCATTCTGGTTGTTTGGAGTGAGTTGGCAGCAAATCATCAGCCAGGGAAGCCATGGTTTGAATTTGGAGTGAGTACTAAGCCCGGCTTGCCCGACCGCTACCATCCATCAAGAATCACCCAACCCGTTCGAGTTATCGCCTGGACGCGAACGGGCACCTCGCAAATTTAAGCGCACGATTAGCTGCGGCTCTGTGAAACACTCGGCAGGGCACGTTGCCCCCAGTCTGGCTCCTCAACGCCAGAGGGTTGACCTGTCCAGGTTAGAGCCGTTTGAAAAGAACCACATTAGTACCTTGCCAATCAGGTTCCTGCACGATGAGCAAGGATTTTAACGCAGAGGCGCCAAGGCGCAGAGTCAAATTCTCATCTCTTCCAATAACCGACTATAGTTTACAACAAGAGCCAAGAAAAATCAAGTCAAGCGGGACGACAGAATACGCGGATTTGACAAATCGCCGTAGTTGTGCTATCATCCCAACCAAATAATCGCATACCCCGTGACGCTCTTATCCAGAGAGGCGGAGGGACCGGCCCTGTGAAGCCTCGGCAACCATTTCGGGAGTTACCCAGCCAGATCAAGGACGACTGGCCTGTATCCTGATCACGGTGCCAATTCCGGCAGAGTTGTTCTGGAAGATGAGAGGGGAGTCACAGATTGTTCTGTGCGCTTGCCTCTTCCTTCGAGAAGAGGCTTTTTTGTGCCAATCTGCGACCAAAGCCGTGACCCCTCGTCCCTGGAAAGAGCGAGGGGTCACTTACATCACGAGGAGGAATATCAAACCATGGCTCGAAACATTGTCGTAATGGAAGCTCTGGGACAGTTCATCGAAGAATTGCCGGTAGAAATTGTGGAACGCAAAGGCGTCGGACATCCCGACAGCCTGTGCGACGGGATAGCCGAGCGCATCTCCGTGGAATACTGCCGCTGGTGTGAAGAGAATCTGGGAGTGCTCCTGCATCACAACTTCGACAAAGTACAACTCGTGGCTGGCGAGGTGGACGTGCGCTTCGGCGGCGGGGAGATGATCCGCCCTATTCACATCCAGATCGCCGGACGAGGCACGCCCAGCTACAATGGATGTAAGGTACCCATGGATACCATCGCCATTGAGGCCGCGCGGGCGCACATCCGCGAGACAATGAGGTACCTGGATCCAGTGAAGCACGTGGTCATTGACTGCTTCGCCGGCCGGGGGGCTGCGGAGTTGGTGAGCGCGGTAGAGCACGTGGAGGCCAATGACACCAGCTTTGGCGTCTCCCACTGGCCACGTTCCGGCCTGGAGCAAGCGGTGTACGAGACGGCCCAGTACATCAACTACGAGTTGATCAACCAGTTCCCCATCGGCGAGGACGTGAAGGTAATGGGCTGCCGCCGCAACGGCGGTATCGTCCTGACCACGGCAATTCCCTTCGTCGCTCCTCAGATCAAGGATGCACAGGAGTATCTGGAGGTCAAGGGCGCTGTGCAGGCTGCGATCCAGAATTTCGCCGAAAAGCAGGACTACCGTGACGTGCGCGTAGACGTGAACACCGCCGACAAGGCCAAGCGCGGAGATTTCTACCTGACCCTGACCGGTACGTCGGCGGAGTGTGGCGACGATGGCGCAGTCGGGCGGGGCAACCGGGTCAACGGGGTCATCGCCCCCTTCCGCTCGGCCAGCTTCGAGGCGGCCTGCGGGAAGAACCCCATTTCGCACGTGGGCAAGGTGTACAACGTGCTGGCCTTTTTGGCCGCCCAGGACATCGTGGCTCACGTGCCCGGCATTCGCGAGGCGACGGTGTACGTCCTCTCGCAGATCGGCCATCCGCTGGACAAGCCCCTGGTGGCCACGGTTCTGGTGCACACCACCGACGGCCGGTTGACGGCTTCTACACAGGCCGCCGTGGCCGAAGCACTGGACCACCACCTGGCGAACGTGGCCGAGGTCGGGGCGAAGATTCGCCGCCGCGAGTTGACCCTGTTCTAAACGCACAATGCAGACCTCCGGCGTCTTCCAGACGTGGGGGGTCTCTGACAATTGACTCTGCCCCTGTTTCATGTTATACTGAGCACGCCTGGCGGGAATAGGCGAGACAGCGGTGTATGTCTTACGTTCCCTTGCAGGTGCTTGTAAACCCACGGGCCGGCAGGCGTGCTTGAAGGGGATCGACGCCGTTTCTGATAAGCTAGCTTTTCCAGGCCTGGGGAAAGCTAGCTTTTACATTAGACTTTATCGGGAATAAGCTGTCTCACGCAAAGGCGCAAAGGCTTGTCCTGAGCGCAGCCGAAGGAACGCCAAGGTATCAACGGGAAAATGGCTTGTTGGCTGTGACAATTGCGGTTTTTCTGTGTTTTCTTTGCGAACGTTCGGCTGAGCGCTCACGTCGAAGCCTTGGCGGCTTGGCGTGCACACCTTTTTATTTCCGGGGGCCAACGGGCCGATGAAAATCCTGACTGTCAGTGACCAGGTAGTATCTACTATATACAGCGCGGCCATCAAACAACAATTCGGCGACGTGGACCTGGTGCTGGCCTGCGGTGACCTGCCATTTTACTATCTGGAATTTATCGCCACCATGCTTGGTGTGCCTCTGGTTTACGTGTTTGGCAACCACGACCAGGGCGTTTTCACTTCCGATGGCAAGTTCAAAAATGCGCCCGGAGGCTGCATCAACGTGGACGAACGGGTAGTGAACGTCAAGGGGTTGCTCATCGGCGGGCTGGAGGGTTCAATGTATTACAATGGCCAGGGCGACCACCAGTACACCGAGTGGGATATGTATTGGAAGGCATTACGGATGATGCCGGCGTTGGAGTGGAACCGGCTGCGCCATGGCCGCTTCCTGGACATTTTGATCACCCACGCTCCACCCTATCGTATCCACGATGGCACCGACCGCTGCCACACCGGGTTCAACGCCTTCCTGCGCATAATGGACATTTTTCGCCCCCGCTACCTGATCCACGGTCACACGCACGTGTACAGTCCGCACACCATCACCCGCACGACCTATAGCCATACTCAAGTGGTGAATACCTACGGATACCAGATAATCAATTGGAAGGATTTTCAGTCTGGAAATGGTTAGTCCGTTTCAATCCGAGGTACAGGCCGATTTTTCTCACGCCCGCTGGCGGGCCTTCCTGGGCGAGATTGCCTCCCTGCTCTCTGGTCACAGCAACGAATTGCTCTCCTTTGACAAGGTGAAAGATGCGCTTAAGGTACGCGGCCAGGTCTATCGAGGCATCCAGGTCGTGCCCATAGCCCAGATCGCCGGCAGCGTTGACCGCTACCGGGACTTCGACCGGGCCTTCCTGCCCACCCAGACGCACACCGCCGACCGCTGGAAGCGGATTGACCAAGCGCACTACCAGGACATCAACCTGCCACCGGTCCAACTGTACAAAATGGGCAGCGTCTATTTTGTGCGTGACGGCAATCACCGCGTGTCGGTAGCCCGCGAGAGGGGCGTGGAGTTCATAGACGCCGAGGTTATCGAACTCGAAACGCGGGTGCCGGTGGATGCCGGCCTGCACCCGGAGGACTTGGTCATCAAGGGTGAGTACGCCGACTTCCTGGAAGTGACCGGCCTGGACCGGCTGCGTCCCGACCAGCGAATCGAGTTCTCCGCGCCAGGGCATTATCGCACACTCATCGAGCACATCGCCACCCATCGCTACTTCATGGGCCTCGACCAGCAGCGGGAGATCCCCTGGGAGGAGGCCGTCGCCCACTGGTACGACACTCTCTACCAGCCCATCGTGCGCGTCATCCGCGAACAGAACGTGCTCGCCGATTTCCCGCACCGCACCGCGGCCGACCTCTACCTGTGGATCATGGACCACCGCTACTACCTGGGTGAACGCTTCGG
>Ga0172366_10004711_pt1 | contig 10770 bp, 5 predicted proteins | sample LakKivSesite69cm_FD_114533 | JGI IMG/M metagenome (GOLD analysis project Ga0172366, IMG submission 114533) | Sediment microbial communities from Lake Kivu, Rwanda - Sediment site 69cm | ecosystem: Environmental > Aquatic > Freshwater > Lake > Sediment | place: Rwanda: Western Province, Lake Kivu...
CCGGGCAACCGATCTGCATGATTTGAATGTCACGGGTCCGAATATATTGTATGGGATGATCAGTGCTGACACAACCCTTGTAAAGGTGTCATTGGGAGAAGATGCAGATTATCTTGTGACAGGTATTCTGGGTGTCAATGTTAAGCTGAAATTTGACCTCCAGGTTGTCATTGAATTTGAGCCGGATGCAGGGATGATCGTCACGGGGAACGGAAGCATTGACGCCAGGAATGTCACCTTCAGAGCCAGGGAGGATGGCTGGATAGGTATCCAGCTGCTGGGCCAGGGAAATATATTTGTCAGTTGCATTATCGATGGCGCCGGAACCGAATCATTGACCGCCAATGCCGAACAGAAAGCCAACCTCATCCTTTCAGGTGATGCCACTGCATCCCTGTCAGGCAACACCTTCAGCAATAGCCACGGCCATGGCCTGGTCATTGAAAACGGGGCCAGGCTGATCTATGATCAAAATTCACTGACACATGCTTTTACCAACAACAAATTTGTCACAAATACTACAGGACCAATGCTCATTCCTGCCTCAGCGCTCGAGTTACTCAGCGGACCTGATCTCAGCCAGGAGGCAGAAAATTCCCGTATAGTCATTTATGAGTCGGAGTATGGTTCTTCATTGTCTGTGGGTGCAACAATCAGTGACTACGGGTTGCCTTATCATATTACCGGTATGATCACTTTCAGAAAGGCCCTGTCAATATTAAAAGGTACCGAGCTGTTTTTTGATGATGATGCAGGCCTTAACCTGTATTCAACGTTTGATATTACAGGAACTGCAGAGGAGCCGGTTCTGTGTGACGGCTCTGCCGGAACAGCCGGATCATGGAAAGGCATCCATGAGAGAAGCTCAGATGCGGTGATCACATATGCAATTATAAGGAATGCTGGTGGTGAAACCCTTCCGGATGTGACGGAGGAAGCCTCTCTCGTCGTTGGTGGATTTCTGACCATGAAGCATTCAGAGATCACCGGAAGCGGCGGTATTGGCCTCTGGCTGAGAAATAACGGAGTTATTCAGTATGCGAGCAATTTCACCGGTAATAGTTTTTCCGATAACCTGACTACAAATATCAGGCTCGGATTTGACGATGTGCATAAGGTCCTCAATGGCAACACCCTGACGCCCTATTCAGCGGAAACACCGGTTATAGAGGTCAGGAAAGGAAGAAGCGATTTCCTGGATAACTGGCAGGACATCAGCACCGGCATAGATTACAGGATTGTTGACAGCGTGAGCATCGTCAGCACCAAATCTCTGACAATTGATCCTGGCGTCACCATCCAGTTTGCTCCAGGAACGATATTTAATATATCCGGAAGCCTTAATGCGACAGGCACAGCCGGAGATCCCATTGTTTTTAAAGGAGCGGGCGGAACAGCAGGTTCATGGAGGGGGATATTTATCAAGACTGATAACAGTGTGGTGATGGATCACGTAACCATCACCGATGGTGGCGGGGATGTGACCGACAAAGCTAATGTCGTCATCAGGAAAGGTGCTGTGAATGTCAGCATAACCCACTCAACCATCACAAACAGTGCCGGCTATGGTGTGCTGGTCAAATCCGGAGCTTCCGGTTTTGCTATCAATGAGCAGGCATCAGGCAATACCCTGTCCGGCGCCCTGGACGGCTATCATGACGAAAATTGACCGATCCGATGAAATTCATCCGATGAAAACTGATCGGATGAAAACTCATCCGATGAAATTCTTCCGAAGAAATATATTTTGTTGATAATTTCGTGGTATATTTTCTGATTTGTTAGCTATTTTTAAAGGGCACATTTATAGTAAAATTGGTTCAGTCATTAAAACAAAGAGCCTGTTCATGAAAGCAAAGGGTTTGAGCATCAATATCTCTGTTATAGGGATGTATATCCTCGTGGTACTCCGTATCATTATCGGCTGGCATTTTCTCTATGAAGGGCTTGTGAAGGTCACGAATCCGGTCTGGTCCGCTGCGGGTTACCTGGAACAGTCCAACTGGATATTTGCAGGCTTTTTCCATTGGATCGCCGCATCCCCAGGTGTGCTGGCCGTGGTGGATTTTATAAATATCTGGGGCCAGATTCTGATCGGACTGGGTCTATTTCTTGGTTTGTTCACAAGGATATCAGCCTTCTCAGGTGTGGCGATGCTCCTACTTTATTACCTGGCAATACCTCCATTCATAGGATCCATGGCTTCAGGAGTGGAAGGAAACTATATGATCATTGACAAGAATCTTATCGAAGCGGTCACCCTGATAATTATCGGTCTTCTGCCAACCGGATTATTCCTTGGCCTCGATAAAATCTTCCAGGATATTATTTTCAGGAAGCGGCAAGCAAGGAAGATCCTTTCACATGATGAGCTGGCTGAACAAAAGACCGAACCGGTAGCAGAAGATATTCCTGCCACACCTACCTCACGGCGTGAAATACTGAAACACCTGGCCACCCTGCCAGTCCTGGGATTGTTCGGACTGGCCTACCTGAAAAGGAAAAAATGGGAAAGTGCAGAAGAACAAAATCTTGTGGACATCGTCTCAGGAGCCAGTATTGTAAAGATGGACTTCCCCGGGCTGGATGAGCTTAAGGGAAAACTGCCATATGGAAAAATAAAAGACACCCAATTCAGCAAGCTTATACTGGGTGGTAATTTACTTAACGGATATGCACACTCAAGGGATCTGATCTACGTATCTCATCTGATCCGGGCCTATCATACAAAGGAAAGGATTTTCAAAACACTTATGCTGGCGGAAAAATGCGGCATTAATTTACTAATCACTGACCCGGTGATTGCCCAGCTTATCAATGAATACTGGGACAGAAGGTATGGGAAGATCCAGTTTGCTTCCGATTGTGTGGGGCTTGTCTATTCTGACACGGTGAAGGCAAAACCGCCACAGGATTGGTTCGATTATATAAAGATGGCTATTGATAAAGGGGCTTCCGCATGTTATATACAGGGAGAGACAGCTGATTATTACTTCGGGCAGGGTGATCTGAAGAATGTTGAGAAGGCCATGCAGATAATCAGGGATGCTAAGATTCCTGCCGGCATAGGGGCACATCACATCGAAACCATCAAGAAAGCGGTTGAAAATGGTTTCGTGCCGGATTTCTGGATGAAAACACTCCATCACCATGATTACTGGTCAGCAAAGGCAGAGACCTGGCACGACAACATGTATGATTTCACTCCGCCCGAGACCATCTCATACATGAAAACCCTCGAGCAGCCATGGATCGCCTTCAAGGTAATGGCAGCCGGTTCCATACTTCCCGAAGATGCATTCAGGTATGCCTGGGAGAACGGTGCCGATTTTGTGTGTGCCGGCATGTATGATTTTCAGATGGTTGCTGACGTGAACATTGCTCTCGATATACTGAATGATCCGGACCTGCAACGGGAACGTCCATGGAGGGCATAGCAACCTGTATCAAACAATTTTTAAATACCAATCAATGAAAAACACTAACATTCCCCTGTCCAGGCTGAATAAAATCAGTTTATGGATACTGAGTTTTCTCAGGATAGCTATCGGCTGGCATTTCCTGTATGAAGGAATTGTCAAGCTTATAAGCCCGGCATGGACATCTGCCGGTTATTTACTTGATTCGAGATGGCTTTTTGCCGGTTTTTTTCACTGGATCGCCACCCACCCTGCTGTTCTCCAGGTTGTGGATTTCATGAACATCTGGGGACTCATCCTCATCGGGCTGGGATTGATGCTGGGATTACTGTCGAGGGTTGCCTCTCTTGGCGGCATCCTTCTTCTGGCTTTCTACTACCTGGCCAATCCGCCTTTCGTGGCCAGCGGCACCACAGGGCTCGAAGGACATTATGTATGGATCGATAAAAACCTGATCGAGATGATCGCATTACTCGTGCTGACATTTATTCCCACAGGATATTTCCTGGGTCTCGACGGGTTGATCAGTTATATTCGCATGTCGCCGAGAAAATCCGTTCCAGTGGATATTACCTCTCAAAAAACCGAGGATCAGGCAGGAACATCTGTCAGTTCAGGACTGGCAAGAAGGGAGGTTCTGAGGCACTTGGCCACCCTGCCTGTCCTGGGGGCTTTTGCTTATGCAGCTGTTCGCAAACATCACTGGGAAAGCATCGAAGAGAAATTCCTGCTGTCCAATCCTGATGCCCAGCCTGATGCCATGACAGGGGCAACCATTAAAAGTTTCAGTTTTTCCTCACTGAAAGACCTTAAAGGGACTATACCCTCCGGCAGGATCGGCGATCTTAATGTCAGCCGGGTAATCGCTGGAGGTAATCTTGCAGGTGGTTGGGCACATTCCCGTGACCTTATCTATGTCTCCAAACTGATAAAAAAATACCATACCGACGAGAAAATATTCGAGACATTAAGAATTGCAGAAGCCAGCGGTGTGAATACCTTCCTGACCAATCCCCAGCTGTCAAGGGTAATAAACAAATACTGGCGTACGCAGGGAGGAAAGATCCAGTTCTTTTCAGATTGCGGCTACCAGATGGATCCTGTCAAAGGTATTGAATTATCGATCGAGGGAGGAGCCCATGCCTGTTATGTTCAGGGTGGTATTGCCGATGTGTTTGCCCAGGACGGCCGGGTTAAGGAGCTGGGTGACTGTATTGAGCTTATCAGGAAACATGGTATGCCCGGCGGTATTGGCGCACACAAACTGGAGACCGTTAAAGCCTGCGTTGAAGCGGGTATCAAGCCCGATTTCTGGGTCAAGACACTTCATCATACCAATTACTGGTCAGCGTCACCAAAAGAGGAGAATGATAACATCTGGTGCTGGAACCCGGAAGAGACCATTGCATTCATGAATAACCTCGAGGAGCCCTGGATAGCTTACAAGACCCTCGCTGCCGGTGCCATCCTTCCCGAGGTGGGCTTTCCTTATGCGTTCAAAGGTGGTGCAGATTTTATCTGCGTGGGAATGTATGATTTCCAGATTGTCGAGGACATCAACCTCGCACTGGATGTGCTTAATAGTGAAAGCTTAAAGAACGAGCGCACGCGTCCCTGGAGGGCATAAGCTCTGTTATTACCTACAGGGAAAGGTAATCCATTTTACTGTCAGCGATCCATCCGGCATTTGTTCACCGGATGGATTTTTTTTATATCTTCATCCTGTATCAAAGAATTCCTTAAGAACTTAATAAAATGGTATTAAACCCCAGAGCAGCGCCTCCGCTGAGTAGCTTTAGCGCTCGCGAAAGCTCTGGACTCTTTTTTCCGCAGCAGCGCCTCCGCTGAGCAGCTTCAGCGCTCGCGGAAGCTGCGGGGAATTTGACCAAACTTCCCGTCCGCCGTCCGCGTGTCGCCGAAGCTTTAGCGGAGGCACAAGCGGAACGCAAAGGTGGATTAAAAAATGTCCCATGTGCAACAACAGTTGTAAACCTGATAAAATATTCCATATACTGTTATATATCCTGATCTTCATTGCATCCACAGGATGCGGCCGCCAGACAGGTTGTGAAATTTTTTCACCGGACGGGAAGATCAGGGTCTCAGTTGCAACTATTGATGAGAACAGACGGCCACTGTTAAACTACTCCGTATGGTACAATAATGAATTTATAGTCTCCTGTTCACCACTCGGCATACGCTTTGCAGATGGCTCGTCCTTTCAGGAAAACCTGGAGGTCATCAGCTTCAGGGATAGCACGATAGATGAAACCTACACCATGCCGTTTGGCAAGACCTCATCCGTTCATAACCACTGCAATGAAAAAGTGATCAGTCTGCAGGACCAGACAGGACACCGGCTACAGCTCATATTCAGGGTATTCAATGACGGGATCGGGTTTCGTTATAGTATTCCGGGTCAGGATGTTCCGGATACCCTTGAGATTTCAGCAGAGCTGACCTCTTTCCGGTTTACCGGCGATTATAAATACTGGGGACTGCACCTGAACAGCTATCGTACGGCTTATGAAAAAGAATATACTGTTGATGTGCTGTCGGAGATCCCGCCGGAGGATATTATTGCCCTGCCCATGCTGGTCAGAAAGTCCGACCATGCCTGGATCGCCCTGACAGAAGCGGCACTGGTGAATTATGCGGGTATGTACCTGAAAACTGCAGGGGTTAACAGCACCATGCTTGTTGCCTCCCTCTCCCCCCGGAAGGATAATCCGGCCATAGCTGTGCGGGCAGCCACTCCCCTCACCACACCCTGGTGCGTGATGATCATAGGGGATGATCCGGGCAGGCTGGTGGAGTCAAACATTGTCCTTAACCTGAACGAGCCCTGTTCTTTCGATTATTCCTGGGTCAGGCCGGGGCTGGCCATCGATGACTGGAATAACGATCAGACCGTCAAAAGTACCGGCTGGGAAGGGGCCATGGATAACCGGACCATGAAACATTTCATTGACTTCTGCGGGGATTATGGATTGCAATATATGTCAATTGATGCAGGCTGGTCCGGTGCCGACTATATGGATACAACAGTCGATCTTACCAGACCAATTCCAGCGATTGATATCCCCATGCTTGTCAGTTATGCCCGGCAGCATCATGTGGAAATATTCCTGTGGACACTGAGCACTGTCCTGAAGAAACAACTGGAAGAGGCACTGACACAGTTCAATGCCTGGGGCATCAAAGGCTTTAACACGGATTTCTTTGACAGTGATGACCAGGAAACAGTCAACCTGGTGAACCATATCACACAAACGGCTGCCGAGCATAAGCTGATGGTGGAGTTTCATGGTATCTACAAGCCTACCGGACTGAGCCGTACTTATCCCAACCTGCTGGCCCATGAGGCAGTGCTCGGGCTCGAGTACTCCAAATGGGACCGCAAGCCCACACCGGAACATAACTGCATCCTGCCTTTCACAAGGATGCTCGCCGGCCCTATGGATTATATCGTCACGGGATTCACCAACAGGACGGAAAATGATTTCAGGATCGTCTGGGATGAGTTCAATGCTATGGGTACCCGCTGCCACCAGCTGGCACAGCTGGTGATCTTCGAAACAGGATTCCATGTGCTGGGGGATTATCCGGATAATTACCGGAACAGTCCCGGTTCCGAGCTTTTCCGCGACATTCCCGTCAGCTGGGATGAAACAAGGGTGCTCAGGGCAAAGCCAGGAGATTATATTGTCATTGCCCGCAGGAAAGGGGAGCAGTGGTTTACAGGAAGCATAACGGACTGGGCAGCCCGCTCACTGGTCATCCCGCTGGATTTCCTCAATCAGGGCAGCTACGATGCACATATTTATGCGGATGGCCCTGATGCAGCTTCCAGAGCCACAGATATCACGATCAGTACAGCCAGGGTAACAGAAAAAGATAGTCTGAACATCAATATGGCACCAGGGGGTGGCCATATCATGCATTTTGTGCCTGTACGTTGAAATTGGGTTCTCAGTTATCAGTTATCAGTTATCAGTTCTCAGTTATCAGTTATCAGTTCTCAGTTTCCCGGTTCAGGAAGAAAATGAAAAATGAATAGTTAATAAGCAGAAACTATTAATGGTTTTGTTACTCATTATTCATTTTTCACTTTTCTCTTTAAATTTCTTCTTCCGCCTACTGTCCACTTTCTTAAACACGCCAACCCGTAACCCAACAACCCGACAACAGTTTTCCGCATTAACGCTTTAACGCTTCAACGCATTCAGAACTGGTGGAAGCTCATGGAAACGAACCTGAGCACTTCAGGTAATGACTCACGCCAGTAGGTCCAGTTATGAGCGCCATCGCGAACCCTGTACTCATGAGGGATCTCTTTTTTCCTCATGGCAATATGCACCAGGCTGTTCCCTTCATATAGAAAGTCATCATCCCCGCAGTCGATATACCAGCGGACAGCATTTTTCTGGTCATCAGGTATATTGTTGATCAATTCCAGGACACTCTGCCGCAGATAATATTTTTCCATCACGGAATCAGCAACATTAGTTGAATCACGGACGAACCGTCTTTTCATTTCTTCCCTGTTGAGCGGACCGGTTCCTGCGCTGAGGGGGCAGGCAGCGGCAAACAGCTCAGGATGGTGCAATGCATAAAGGAAGGTACCATTGCCACCCATAGATAATCCGGCGACAGCCCTGTAATGCTTCTCTGCTTTAATACGGTAAGTCTTTTCAATATATGGCATGAATTCCTCGAAGAAAAAATCCTCATAACGCCATTCACCCGCCATATCATTTGAATAGCCCCTGCGACCGGTATTGGCATCAGGCATAGCAATGATCATTGGGGTGGCTGTGCCTTCATTAATAGCTTTGCCGGCAATATGCAGAACTTCGCCAAACTGGACCCACCCGGTCTGGTCGTCCCCTCCTCCATGCAGGAGATACAGCACCGGGTAGCTGCGCTGTGATGTTTCATAATCAGGAGGCAGGTAGATGGCATACTTCCTGTCCATTTTCAGGATCTTGCTGGGCATGGATAGGTTATCAAAGACTTTTCCATTCTGTGCCATAATGAGAGATGAAATCAATGTGCACGAATATAAAACAGATATTTTTTTCATAATTAATATTTATAGAAATATATAAACTCTTCGCTTCGGAAGTTAATATATAAAGATTATTCCGGATAATGAATGCCGACGATAGATCTATGCAACAATTTTACTTAGATATATCTTTTTCATATTTAACTCGGAGTATTCTTCAGGAGACATATTCAGGATATCTATCGGGACTTTATATTTTTTAAATGTCCTGATTTCCGGAGCCATAGTCAGTTCTGACCGTTCAAAAATATCTTTATCCCTGAAATCCTCTGATATTATAATCAAGTCAATATCACTTTCTTCATCCATTTTACCCGATAATGCTGAGCCGAACAATGCTATTGAATGAACGCTGATACCTGACTGAATCAATGATTCCTTAAGAAAGTTCACTACCTCATTTATTGTTGCTTTATCCATTCTTGTGTATCTTTTGTCAAATTTAAAATTTCATCAGTTCTTTCTTTCGTATAAGAAGTCATTAATCTTCTTAAATCTTCAGGATATCTTGTGGGTACTGAAATTTTATTAAGAGTAAATATAAACTCGTACCTAGATTTACTCATATTTAATCCAATTTTCTCGACAAAGTTGATCAAGCTGTGTGATCTTGATGGATATTCTCCTGTTCTTTTTATCATTAAACCCTTTAATGCTTTTTCCAAGCTTAAATGGCACAGGAAAACACAATATATGTACCTGCCAGTCTTGAACATATCAATAGCTGTTCCTAAATCATAATCGGACTGCAAAAACCACTCTTCAAAATTCCTTTCTTGTGCCATACAACAAATTTATGTAAAGTTTTGATGAAAATTCCTTGCCTGCCATTTATAGTCTTAAGCCATTGTACTGGTTATTAGTTTTTCGATCCAGGATTTGCATTACTATTATGATTATAAACAAATACTTATTCATTCAAGAACCACCTCACGAATACTTTTTATCCGCTCACCCTTATATTTTATCTCAGCCACAATTGTACAGGCACCTGAGATACCAGGAAGGGTCACCTCGTTTTCAAACCGCACGGATTCAAGGGAGCCGGAAAGGCAGGTCATTTTTTTTAAAGACCAGGTATCTTCACCTTTCATAATATAGACCAACAGGCTATCATTCCAATTCTCATAAGTATCATTGATGACATACACAGGCAGGTTGATTGCTGTTCCGGCAGTAAGTTTTTCATCCCACAGGTCAAGCATCACTCCCACCGGGTTGAATGCCGGCCTGACATACTGAACAAAATGAGGTTCCAGCACCAGGTTCTCAGGATCAATAAAATCATCACAGGTCTGGCCGCGTGGAGATGTTGTACGGGAATAACCCAGCCCGCAGAAATACATCACTGCTGCTGCCTGCCGGTGTGCGCGCCAGTATTCGGTTATCATCGCAAGGTTTCTGGCATGTACCTCAAATCTCTTCTCCGGGGTATCAGCCCAGGGAAAAACCAACTGGTAAATCCTGTCTGTCAGGGTTGTTGGCGAGCCATCCCTGTTCAGCCAGATCCAGTCATACTCATTGATAATAACAGGATTTTTATACCGTGACCCGTCCTGCCGGGGTGCATGCTCATTAGGATCATTCCCGGGTATGCGGCTGACTGGAAGTAACTTTTTTATCGGAGTCTGGGTGCTGAACAGGTACGGATGTGATTCAATGCAGTCTGTTTCCTCCATCGGAGCGGCCCAGCCATTATCCCAGGGACGGTTCGACAGGTCCAGGTTACGCACCATCTGATATGCTTTGCCTGTTGTATCATTTACCGACTCATTATTGGCATCCCATATAACCACGCAGGGATGGTTCCACCGTTCCTGCATCCACTGCCTGTATTCATGGGCGAGCGCTGAAGCAGTAACGCCGGGAAGCAGTTTTTGAAAACCACCTTCCCCTCCTGTCCATATCGGATATTCATCCTGTATCAGAAAGCCGAGGCTGTCAGCCACCTCGTACCACTTCTCAGGAGGGAAACCAATACAATAGCGTATGCAGTTAAAATGCATATCCCTGAATTGTTTATGAAGCTCAGTGATCCACCGTACATCCCAGGGAAGAGCTTTCCTGGCAGGATCTTCAAAGAACCGGAAAATGCACACGTTGGTACCCCTCATATAATATGGTTTCCCGTTAAGCAGTGCCATGCCCCCGTCCTTATCGAAACAGAAAGTCCTCATGCCGAACCTTGTGGTAACCTCATCATTGCCAGTGGACAGCTCCAGTTCATAAAGGAACGGTTCTTCAGGTGACCACTGTTTACAACCTTTCATGGGTACAGTA
>Ga0172366_10004712_pt1 | contig 10770 bp, 9 predicted proteins | sample LakKivSesite69cm_FD_114533 | JGI IMG/M metagenome (GOLD analysis project Ga0172366, IMG submission 114533) | Sediment microbial communities from Lake Kivu, Rwanda - Sediment site 69cm | ecosystem: Environmental > Aquatic > Freshwater > Lake > Sediment | place: Rwanda: Western Province, Lake Kivu...
TCCTTTGAGCCTTACAAGTATGGACCTTTCGATTCGGAAGTCTATGATTCAATAGATGCTTTGAAGGAGCTTCACGTTTTAGAGGAGAATCCCGTCGAGAAACACGAAACTGAAGAAGATGAAGATGAAGATGAATGTTATGATGCAAACACGACGTTTAAACTAACTGATTTCGGGATTTCAAAGGTGAAAGAACTCGTTGAGAGAGCCCCCAAGGAAGTAATTGACAAGTTCGTCAAAGTCAAGACTATATACGGCCGAATGCCTCTTGTTGAGTTACTTCATTACGTATATAGTAAGTACCCGGATTACGCGCGTCTATCCGAGGCAAAAATATGATTGAGCAGTTCTGGCCTGCACTGGGTGTAATTGTATTAATTGTCATCAGTCTGATCGGAGCGTTTTGGAAACTTGCGAGGCACGCAGATGAGACTCAGAAGAGATACTCACTTGACATTTCTGCCATGGAAGCAAAAATCAGATCTTCACAAATGTTGCCTGAAATAATAAAACTCATCCAGGAAGTAGTAAGCGACAAAAAGACTGATCCCAAGGCAAGCTTGGAGAAGATTTTAAGTGAAGAGAAATATTTGCAGTTTATCCGCAACATAACAAAATGCGAAAACGAAATAATGGAGATTAAGAATTCATACAAACTATTGAAAGCCACTATATCAGGTTTGTCAAGAGGCATGTTGTATCTGTCACTTCTAATTTCCCCTTTGATTGCGGTGTTCTATTTTTCTAATACGCAATACGTCAGCGCTGAAAATTTGAACGTAGTTTGCCTGATTCTTGCTTTCGCAACTCCCTATTTCGTTCTGTTCAGCGTTGTACCAAAAGTCTTGAAATATCTTTCTACAAGCAAGGATCTATCTTCAAAGTATGACGAGGTGATTATGGGAATCCCTTCGAATAATTCAGAATAGGAGGGTAATGTGTATTTACGAATATGAATTGTGCGATCAGTTTATAAGAAATCCTTCTTCCGAGCCGACCCGCAATTTTCAAGGATACGGCATGCTGACGGAACTCAAGGTAGGGTCAAAAATAGCAGATTTGGTTTTCTTTGACACCGGACTGAAAGAAATAATTGCGGTTGAACTAAAGGTCAATAAGTGGAAGAGTGCATTACACCAAGCTATGACGTATCAACTGTGGGCCACAGAATCTTATGCAGCTCTGTCCCGAAAATATGTAAATGGAGCACTGAAGAACCGTAGAATATTTAAGAAATGTGGCGTAGGAATAATTTCAATTGATGGGTTCACCAAAATTGAGGTTAAAGCCAAGAAATCTTCCTATCGAAATCTCCAATACTTGGAAATGGCTAAAACGGAAATCAATAGACGCTTGGCCGCAGGAGACAAAGACCAGTAATGAATAGACCCGAGTATTACTTGTGGTATCGTCCTCTCGACAAGAGATATTATATGGAATGCAAGGATGAATATGATGGATTCGCTATTTCTGCTCATATGCTGACCCACTTCGCCAATTCATTCTCTGTTTTTCAAAGTTCTATGAACAAGCCCTATTTTATTGACCCTGAAACGGCCGCATTCCAAAATGTTGACATCAGTCGCTTCCTCAACAGCAAGGGTGGTGTAAGAATATCTTGGAAGAAGCTCGGAAAACACTATGGTTCTGTAGTTATGGGCGCTTTAGAAAACAGAGTGCGACTCAGAACTACAGATTTTCTGAACCATGACAACTCCTTCAAACCAAATGTTCAAGAACTAACCGCGCGTGTTCTATCTTTCCAAACAAGTCTGATAAAAAAAACCGTTTCAGGCTTGTCACTTTTCTTCAAGGAAAAACCGCAGGAAAAGATGGGCTTACAATTCGTTGTTGCACCCTATTTCTTTTTTGATTCTTTGTCCGATCCATGGTATAGAATCTCGCTGGAAATGGCGAGAAGAGCCGTAAAATTGAAGGGTGAATATCCAGTCTTTGCGACTCTTTGCACGACAAGACAATTTCTGGCTAAAGATGAAAATATCAAGACACTCGTTAAAGATTTTGATTTTAACGGACTTGATGGCTTTCTCATTTGGATTGACAATATGAAAGAAGAAGACGAGGAGACGGCTCTCTTTGGCAACATTCTTAAGCTCGTGAAATATTTATCATCTAACACCAGAAAGGTCATAAATCTTTACGGAGGTTATTTTTCGATCCTTGCTTTCTTTTGGGGTATGTCAGCCCATGTTTCAGGAGTCTGTTACAGGGACTCCAGAAGTTTTTCGGAACTTCCCATATATGGAGGACCCCCAGGAGGACCTGTACCCAGATATTACATACCGAGATTCCGGACTAAAGTACCATTGGATGATGCAATACGATTACTGCAGCAATTCCCCGAGCTGAAATGCGATTGTGATATCTGTTCAGGTAATGTAACTGCTTACGCGCCAGATACGGAAAGATCATTCGCTAGGTTTATCATGAATAAGCATTTTCTTTGTTGCCGAAAGAGAGAACGTGAAGAGACTATTGACGCCAATTCTAACAAGTTGTTTGAAGCTCTTAACGGGGAATTTACACGGTACAAGAAGTTTGAAGAAATCTTGCCTATTTCTCATCTAGCTAAATGGTACTCAGCCATTCAAGATAACGCGTCTTTATATAAACACAAGTCACAAGCATGAACTAGTTCAAACGCTAATCCCGAGGAGAGTGCGATCGCTTCTCATCATCACATACAGGATGTTAATCGCGCGCGAAATAACACTTAGGCCAAGATTCTGTTGCGACGCTCCCATTTTTTCATAATTAGACAATTAGCTTTGATGCATGTCGAATCATGGAGTTGTAAAATATTGAAATGCGCGCGATAAAAGCATCGTAATCAACGAGAGCTTCTATTTCTTGTTTTTCTGTCTTTTGGTTCTGGATGTGCATGTATGATTTTTCCATTCTTTATTACTTCGTGATAAACATCTGTATCTTCTATTCCCTCTAGTCGTTTCGACCTATCTATTGTGATTCTAGTCTGAATATTCCCTTTTACCTTAATTTTGGCTTCTCTAATGGGTTTTCCTCTAGGGTCTTTTTGTCCACTTCTGTGTTTTAGCCCTAATGAAACAGAAGTGGAAATCGGTTCTACAATTTTTATCATAATAGTACGCTTTGTGCTACCGCATCGAGGACATTTCTTCATCTCTTCTTCAAGCAATTCTCCGCATTCTGAACATTTAATTGTGCTATTCACTTTTGACAATTCTTATCAATTCCTTCGGTTCTGCTATAATAGCGCGCGCGCTATTTATTGCTTGCAATATGCCAATTCCTTAGTTAACTATTCAGTTTTATGAATATCTGGAATAGTAATTCTAAGCTTTGGGTAATCCTGTCTAATAGGCTCTCTTGCACTTTGATGTAGTCCTCTCTACCTTGGGGTAACGGTTTGTTTATTAATTTTCGATAAAGGTTAGCCATGTCTTCCCAGTCTTTCGCCGCTTTTGAATGGCTCAGTTTATTTCTCAAATTGTTTAACATTCGCAGGTCTTGTATTGCTTTTTCGAATTCGGCTGCAGATTCAGGGGAAATGCTTCCTTTTTTCTTGATTATTTCTTGTTCAATTGTTGATATTTCGTCTGTCTTTAGGTCTCCTATTTTTAGTAACTGATGTTTTGAACGATCTATGATGTAATTATAAAGCATCTGGATAAATTCTCTTAGCTCCCCCTCCGTTGTTGGAACCTTCAGCATACGGGTAATGCAAACTTCAATATCGGGAGTACTATCGAAGAGGTCTATCCCAAAGATCCCGGCATTCTTTGTTAATGTATATTTGGCTTCGACTAGCCTAATTACTCGTTGTAGAACTTGCTCTGGTTCATAGTCTTCCTTTTCGCCTATTTTCTTAGGTTTTCCTTCCAACAAATCAGTAACTATTGGTTTAATTAAAAGATTGGGTAAAATGAATGAGTAGCTTGTCTTATCTTTGATGCTGTATGGTCTCACATTTGGTGTGATGATACCGCGATAAGAATCCGTAATGCCTTTTTCAGCCAATTTATCAATGACTGCTTTTATATCGTCCTCGCCTATGTTTAATCTTTGCATCTCATCTACGAATCTTTTCCTTACTTCTTCGACAACAGGATTATCCAGCCAGAATTTAATTCCTTCCAGAAATTGATAGATCAGGCAATTTCTATTTTCTTCTTCAGTAAGACCATAAGACGGGGTCACTTCAAGTAGTAATTTCCTGACTTCTGGAGGAATCACGTATCTCGAATCACGTAGTTGACCACCCCCAGTCGAAACATAGTAGCTTGTTTTGATACAGAGGCCCAGCTCCTCAAGTTTAGAAAGAACCTCTGTTCTCTTAGACCATATTTTAGAGTCTTTCAAAATGATAATCTTTCCACTCGTCAAGGGATAATTCAAAAATATGTCAGGCATGTATTCAGGGAAATCAAGTGATTTTGCAAGATAATCATTAACTAGAAACCCAACTAGTCTCGGTGGAAAAGTTGCCAGAAAATCTTTTATCCCTTTTCTGTTGGCTTCCATTCTTTTATTAACTAAAGACCTGGCTATTTCAGCACCTTTTGACGTCGTTAAATATAGATCGTGAGAATACCAGTGATTTTCGCGTACCAATTCTTTCTCAATCAGAGCCCTTTTTTCATCCGTCGACATTGAAAAAGTGGACTGGAGTACACCGTCATCTCGAATGTTCTGACCGATATAAATCTTAACTAAGATTTCATTTTCATCCAAGGTTAACGACCACCTTCGAATTAATCCTATAAGTGAATAAAATGCTTGGCTCTTAAATTTGACTACATCATCTAGCGCGCGTGATAAAAGGTTTCTCGAAACCTGAGGGGCTAATGATGAAGAGATGGGAAAACTGAGACTAAGACGTGTATGGTTTTACGTGTTGCGATGTATGTACCAGTCATTTCGATACGAACAAGCGCGTTTAGGCTACGTTCATGTGTCGTTTCGTAGCTTGGGCACGCGCGCTCTGACTTCAGTGCGCGCGAAGGGCTCCTCTATGAGGGCTTGCTCAGGATAGTCGCAATACTCTCTTGAGAGGCAATACAATAACACAACGTGCTTTTCACTGGACCCGCCGCACCAAACAGAAGTTCAAAAAGTGCCCTGCTGGGTTCGTTGGTAACCTAATAGAGATTCGGACTCTCGTCAAACATAATCTGAGTATGATTTTTACCGGTAAACTTGGGTGGGGGTCCCACCCCCCGCACTTGAAATCAAAGCCTATTATGAGCTTATTTCAGCCAAATAAACCCAATTTAGGACGTTGTGTAAGCCTTGTGCGGGGGTTAAAAATTGAACACGCGTTTACCGCTTAGCATTCAGTTTTGTCGAATTTTCCCTTGGATTTATAATCCCAGATTTTTCCAGTTATTCAGATATTTTGAAGCAATGCTATCATCATTTATTTCAAAAAGCCGCATGGGGTTGTCTCTATGTCTTTTTCCACTTTTGGAGAGAGTCTTGAGCCAATCTGCATGCGACTTTTTTATATACTTAGCAACAACTTCGCTTGAAACAACATAAAAATCGGGTTTCTCATTGCCGAGTTTTAGATCCACAAAAACATAAAAGAGGTTATCTGAAAAGATATTCTCATGTTTCTTTTGTAATATCCAGCTTCTACTAAAACTCTTTCTTTGTTCAGAACCACTGGTCTTGACCTGAATACTAACTGTTTTTGAACCATCAGAACTTGATGCTAATACGTCGATTCCCTCAGTATTTCGTGAGGTTACTGTAGCGATATAACCTTGCTGGGAAAGTTCTGCCGCGACAAAATAGGCACCAGCGATACCAACTAATGATTTACTGCTTTTCATATTAACCATTCATGACATAAACTACAATCAAATATAACTTCTTTGTTAAAACTCTCGAAATTGATTATTGCATGGATAACCCTTAGCTCGCGCTCACTAAAGCTTAACCTGCCCAGAGAACAGCCCAAGAAGTCTAGTTTTCTCTTCTGTGAGTTCAAGTCTTCTGTTCGCCATATGTGACGTGGGTTACCCTTCCATTGATTACCTGAGATGCTCCTTCAAAACTGACAATAATGGGGTTATAATCCATAAACTTGGACAAGTTGCCAATAAGACTTTGTGAAATAGTTCCAGCCGCATCCAAATTTACTATTTGGCCTTGGACAAAGGCCCCACTCGTTGTCAGGTTGATGTTGATATGCACAACTGGGGTTGCGTTAAAAACAAGACCTGTAGCAGAGGGATAATCTATGCTGATGAATTGGCTTACAGTTGGGGATGGAGGATTAAGAAATGGAGTCGAAACGTCAAGTATGTTGACAACGACCGCAATTGCGGAAATAATGATCAATGTAAGCAAGCATGCAAAGAAAATTATCTTCATAACGAGTTTGATATTCTGTTTTTTCTTCACCAATTCTGCTTTGAATTTGGTAATTATCTCTAAGAAGGGCCTTAATCGGTATGAAACTTCTTTTTTGAACATTCAGAGTCTTTCCATTCTGGATGTTCACTAGATGGATACTGCTGACTCATTTGTCCTGACTTTTTTCCACTTCTCTTTTGCTAGAATCTTCCTGTAAGGAGTTTTTCCTGTTCCTCTTTGAGCATGCTTCTAGGCGGATGAGTCCAGTTGAACCGTTCCAGGATCCACACCGTATGATCTAGTGCCATTTCATGTCCTTTGCCAAGGAGGTCTTCGACGGTCACATTTCTCTCTTTTTCGACTACGGGAATCTTGCTCACGTAATCTTCAAATAAGTGCCTTCCTGCTTCCAAGAATGTTAGTTTGCGGTCTTTCATTCCGTTCAGGGTAATAGATAATAAAATGGTGTCGTCGAAGATTTTCTTTTGTGCCATTCGCATTGCAAACTCGTAGATTTCTGTTACACTATATAGAGTCATTATTACTTCTAAGATAGAGCCAGGTTTAGTATCGGCATAGCGGGACCTGCCAAAGAGGGTGGTTTCTTCACCTAGCCAGTCCTCACGGCATCCGAAAAAGTGTACAAATTGTCCGCTTTGATACATGCGCCAGAGTTCCTTGTAGCCATCCCAATCTGTCAATGATTCCGAATAGTCAACGCCGCCAACATATGGTGGCTCTCTGTTGCTTACGTGAGGATAATCCCAACCGCGCAACATTACCTTACATTCTTCGACAGTCTTGATGCAGTCCGAAAGGACAATTCGTTCCCGTTCAAATCGCTCTGGCCTCACTATTACTTTCCAGTTACCGCGTGACCTGATTTTTTCAAGGACTGTCTCTAATGTCGGTTTTTCTTGTGTCATACCAATCCTCCTAGTTGTTTATCGAAGGACTCTTTGTCATCGGGCTTGATGGGTTTGACTGTGGCTCCTGAGCGAGATATGCGTTCGTAGAAATGTCTGCTCTCTTTTTCGGTAGCCATTGTTATTATCTCTCGCATCTCAGGATAAGAGGGCACTTCAATAGTTTCCGGTTTACCGTGCGAACGCGTATAGATTCTTCCTTGATGCAAAACGTCTCCACAGTCCTTCTTGCAGATCACTGGAACATCGTCAAATTCCTCAACTCTGATCACCACAAACTTCTTTTGAGCATATTCAGGCTTTTCCAAAGAAATCTCCACATGTGGGGCCGCATAGTTCTTGACAAAGTCTTTCAGAAGGTCAGAACTGTAGGATTCATAGTCAGTCTGCGTCATTCCGACCGCCTCATGAGTATCATCAGGTTGTCTGACTTTCCCTATTACTATCCATCCACCATCTCTAATGTTAGCCATTCCCAGGATCGATTTGGCAATCTTCGCCTTGAAACTTTTGTCATTCCAAGGCGTCGATGTCTTGAACTCAATGTTCCTCTCCTCATAGGGATGCATGATCACGTCGATAACAATCTGTGACACCATTTCTTTCACTTTAGCTGTCAAATCCAAAGCACTTCAAACAACTTAAAAGCATTTCGCGCGCGGGTTCTGGTAACTCTTAGGGTCTTGGGTAAAGAAAAGGGTTGACTGTTAACTGTCAGGCTTTTTTAGCATCTCAATAGTTTCCCATCAAAATATTAAAGGCAAGTTCTACATCTTACTAGTGGGTTTAATGGATTGCCTGAAATAGTGTGGGTTAGCCCTCCAAAGTTTGATCAGCAAATACTTAATGAAATTCAATTGTTGATCAGTAGCTATGAAACTAAGTTCAAGCCTAACGAATCACATTTCAACGAAAGGTCTACTGGTCAAGGATTGATTGAACCTCTTTTGGAAACATTAGGATGGAATACACGAGACATAGATGAGGTTTATCCAGAGTATTATGTAACTGGTTCTGGAAGAGTAGATTATGTACTAAAAATAAACAGAATCCCCGTCATCTATTTGGAAATCAAGAAACTTAGCGAGAGTCTTGATGGGGTTCAAGGAGGGAAATATTATAAAGATCAAGCTATGGACTATGCTTGGAAGAAAAGAGCCACATGGGCAGTTCTAACAAATTTCAAAGAACTAAGATTATATAACGCAAAAGAACGCTTACCTATCTTTCGCATACCATATCAGGAATACACTACCAAGTTCGAGGGAACTCTACATTATCTTACTAAAGATGCGACTGTTAAAGGAGAAATTGGTCAACTTTATGCACTAAAAGCGGGAAAAGAAATTGATGAAGACTTTCTACAAGATCTTCAAAAATGGAGATTGAACCTAGCCAACGATGTTCATAAAAACAATATTTTAACCATTGAACAGATTTCATCTCAAACACAAAAAATCTTGAATAGATTGATTCTCATTCGGATTGCAGAAGATCGTGGTGCTTTACCACGAGGTCAACTGAAGAACGAATACATGAAGTGGAGAAATACTACTAGATCAAGACGGAAACGCTTTATTGAAGAGCTAAAAGAACTTTTCTTAGACTTTGAATTTGACTTCAACACAGAGCTATTCAAATCTGACTTATGCGATTCTCTTACAATCGGAGATTCCGTCTTCGAGGATTTGATAGAGAACTTATACGAGTATGATTTTTCAACATTAACTGGAGATATCCTAGGAAGCACATACGAACTATATTTGGGATACTCTCTAGAGCCAATTAACAAAGATTTTGCAGAATACGAAACAGTTCCTCAAAATATTCCGTTAGAATTAGTAATAAAAAGAGAGTATAGACAAAGAGAAGGAATCTTTTATACTAGACCCCCAGTTGTTGATTTCATAGTTTCAAAGACCGTTTTTCCTATGATCAAGTCAGGGAGCATTGAAGAACTTAAAAATTTGAAAATACTTGATGCGTCTGGGGGATCTGGATCATTTTTAATCAAAGCCATGATCGCCATTAGGAACCATCTTTTAACGGAGGTTCTTAGAGCTAGAAAGGAATTGGTACATAGTTCTCCTATCAATGCGGAATTAGCTTCGATGGCGATAGATGATATCCCAAAATTCGTACTTCAAAATAATCCTTATCTTGTTGATCTTGACCCACAAGCAGTTGAAATTGCAAAGGTAAATCTTTGGGCTCAAGCACTTCATCCAAAGTACGGTAAAGAGAAAGTATTGCTTGTTTTGGATGAAAAGTTCAAGTGCGGAAATTCTTTGGTTTCTGTAGAGAGGACAGATCTACTGAGATTCTTTGCTAATGACGTGATTGATACTAAAATTCGACCGTTTAATTGGAAGAAAGAATTTCCAGAAGTGTTCTCTTCTAACAAAGCGTTTGATGTAATAATAGGTAACCCACCTTATTATAGCGTACATTTTCTCGATGATGCAATGAAAGACTTTCTTGAAACATACTATAGTGATATCCACACGGGTCAAAATGACATTCTTTACTACTTTTATCACAAGGGGATCGAGCTCCTTAGAGAGCATGGGCTTCTAGGGTTTATAACTGCTAGATATTTCTTAGAAGCTCGAGATGCAACTAAACTAAGAACTTGGATACTCGATAATTGCAAGATTAAGACGATAGTTGATTTTGGGAACATAGACATGTTTGGAGGGCTTGGCACTCGCACAGCAGTAGTAATACTTGAGAAGTGTACAGGATTAGCTAATAATGTGGAGAGAGAGGCTAACATTATTGAAGTTGCGAAGGTAAAATGCCGTAGATGGATGAAAACGAAAAGACAACTTATGACATTAATTGAACAATATCTAAGCCCTAAAGAAGGATTGTACGAGGATGCTTCCGTCAAAACATTCAATATAAAGCAATCCGATCTCTCTTCTGATACTTGGGTTTTGGTTTCTAACCAAGAAGAAGCCCTAAAAAGGAAAATTGAATCCAAGTCTGTTTCTCTTGAGAGTTTATGCCATTGTGGAAAAGGAATGGAAACTGGATTAAATGAAGCCCTAAAAAATGGCAAACGGCTCGGAGTATTTCATCTTGACAAGAAAGAAGTTGAGGAGCTGAAAATCGAGCCTGAGATTTTGCAGAAGCTTGTCAAGAACTCTGATATTGACAGATATCTAGTTGATTATAAAGAATTATACCTTCTTTACCTTACTGATGAACATGGTATCACCAAGTTTCCTAATGCCGAATCTCATCTAAGTCGCTTCAAAACAGAATTATTACAAAGGTATGGATTCGAGCGAGGAAGCCGAAAATGGTATGCAATAAGTGTTCCCAGAAATAAGGAACTTTTCGACAATGCAAAGGAAAAACTGATTTGCCCCTATATCTCTCCAGAAAACAGATTTGCCTACGATAATTGTACCGAGAATCAGAAATTCTATGGCATGACCGATACAACAATAATCGTACCAAAAGAGGATTGCAA
>Ga0172366_10004718_pt1 | contig 10764 bp, 8 predicted proteins | sample LakKivSesite69cm_FD_114533 | JGI IMG/M metagenome (GOLD analysis project Ga0172366, IMG submission 114533) | Sediment microbial communities from Lake Kivu, Rwanda - Sediment site 69cm | ecosystem: Environmental > Aquatic > Freshwater > Lake > Sediment | place: Rwanda: Western Province, Lake Kivu...
ACGTCTACTGCCACACGAACGCCCACCAGGACTCCTACGCCAACTGCCACAGGGACTGCGACTGGCACGCCTAGCCCTACTTGTACGCCAACACGGACCGCTACCGCGACACGTACAGTGTCTCCAACCGCTACGAGGACGGCTACCGCTACGCCAACAGGTTCTCCTGCCCCCTTGCCAGACTTGCTCATTACCGACGTATGGAATGAAAACCGCACTATCTGTTACCAGGTAAGGAACATAGGCCAAGCAACAGCCAGCCGAGGTCATGAGACTGCCTTGTTCATTGATGGCACTTACAGGGCAAGTGACCAGGTAGAGGCGGATTTGGAACCCGGAGCAAGGTGGAGGGGATGCTTTGACTACGAGTGGGTATGCACTCCACGGGAGGATAGCATAGTAGCATGGGCAGACTACAGAGATGGTGTAGCAGAAAGTGATGAAACGAACAACCGCAGGGGAGAGAACTGGGAATGTGACCTCTCGCCACCAAGGATCATTGCCGGGCCAACCGTGCTGGAGGTAACGCAAGACTCAGCGGTCATCTTCTGGGAGACGGATGAGAGCAGCGATAGCGTAGTAAGATACGGCAAGACGGCACGGGTGTATGCTTTGCAGGCGGCAGAACCAGCCCTGCTGACAAGGCATACCATCACCCTGACAAGGCTGGAACCATCCACAACCTATCACTTTGTGGTACAGTCAACTGATCCCAGCGGAAACACCGTACGCAGTAAGGATATGACCTTTAAGACTTTGCCCCCGCCCGATGAGGTTGACCCCATCGTATCCATCATTGATCCCGGCATATGCCAGGGAACGGTCACAATCACGGCTACCGCCTCCGATAACACTGGGGTGGAAAGAGTGGAGTTCTACCTCGATGATGCTCTTATGTTTATTGACTACTCCCCTCCTTACGGGTTCATCCTGGATACTACCAAGTTCGCCAATGGGCAGTATGCGATTACGGCCAAGGCAACGGATCTTCGCGGTAGGCATGCCGCAGATCACCGTACCATCGGCATAGCCAATCCCATAGATGTGACGGCTCCTGAAGTCAATATCTACCATCCTCCGGATGGCGCTACCGTTTCAGGGGAGCAAAAAGTTCTTGTGCTGGTGAAAGATGACACCGGTATAAGTCAAATTGAGTTTCTTGTGGATGGCAAGAAAATTAGCGGTTACGACTACCCTACCACTCCTACGGAAGTACACTTCGATGTATATACGCCGTTTTGGTGGGATACACGTTTCCTGGAAAATCGCGGGTACACGTTTGGGGTGAAGGCAACTGACGAAGACGGTAAAACCGGTATGGATACGGTCTATGTATATGTAAACAATCCAGGGAGTCCACCACGACCTAAACTTGTCATCACCAAGCACCAGGTCACCAGACATAAAAATTACTTTGGCATTGACCTGTGGATCGAGAATCAGGGGACAGCACTGGCAAAGAATATCAAAGTCCATGACTCTTTGAAGGCTTTTCAACCAGTATCTGAATTCAATGCCGCCACCTTGGTTGACTATAAAGCTGAATTCAATGCCTCAACCTCGGAGGCGAACTGTGTCATCGCTGACTCACTGAGTCTTGGTCCTGGCCAGCCACAGTACTACACCTTCAAAGCTGTTCCAGTATTGGTTCACCCCAACCCTCCTACGCCTTCGATTGGAGACTCCATCAAGTTGTCCTATGAAGGGCCGTACGGGGCCAAATATTCCGAGACGGTTAGCTTCACGATCTTGAAGACAACATTGAACTACCCGGATGTCCCAATTCCCACTGCACATAGTGACGCCCTTAAGGAAGCGGATTACTTGATCGTGACCAATCCGAATAGGATATTCGGGTCAATGGTACTGGCATTATTATTTGGTGCGGATATTGGCCCACTATGGGATAATGCCAATGACCTCCTTGCCACCATGGCTCACCTGGCATATCTGAAGAACGGTGTGCTGGGGTATGCAAACACCTACGTTGAATCAACGCTCAAGAACTTGATCACGCCCGGGGGTGATTGGGCAAAAAAGCTGCATCCCAATTTCTCCAAGCCTCTGGGTGGCTACCTCCTCATTGTGGGTGAGACGGAGATCGTCCCTGCCTGGACTCAAGGCGGCTTCATCTTCGACGAGTCTGTCCGAATAAGCGATCACCCCTATGCTGATACCGGCGGCAGCCCAATTGCTGACCTCATCGTGGGCAGAATCATCGGTGACAGTTTCGCCGCCTTAGCCAAACCGATTAAAGCTAGTATTGGCGTTTATGAAAAGCTTCCTGGCTATGCTTTTGATCGTGACCAGGCTTTGATGGTCAACGACCCCTCTCCTGGGGATTTTCCTGAGCACGCAAAAGACATAGGGGGCATACTCCAGGGCAAGGGCTTCACGGTGCAATATTTGAACGCCAGGGACTATTTCCAGGTATCGCTACTACCTTGTGTCTATGAGCAAGGCGATGGATTTGGGGTTGGTGATGTTATGGGGGATACCGCACCAGAGATTATCATAGCCGACGCCAGTGCGAAAAAAGTCTACGTCTACGATAAGGATGGCAAAAAGCAAAGCGAATTCCCGGTTTCCTGGTGGGCTGGACGGTTCCAGGATGGCTTTACCATAGGGGATGTTAAAGGAGATGACAAGGAAGAGATAATAATGGCCGATAGCAGCGCCAATCTGGTCTGGGTTTACAATAGCACTGGTGGTTACGTCACCTTCTCCTTTGACTTTGGGGCCTTCGATGGTCTTGCGGCAGGAGATGTAACCGGAGATAACAAGGAGGAAGTAGTCATAGCCAGCGACGCGTACGACAAGATCTATGTTTACAATACTGATGGCGTCAAACTCAGCGAATTCTACCAGAAGTATGACCTATTTGACCTCCTGGCAGTGGGGGATATTCTGGGGGATGCCAAGGATGAGATAGTGGTTGCTGACCGCAGCGAAGACAAGCTGTTAATTCTTTCTGCAACCGGAAACCTGCTCGGATCGCACGAATTCAAGCCTACTGCAGAGGGAGTTAAGTGGCTTAACTATATTGGATGGGGTAGCGCGCTTGCCGTGGGGAACCTGTACCCTGCAGGCAAGGAAGAGATTCTCATCGCACCAACCGAGCATTACAGCCACATCCTCACTTATTGGTGGAACGCCGCTGAGAGTGCGATTCTTGAGTCCGGAGCGATTCCTTTCGATTTTGACAGTTTCGATGGCCTGGCAACAGCGAATACCCTCGGCGACAATATGGAAGAAGTGTTCGTTGCCGATGCACCTGGTTACATCCGTATTCTTGAGCTGTCTAACTGGGCGAGCCGCATTCATAGCGTGCTGCCAGGCTTTACGCAGAATAAGGATGTTCTCTATTACATCGGTCACGGCGGTCCGGATTGGTGGTGCGGCATCGACCTGAGGTCTACGCAGGCCGTATTCTGGCAAAAGGTAAAGTTCAGCAACCACAACCCATTCATCCTCGCCGCTACCTGCCTCACCGGGAACTATGAGCTGGGAACCGACGTTAAGAACATCGCCGAGTCTTTCCTTGCTCAAGGCGCGGCGGTCTATATCGGTGCGACCGAGGAATCGCCTTTTCATATCAAAGAAGTGGCGAAGAAGCTGTTCCAGAACTGGGATGCCTTCGAGTCCATCGGCAGCGTTTTCACTGAAGCGGAGCGAGCCGTTTGGGACGGTACAGCTAACGATTATTGGCGGGAGATTGTCTGGATGTATAATCTTTACGGAGACCCGAAGTTCGGGGCCGTGCCTCCCTTTGGCGCAGGCAAGGCGTCTGCGCTCGCTGCGGAGCAAACGCCGCCGTCCTCCCTCCAGGTCACCATCCCTGACTATGTGGTGGAAACCATCAATGGCCTGGATGATGTGGAAATCCCCGGCGGCAGGCAGTGGCTGGAACCAGGACAGCTCTGGATCCCCTTCTATTCTGCCTCCATTGACTATCCAAGCGGATGCAAGGTTCAGGATGTGGTCTTGACCGACCGGTCCGGACTGGTTTCTGCCAGCGGCCTCAACATACCGATGACCCCCCTCACTATCACTCCCTCCGTTTGCGAGCCAGTGCCTTACTCTGGGCCCGTTGAGGGCTGGTTCCCAGAAGAGGTGTATCGCTGGCAAACCATAGAGAACCCTGATGGCAGCACCACGCTAGTGATAACGATGTACCCCTTCTACTACAATCCCCTGACAACCGACGTCCAGTTCTATAAGAATTACAGCTTCAACATCTCCTACACCGTCTCAAAGGTGGAGGTAACCAGACTGCAGACGGACCAGGATGCTTACCGCCAGGGCGATCAGGTTGTGGTTGACATTGGCCTCAACAATGCGGGTGAGGCTCAGGATGTGATCATCAATGCTGCGATCAAGCCCTATGGCTCACAGGAGGTCGTCGCTGGCTTGCTGCTGCGCACGCTGCAGCATCTGACCGGGCCTGCTTCCTTCTCGACCAAGTGGGACAGCAGCGGCTCTGAACCAGGCTATTACTGTGTGGAAGTAACCTTGCAGGATATCAATGGTAACGTGCTGGATAGACGAACTAAGATATTCAGGCTGGGCATCTGCTCGGGGGAGGTAGCCAGTCTCACTGCCACGCCAGCGTACTTTGATATTGGTGACCGCATCAACACATCCCTGGTTTTCAGCAATACCGGCACAGTGAACATCACAGGAACTGCGGTTATCAGAGTCCAGGATGAGTCTGGTGAGACAGTCCAAGAGTTCAGGCATGACGTTACTGATTTGACTCCGCGCAACCGGATCAGCTTCGATGATGTCTGGGATACATCGGGAGCGCAAGAAGGTACTTACATCATTGTCGGATATGTTTCGTATGATGGCATGACTACCGATCCAAGGATTGCCGTAGTGAGCACCAGTCGGCCAGAACTACGCATCTACCTGCCCATCATCGCCAAAAGCGTCCCATGAAATATGAGCATTTGGAGAGGACCCGCGAACTGGAGCGACAGCGCTTCTATGGAGTCACAGGCAGCACAAGACCGCCACCATGCGTGTTGTAGGGCCAGCCCATGCGGCCGCTTGGCCGCATGGGCTTTTACTGGGGACTGATCTCGTACCAGATGCGGGAAAGAAAGCCGCGTGCGTCCGGCTGGTCAAACTGGCGCGTGATCTCCGGTACGCCATTGGTACAGCGCCATTCATAGACCGTTTCACGTCCAGTGACGACCATGGGGATGACATCCGCATTGGGATTCTGCGCACAGAAGTCCTTTTCCTCTTGCGTCGGCGTGCGCGACGTGTCGGCCTTGGCTTGACATGGCAGATTCGCGCCGACGAAACATCCATATACACTGCCATTCATGCAACGCCAGCATGAGCCATTGATGAGCACATCAATCGGCGTGTCTGGAGCGTTGAGTGCTTTCTGCAAACCTTTGGCAATGGCTTCGGGGACTTGAGCACCTGCCCAGCGTGCATCCGGCGCGTCAATGGTCCCCACCGCCGCACAATAGGCAAAAGGGTCAGTGTACGTCGAAGGCGTCGGGCTAACTTTCGCCCCTTGCCCACTCGTACAGCTCACCACGCTCACAACAATGAGCATGGCAACACAGAACAGTAGTTGGTTCCAGGCTTTCATTTATTCTCCTCTCAATAGCGCAGTCTCGAATTTTCCGCCATAGCTGGTTCATCGCAACCAGTGACGGGGGACAATTGTGCTTCAGAGCGAGGCACCATAGCGTACGAAGCCAATTGGGGGGCGCTATTCCGCGGGAGTTTACAGCGAAATGCGAATCCTGTCAACTAATTTGCCAGTACAGCCCCAGGAGAAGAAGAATCCTGGTGATTACCCACATGCCGGAAAGGCGGGGGCACTGGGGCGTCTTCTTTCTACCGCCGAGAGCGTCGAGTGCGCAGAGAAGGCCCTTTCTTGCCCCTCTCTGTGGTCTCTGCGTACTCTGCGTTGAGATCTGGGTAAGTACCGGAGAAGAATCTGCTTCCGTTGAGTGGAGAACCGTGCGGTTGCCCACTATTCTGTGGAGGGCTATCTCTTCTTGCCGCTATGCCTTCGCAACCTTTCGCCGTATAATACGTATATTGATAGGAGAACAAGGCCATGGATCAAGAGGGGCAGTGGGTCGCGGAGACTCTGCGCGGCGACCAACACGCTTTCGCCAACCTGGTTGACGCCTACAAGGTTGCCGTATACAACCTCTGTTATCGCATGTTGGGCAGCGCATCTGAGGCCGAAGATGCAGCACAAGAGACCTTTGTGCGCGTCTACACGCACTTGAGAGCATATAACCCCCAGCAGAAGTTTTCCTCCTGGATTTTGGCCATAGCCGCGCACTATTGCATTGACCACTTGCGCCGACAACGCCTCAAATGGCTATCCCTTGACGAAGCTTTGCCCTTGTCTCCTCTGGCTGGGGATCCAGAGCAACCAGAAAATGCAGCCATGGAGCGCGAATCTTGCCTCGAGATCAGGAACCTGCTGCAATCGCTACCCGCCGAATACCGGCTGGTGATCGCGCTGCGCTACTGGCAAGACCTCTCCTATGCCGAGATAGCCCAAGTTGTGGGCACGACAGAGAGCGCAATCAAGTCCAGGCTGCACCGTGCCCGGCAGATGCTGGCAGAGCGGGTGATAGCCCAAAGGAGGTTGGAAACACCGTGGGGCCAGCAATTACAACAGGGAAAGAGGGTGATCAATAATGCAGTGCTCTGAGAGCAGCGAGTGGATGTCTCTACATCTGGACGGTCTACTGGACCAGGAGCAAGCCCTGCGTCTAGAAGCCCATTTGGCCGCTTGCGAGGCTTGTCGCCAAGAGTGGGAAGCGATGCGCTGGCTATCCTCTTTCCTGAAAGCAGAGCCAGTGGCTGCTCCTAAACCTGACTTCACAGCCAGGATTGCCCTGCGCCTGCGCCAACGCGAAGCTCGACGCCGCCGTCTGCATAGCAGCATTGGTGTGCTCATAGGCTCTGTAGGGCTCTGGGCTCTGGCAGGTGCGGCTGTGTTGTTACTCTTCACTATGCTCTGGCAACCACCGATCCGCGTCGTCCTGCTTGAGGCGGGACTCGCTCTGATCAACGATGTCCTGTCCACTCTGGCTGTGCTGGGCCAAGCGCTGTATGCAGCCGCCTATGCCCTGGCTGTGAGGCCAGCCCTGTGGGCGCAAGCCTTCGACGGCAAAGCCTGGCTGCTCTTGCTGGGCTATGCCTTCTTGGCGCTGGGCCTGACGGCATTGTGGATGCGCATCGTCTTTCAGCGTCGGAGGTACGTGTTTCCATGAGTTCCAAAATAATCCCTTGGAGGTGTATAAGATGAAAAAATGGATGGTCGCGTTACTGTCTGTATTCCTATTCCTGAGCCTGGTGGTGCCGGTATGGGCCGACAATGGCGAGGGGCAGGTCGTCTTCCCGGGCGGCAGCATTGTGATTGGGCCAGGAGAAGAACTCAGAGGGGACCTGACAGTTATGGGCGGCCACCTGGAATTGCGCGCCGGTGGTCGCATCCTCGGCGATGTGGTAGTACTGGGGGGCAGTGCGGTCATTGATGGACGGATTGACGACAATCTGGTCGTCATGGGTGGCACACTGGACCTAAAATCTCACGCCGTAGTAGGTGGGAATCTAGTTACCTTTGGTGGCACTATGTCCCGTTCTGAGGGAGCCATTGTCCGTGGGCAGGTGATAGAAGGCTTCAAGGGCCGATTGCCGCTGTCGCGCATCTGGCCTTTTTCCCCAGGCTGGTGGTGGAGTGGCCAAACATGGCGGAGGGGTGGTGACGTCTTCTTCAACTTCCTGGCCAGCTTCATGCTCCTGATGTTTAAAACACTGGCATTAATGGCATTGGGTGTGTTGCTGGTTGTGCTCATCCCCAAGCCAACCGCCCTGGTGGGGCAAGCGGTGAGCGAAGCACCCTTGGCCAGCCTCGGGGTGGGCCTGCTGACATTCCTGTTGCTGCTGATCCTGGTGCCCTTGCTAGTGATCATCTGCATTGGCATTCCTGTAGCAGTACTGCTGGTGCTGGCTGCGGTAGCCGCCGCGACCTTTGGCTCGATCGCTATTGGGACTGTGGTGGGCCAACGCCTCCTCATAGCCCTGAAGGCAGCACCACTGCCATTGCTGGAGGTCATCATTGGCATCGCTGTGATGATGCTCCTCTCTGCAGTACCCTGCCTGGGCTGGCTATTGGGGCTAATCATCTCTGCCGCTGGCCTTGGTGCTGTCGTGCTAACCCGCTTCGGGACAATGCCCTACCAACCTGTGCGCAGGGAGCCAACCCCGCCACAACCCCCGCCGCCCCCGGAGTCGGATGTCCAAGGCTCCGTGGCAGAGAAAACGCAGGACTAACTTCCAGGCTTATTTGACGGCTAAAATTGCGAAACTGTTAGCTACATGGTAAGCTTTTTTCATCGAAAATTCACCACTATGTTGTAGACTTGAGCAGGAGTTGGGGGATGGCCCTGACAACACACCAATCACTGCGATTGCCCCCCATCTCCGTTCATAGGCCGCACGGGCCTTGCCAGGCCGAAGGATGTGCTTGGCCCAGGAATAGGGCGAGGCCCGTGCACGCCAACTTCAGCAAGGCCGAGGAGGATAAACATGGGCAAGCTATTAAATGACTGGCTGTTCACGGGTATAACAGCCAGTGCCGTCCTGATGTCTATCCGCACTCTGGATCCAGCGCATCCGTTGGCTATTGCGGCTCGCACCGTTGGGTATTGGCTGGCCTTGCTCTGCCTCTTGGTAGCGGTCATGGGCGTCTGGATGCGCTGGCGTCAAAGCCGCGAACGCCGCTGAAGCAGGCCAAGGATTGCGCTGACAGAGGGGGCATCCAGTCCTGGCCACCGCTGTTTATGATCCCAATTCACCGGAAAGAAGGGGCTGACCCAAAACGGTCAGCCCCTTTTGCTTGCCCAGGGAGGGTCTAGTTCACATTGCCCCAAAATTGAACTGCACCCGAAACTGTCAACGGATGGGAAACGAATAAACGGATGCGCGCACCCCCTATCCGTTTATCCTGTTACTGTATGATTTGGAAAACGAAGGCTGATGGGGTAGAAGAGACGGTGCGTAAACTCGTCTCGTCCTCCCATCAGCCATCGGCCTGGGGAGAAAGGACCCCCGTTTGTCTGCGCTGCGAGCGCCCCAAACGGATTGTCCCCCCAGGCTCGCCGGATTGTATCGTTGAAAGCGTACTGCACCGAGAATGCCTTAACAGGAACACGAAGCACCGGCGTTTGGCGATGGGCCTCCAGTCTGCGCTGAAGGAGGTCCATATGGAAGTGTACATCGGAATTGATTGGAGTCAAAGTAAGCACGATGTGGCGATGATGAATGAAGCAGGAGCGGTGGTCGTGCAAGGGGTGATTGCACATTCGGAGGAAGGCTTCCTGAAGTTGGAGCTCCTGCGTCGGCGACTGGGCGTGCAGCCGGAGCAATGTATGGTGGGTTTGGAGACAGCGCACAACTTGCTGATCGACTTTCTGTGGTCGCGCAACTACAGCCATGTTTACGTCGTTCCTCCCAATGTGGTCAAGAGCAACCGCGGCCGGTATCGGCAGAGTGGTGCGCGCAGCGATGCCAGCGACGCCGTGGTGCTGGCAGACCTGCTGCGCACTGATCGTGGTCGTTTGCAGCCCTGGCATCCCGACAGTGCCCTGACCTGCCAGATCCGGGCTAAGGTGAGCTTGATCTGTTTCTTGACTCGCGAAATCGTCGCCCTGTCCAACCGGTTGCGAGCCTCCTTGTTGCGCTACTATCCGGCCGCAGTGAGCGTCTTCAGCAGCCTGAGGACACGCATCGCACTGCAGTTCATCCAGGCCTACCCTACGCCGGAGGCCGCCGCGGCCCTGACTTTCTCTGACTTCGCCAGCTTTGCCAGGCAGCACGGTTATCACCGGCCCAAGGACCTGCCAGCCTGTTTCGAGCGCTTGCAGGCTGGACATCCGCCGACGATGGCCCACACGCTGCTGGCCTACAAGGATGAAGGGCCATTCTTGGCACAACGCTTGCTTCAGACCCTGGAGGCCAAGGCGAGCTTGCTGAGTCAACTGCAACTGCTTTTCCAACAACATCCTGATTACCCAGTATTCAGCTCCCTGCCGGGTGCGGGACAGTTCCTGGCTCCCGCCTTGCTAGCCAAGTTCGGCGATGACCGGCAACGCTTCCCTACGCCAGGTGCTGTCCAAGCTTTGGCAGGAACCTGCCCGGTGACCGATTCCAGTGGCCAGTACAAAGTCATCCGTTTTCGCTATGCTTGTGACCACGAGTTCCGGCACATCACTCAGCAGTGGGCCGTAGCTGCTACCTGGCATTCACCCTGGGCCAGGGGCTACTGGCAACAAGTGCGACCACGCTGCCGCTCAGACAGCCAGGCCTACCGTTGCCTAGCCAATCGTTTGCTGGCTATCGCCTGGAAGCTCTGGCAGACCCGAAAGCCATACGATGAAGCGTATCACTGGCAGCAATGCATCTTACGTAGAAAACCGAGAGAAAACAGCTAGTTCAGTGCCTTGAACATTCTTAGCGCAGACTGCAACCGAGCGAGACGAGCACACGCTAAAACAATCAATCGCTCTCCACAAGCGGGCTCTAAGTCTTGCGGAGCGCCGACGCTTCTTTGCGCCTATCGCCAAACTGCTGATTTGACAAAGCGTATCCGATTGCCATCCATAGACTGCTTGGCCCATTCGGCCCCATAGGCCCAAAAGTCATGTAAAGTTTTCTTGACAAAAAGTCAAAAATAGTATACAATTTCCTGTATGTCATCCGTCTACACGA
>Ga0172366_10004719_pt1 | contig 10763 bp, 6 predicted proteins | sample LakKivSesite69cm_FD_114533 | JGI IMG/M metagenome (GOLD analysis project Ga0172366, IMG submission 114533) | Sediment microbial communities from Lake Kivu, Rwanda - Sediment site 69cm | ecosystem: Environmental > Aquatic > Freshwater > Lake > Sediment | place: Rwanda: Western Province, Lake Kivu...
CATAGAAGCGAGAGTCGGGTTTGCTTATAGACTGAAGGGATTCAGGATATTGAAGAGAATTGTAGTCCGGGATGTGACGCCAGCGCTCGATTTCAGCTATCGCTTCCAGGATTGGGGGAGCCTGGAAGATAAGTTGAACTTACATTTAGGATTAGAGGGCTGGTTCATCGAGAGGATGTTGGGACTCAGGATGGGCGGGAATACCAGGGAAATTACATTTGGTTTCAGCTTCAACAAAGCTCTGGCAAGATATTTTGGCATTCAACTCGATTACGCTTTTATCTTCCCTCTGGAGATAGTAGAGACTTATGGCTCTCACAGGATTTCACTTACTGTAAGATTTTGATATGTAGCTGTCCCGATGTATCGGGACTGCTACAAAAACAAATACCCCTCACCCCGACCCTCTCCCCCAAGGAGAGAGGATGAAGGTGAGGGGAAGTAGGCACAATTTCAAATTGTGCAGTGCAAAGAGAAAGGAGGAATTGTAAATGGCGAAGAGGATTATCGTTTCTTCTTTAGCAATCCTGGGAATCCTTTTTCTGTTTAGTTGTGCTCCCTTAGAGGAGTACAGAGTGGAAGAGGAAAAACCAGTGGCAAAAGAGAAGGTGGCAGTGGAAAAAGCAGGGGAGATTCTTATGATTGACGACTTTGATGACGGTGCCAAGCCAAATAACATAGGAGGTGATTTAGGGTCATGGGACCGCGACCCTGCGGATGAAACACAGACCTGTAGAGAATATTTTACCTCAGAGGCGAAGGTTGGAGAAAAAGGATATTCTATGAAGATAGATTACGATGTTGATTCTCCCAGCCCTGCCTTTAATGGTTATTGGACTAAACTGCAGGGAATCGATGTCACACCTTACAAAAATTTTGTCTTCTATGTCAAGGGTGATGAAAAGGACGGTTTCACTACCCAGTTTAAGATTGAACTGAAAAATACGAAAAAGGAAGTGGGTAAGTATTATGTAAAGGGGATTACTTCAGATTGGCAGAAAATAGTTGTCCCCCTCAGGAACTTTGCAGGGATTACTGATTTCAGCAACATGACTGAATTCGTGGTAGTATTTGAGGACAGGATAGCCACAGATAGAGATGGAGCAATCTATATTGATAATCTCCATTTTTCCAAATAGCTTTGTGTCTACGGAAGAAAGGAGTAGCGAAGCAAAGCTTACGCTTTGCTGCTACATCTCTAAGAATCCTCTCCCCTTGGGGGAGAGGGTCGGGGTGAGGGGACTGTAAGGGTTCGATTCATCGAACCCGAAAAGACGGGCTCAATAAATTGAGCCCCTACATCTTATTACAAGGTAGGCCAATATTCTTAGGAAAGGAGGTAAAAGATGTTCCATAAGAGTTATAACAATGTAGTATTAATTCTTGCGGTGACATTAATTTTGATGGTAGGAGGGAAGAGCGATGCTGCAATCCTTACGGTGGCAGATTTTGACTCGGGAGAGAAACCAAACAATCTGGGAGGAGACTTCGGTGCCTGGAATAAGGACGAGACCGACCTCACTCAGATGTGTGTCGACTCATTTTCTTCTGAGGTGAAGTACGGAGACAAGGGTTATTCCTTGAAATTAGTCTATGATGTAGATTCTCCTAACCCTGCCTACAATGGCTTCTGGACAAAATTGCAGAATCAGAACCTGAAAGACTACAAAGAGCTCGTCTTCTTCGTCAAGGGAGATGAAGAAAATGGCTTTACACCGAGGTTTAAGGTGGAGTTGAAAAATCCTACCCAGGTGGCCAGTTTCCTCGTTACTGGAGTGACAAGCGAGTGGCAAAAGGTGGTAATTCCTTTCCAAAAGTTTAAAGGAATAACCGACTGGAGCCGGATGACAGAATTCGTGGTTGTATTTGATGATTTGACAAGTAGCCCTAAAGAAGGGATTATTTACATTGATGACATCTATTTCTCCGACGGCAAACTTGGTGAGGAGGCAAAGGAAAGAAAAGAAGCCAGAGTCGCTAAAGTGGCTGAAGGGACAAAAGAGACAAAACTTCCCGAGACTCTGAGCATCTGTTTCGATTCTGGAGACCTACACATTCCAACAAGGGAATTTGCCAAGCTAAATAGAGTGGTTGACACCTTAAAGTTAAATCCTGAATATAAACTGCGCATCGAAGGATATTCAGATAGTGTGGGAAACGATGAGGTGAACCTTCTTCTCTCGAGAAAAAGGGCTGCAGTCGTTCTCAACTACCTGGTAATAACAGGAGGAATCGATCCCGACCGTCTACACGCCGTGGGTTACGGTGAGACTAAACCGATTGCTGACAATGCTACCTGGAAAGGAAGAGCACTCAATAGAAGGGTGGAGTTGGTATTTATTGAGAAATGAGGTGACTTTAATTTGCAAATAATCAGGAAAAAATCTAAGAATTGGCCTATGATTTCCCTGTTTCTGATTTTCGTTGCGGGTTTGAGTTTTGCTGAAGTTCTCGACAGTATGGACTCATCCGCCAGTTGGCTGGTTCAGATCGATGACGGGGCTACCCTCTCAACCTCCACAGTGGCTGGCATAACAGGCAATGCCATCCAACTGGACTATGACATTGGTTCTGGAGAATGGGTTGCTATTAAGAGAGAAGACTTCTCCAACATAGATGTTTCTTCGGGAGATTCTATAAGTTTCTATTATAAAGGGGCAGGAGATTCCAATCACATAAAGGTTCAGATAACCGATGCTGATGGCGATGTATTTGACAGGAAACTGGCTAACCTTTCAAATATTTCCAGCTGGACTCAAGCAATTCTAACTTTTGACAGCCTCTCTCACTGGGAAGGAACAGGAGATGGCACGCTCGATACAGTAAATATCTCCAAGATAGGGTTTGCTGTGAACGTATCCGAGGGTGGGAGCGGCAAAATTGCAATCGACAGGCTGGAATCTTACCAGTTGAACACACCTTCAGTCAATCTTCTCGTGGATAACTTCAATTGTGGCTCACCACCCAATGACCTCGGCGGTAATAGTGGATCTATGTCACCCGGGGGAAACTATGACCCCACGATAACCTACGACTCGGCTAACGCTAAAGAAGGAACTTATGCCCTTTCCATCGCCTACGATTTTCCTCCAGGACAATGGTGTGGTTACTGGACCTTTATGAAGAGTGATGAGAGCGGTTACGACTTGAGTGGATACCAGAATCTGAAATTCTGGGTGAAGGGAGCAAACAGTGGGGAGAAATTCAAGATTGAATTAGCAGATACGGGAGGAAATAAATCGGTTAAAGTTACCGACTATATCGGAGTGACTACAAGCTATCAAGAAGTGACCATTCCGCTTGCAGATTTTACAGGGCTGGATAAATCGGCAGTAAAGCAGGTGAATATAGTCTTCTTTGATGAGGCGCCCAGGGCTGGAAAGGTTTACATTGACGATATAAGGTTTACCGGCTCAGGCAGTTCTCTGGAAGGTCCGATTAACTCTCTCGACAGCATGGATGACCCTGTTCCTATTTCGGGATGGAAAAACTATGGACTCAATGAAGACAAGGGAATTACCACTACATCTTTAAACAGCATATCGGGTCGGGATGGAAAGGCATTGGAATTGACTTATAAATTTAATCGGGGAGATAGTGATGATTGGGTGGTAATGGAGAGAGATTGGGGAAAAAATATTGCTGGAAGTGATTCTTTCAGATTTAAATATAAAGGAACAGGGAATGACAACAACATAGAATTGAGAGTGATGGACAAGAATGGCACTATATTTTCTAAAAAAATCTTTCACGCTACTAATACCGAGGGTGAGTGGAAAACTGCAACCATTCCTTATGAAGAGTTTTCTCTCCTTACCAGCGGAACCTATAGTAATGGCGATATTGCAAAGAAACTTGACTTGACGAAAATTGAGGCTATAACTTTTTTGGTCACAAGTGGAGATGGCGGAAGTGGCACTCTGACAATTGACCAACTCGAAGTACTGGAAGTTGAAGATTTCAGGAAAAGTAGAGGAGATGCGCTGATCAAAAGTATTGTTGTTCCGGACAATCCCATTTCACCCAATAATGATGGGATTAAAGATAGAGCCAGTTTTAAGTTTGAGCTCGCCCGGTATGCAAATGTAACTTTGAAAATTTATGATTTAGCGGGAAATTTGATAAGAAGGATTGATGGCGGTGAAAAAGAACCAGATATAGAGCATATAATCTACTGGGATGCAAGAGATAATTCTGGAAATTTGGTAAGAAACGGTCTATATATTTATCTTCTGGAAGCGAGGAATTTAGATAGGAAGACGGACCAGGTAAAACATATCATCGGCGTAATCCGCTAAGAACCCCCTCACCCCGACCCTCTCCCCTGAGGGGAGAGGATATAAGGTGAGGGGAAGGTGAGACATTATGCGTCACACAGTGTATAAACTTTTTTTGATTGTTTTAATCGCTATTGTGTTAAGCGTCGCCCATTACCCGTCACAAAAAGCGGAGGCTGGAGCTTTTGATAGGGTGGGTATTGGAGCTCGTCCAAAAGGGATGGGAGATGCCTTTACAGGGATATGTGACGATGGAAGTAGCATCTACTGGAACCCTGCTGGTATAGCCCGGATTGAGAAGAGCCAGCTCAGCGCGATGCATAAAGACCTCTTCGGTTTAGGGTTGATAAATTACGAATTTCTGGGGTATGTCCATCCCAATGTTGGCAATGGTTCACTGGGGTTTAGCTGGATACGCCTGGACACGACAAGAAATGTAGAATTTATGGATTATACTGAGAATACTTATATTATCTCTTATGGAATGAGAATAGCAACCCCGTTCAGTTTAGGAGCAAATATAAAATATTACTCCGTGGAATACAAGGAGGGTGGTAGCGGCTTAGGAGCGGATATCGGTATTCTATACCAGACTTTCGCTGGACACTTGCACTTGGGACTTCTCTACCAGGACTTCAATAGACCAAAAATAAGGTGGGGGACTCAGGCAGAGGACCGACTTCCTGCCAACTTACGACTAGGGGTAGGATTTAGACCCAATCCCTTTATGAACTTTGCACTCGATTTGGATAAACTACTGGAGAGTTATGTTGAGACTCACCTGGGAATTGAGTGGTGGTTACTCAACGAGGGTATAGGATTGAGGATAGGCGGGATTAATCAGAATAAGGGCAAATGGAATCTTACTCTGGGCGGAAGTCTCGGTTATAGATTTTTCCGTTTCGATTATGCCTGGGAAAGACACTATGACCTGGGAGGCACCCACCTGTTTTCTGTAGTAGTAACTTTTTGAGAATGTAGCCGCAGAGCGTCAGCTCTGCTAAATGGTGGTTGCTCCGATTCATCGGAGCGAGAGGCAAAGATTTCGCTTTGCTGCTACAAAAACAAATACCCCCTCACCCCGACCCTCTCCCCCGAGGGGAGAGGATGTAAGGTGAGGGGTAACCCTCTCTCCCGAGGGGAGAGGATATAGGTGAGGGGAAGGCTATTTTTTGAAGATGGGGTGAATTGATGAAAATAAGCAGATTATCTATTTTACTGGCAGGGTTAGTGGTGTTAGTGGTAGTTTTTATGTGCTGCCCGAATGCCGAAAGCAAGATTCTATTAGTGGATAATTTTGACGAGGAGAGTTTTCTCAATAAACTGGGAGGAGAAAGTTACACATGGAATATTAATCCCCAGGACAAGTCTCAGGGATGTGTGGCTTCTTTTGATTCCAAGATTCGTGTGGGTGAGACTGGCAATTCCCTGAGGTTGGACTACGATATCGATTCCACCCTCACCTATCTGAGGGAGTTTCCCGATACTCCCTACTACATTTATGACTACGATACTGATTCGATTATTGGATTTGCCAATGAGATTCCTTATACTTCCTATAATGGCTTCTATTTTCTTTTGAACAATGTTAACCTTACGGGCTATAAATATCTCGTCTTTTGTGTTAAGGGAGACCCGCTACAGGGTTTCACGCGGAAGTTTATTGTTGAACTGAAGAATATCGATCAAACCGATAGGTTTTTGGTAGACGGAGTAAACTCCTCCTGGCAAAAGGTAATTATTCCCTTAGGAATGTTCAAAAGAATAGGGGAATGGAGAAAGATGACAGAGTTAACGATTGTCTTTAACGAAAATGTGACTAAAAAAACAGGAACCATATATCTCGATAATATCTATTTTGCTCAGTCCCCCGATGAAAAATTGGCAGAAGAGCCTGCATCGGGTAAGAGTTCGCCACAGGGGAATCCAAAAAAATATTCTGAAGAGAAGAAAACAGACTTTGGCGCCACAGTTTACACTGCCTATTCTTATACTCCGGAACAGAAGAACGAGATATTCAGTATGGGTAGCCTGGCTATGGAAGGGAAACTTGCAAGGTTTAGAGGGAAAATGGAGGTGCAGGCTGAGACGCAGAATTTTGGAGCGGCAGCGTATCGCAGTCAACTTGAGCACTGGCCTTATGAGGAAACTGAAAGACAATCTCCTGATTTAGAATTACCCACTCTACAATTTACAATAGACGATATCCTTCCTCAAGCTTCCAGAATAACCCTGGGACATCTCTGGCTCGACTCTACGCGCTATACTTTTAATCCTGTTTACGGATGGAAAGGGGCTTCTGTGGACGGGGACTATTCCGGACTCAACTATAATGCCTTCTTCATCAAGCAGCCATTTAACTCTTTCACCTTAGGGAGTCGCTTCCGCCAATACTGGCAATATTTCCGGCTGGAAGCAATTGGAATTCACCATTGCGAGACAGCTCGGCTTTCAAGCTCTTCAGGAGGAAATGGAATACTGGAAGATACTAACGAGTGGAAAATAGAGCCAGTGGAAAGAGATACTGCTTTTATGTTTCGAATTCTGGAGCAGTTGCTTGACCATCGAATTAAATTTGAAGGAATTTATGGTCACGATATATACCGTGGATATGCTGAAGTTGACCGAACCGACCCTACCCAGCCAATATACAGTCAGAAGCTGGATGAGACGATTTCTCATTATGGGAATATGTGGCGGGGAAAATTGATTTTTGATAACCTCCTGTGGAGAGGTGCAAAACTTAACTACGAGTATCGCTGGGTGGGGAAGAATTTTAAGCCAGAGTATCGTCAGGAACCGACAGTTTTCGATGATGTAGATGGCGACCAGAAGGGTTACAATTTTGAGTTTGAACAGTCCTGTAAAGGATTTGTCGCCTCCGTTGCTTATGATGATATAACTCGCAATTCAAATAGAGATTATGGAAGAAAAGGCACTAATCTTAGCTTATATTACTATGGCTTTAGGGGAATGGAGCTGGGGATATCTCGCGAGTATCGAAAAGAAGATTATAAATATACCAGCCCCCGTTCCAGCCTCGATGTGGACAGGAACGAAAAGGTCGATGTGAGCGAACTATATCTACGTTTCCATCTCGTCCATCCAGTAACTCCCGGACTCAGGCTCCCGTTAGTGTTGTGGTTTAAATTCCGGAGAGAGGATATAGAACATCCTCTAACAGGGGCCAGTTATGTGACCGATTCTTTTCAGACCAAGATTGAATACTATCCAGCGTCCTATATAAAACTTTTGGGTATGTACAAGACCACAAGATTCGGAGACCCGAGCTGGGAACCGAAAGGTTATCCATTTGCTGACAACTTTGCCCGCATAGCCCTTGAAGTAATGTTTTAATGTAAAAAAGGGGACAGGGTACTTCTTCATCTCCGTGGTCGCCCAAAGGAAGGGACGGCATTGTAGGGGTGGCACTCCGTGGCCACCCGAAGGAAGGGAGGGCACAGAGTCCCTCCCCTACAGGAAAAGCAAAGCTTATGCTTTGCTGCTACATTTTATCACAATGAGAAAGGGTGTAAATATTAGGAGAGTATTTTTGGCTCTCCTATTTTTTATTGGTTTAAGCATTCTGAGCGGATTTCCTGCTCAGGGGATGACCGATGAGGAATTCCTCGATATGGTGCAGGAGGAGACGTTCTGGTTCTTCTGGGATGAAGCGAATCCTTCCAATGGATTGATTCAGGACAGAGCGACGAATTTCACTTCCCACGCATATGACTGTGCAAGTATTGCCTCAGTGGGGTTTGGATTGACCGCAATATGTGTAGCTCATAGTCGGGGATGGATAAGTTATAATGAGGCATATAATCGTATTCTAACTACTCTCAAGACATTTAGAAACGGACCTGTGCAAGATGTTAATGGGTTCTTTTACCATTATCTTGATATGGATACGGGAGCGCGCTACGGCTCCTGCGAAGTTTCTTCTATTGATACAGCCCTCTTTCTTGCTGGTGCTCTCTTTGCAGGTCAATATTTTAAAGGCACAGAGATTGAAACTATAGCTGATGAATTATACCGGGCGGCGGACTGGGAATGGATGAGTAATAGTACCAAATTTGTGAATATGTCATGGACACCCGAATCTTTTTTTGGCACGTCTTACTGGGACAGTTTCAACGAGGGAGTTCTTCTTGATGTCTTAGCAATAGGCTCTCCCACTCATCCAAAAAATGTAGATTGCTGGTCGGATATGCAAAGGTTGAGTGGTAGTTATGGAGGATATACTTTAATCTACTGTTCACCCAACAATCCTCTATTTGTCCACCAGTATCCACATATCTGGATCGATTTCCGGAGAAAACAGTACAATACCATCAACTATTTTGAAAATTCGAGGAAGGCTACTTTAGCAAACAGGCAGTTCTGCATTAACCACCAGGATGATACGGAAGACGATAGCGACGATTACTACACTACTTATAGTTCGAAATGCTGGGGTTTGACTTCGGGGGATGGCCCTAGCGGTTATACTGCTTATGGAGCAGAGCCAGGTGGAGGTCTTAATGATGATGGCACAGTTCAACCTACAGCATCAGCAGGCTCCATAATGTTTACACCAGAAGAATCTATAGAGGCATTAAAGTATATGTATGAGAATTATAAAGACTTCATCTGGGGCAAATATGGATTTTGTGACGGGTTCAATCTTGACCGAGCTCCAGATTGGAAGTCGGAAGATGTGATTGGAATCAGTCAAGGCGCAACAATGTTAGGCATTGAGAATTACAGAACCGGAATGGTCTGGGATATCTTCATGCAGATTCCTTACATTTCCGATGCTCTAAATAAGATGGGATTTTCCGACACGGGAGATAATACTCGGCCAGAGAAGATAGACCTTAAGTCAGAGGCAGGTTCCAATACTGGTGATGTGTGGTATTGAGCTGGACTGCTCCGGGAGATGACGAAAATGTTGGCAGGGCTACTGAATATATAATCCGTTATTCAGAGAAGGAAATAACCAACTACGCTAGATGGTGTGAAGCTAATGATGTAACAGGTGAACCGATTCCCAAAGTTGCCGGAAGCGAAGAAACTTTCAGGGTGGGGAATCTAACTCCGGGAAGAAGATACTACTTTGCTATCAGGGCAGTAGATGATGTAGGAAATAAATCGAGTCTTTCCAATAGTCCCTCTGCCTCTCCCGAGAGGAAGAAGAGTAAGTTAACCAAAATCTATCCCAATCCCTTCACTCCGGCAAAAGACGGCACGGTCACTATTTCCTATAATCTGACTGGAGGGGCTAATGTGGTAATTGAAATATACAATATTGCTGGCGAGCAGGTAAAGGAGTGGAGCGAGGGCTACAAATCTGAAGGAGAATATCACACAGGCTGGAACGGAAAGAATCGAGGTATGGGGCGGGTGGGTTCAGGAATATACATAATACTTCTGAGAGAAAACGGTGTGGCTATGGACAGAAAGAAAATGGCTGTTATTAAATAAATAATTTGTTTGTTGACAACCTGGGATAGAAAAAATATAATATGAACTACAGAAGTATTGATTTCAAGTAGGGGCGGCACTCCATGGCCGCCCAGTGGCCACCCGAATGAAGGGAGGGCACAGAGTCCCTCCCCTACTAAAACGAATGAGAATAATTTAAATGGAGAAAAGAGAACCCTCCTTCTCTTTCATTCCTTCATATAAGCTGGCACTCTACAACCTTTCAAAGTTAGTGCTGGTTATACTTGTAACCTGCCTCTATTTTCTCTGTTTTGACTGGAATACTTTTTTTGCCATTCTCATGATTCCCCTCTTTGCTTACATTGTTTCCAATGTGGCCAGTCTCATAGTTAACTTTTCTATATACCTTTCTACTAAACCACTTCTGTTAAGAGAAAAGGAAGATGTGGTTAAAAACGGAATACCCGATAATGTAAAGGTGCTCTTTTTCCGTCCTGTTTTTGCCAAAAGTGTAAAGGAGATGGAAACTCTTATAGAAAATATGAAACAGGATATTCAAAATAATCAGGAGAAGAATCGGAACATAAAATTTATTGTCGTAGATAATACAAGGGATGAGACGGTCAGGCAGACAACAAGAGAGATGATCGAGAATTTAGAAGCACGATTTGGCGAGGATGTGGTCTTCTACTTCCACCGCAACCCCAAGAGTGACTTCTTCAAGAAACTTGGTATCTATCAAGATGCTATTATGCTACTCTATGAAGGATGGACCAGGCCTAAGACCTATGTTGATAGACGGTGGGAGAAATGGACGAAGAGCACAAGAAATCCTGAAGAGCCTATCTTCGATGAAATCATTGGCGATATTGGTGCTCTGGGCATAGAGGGTTCAAAACAGGACATCATAAATGGCAGAGAGGTGGCGATTAGAGAGGGTGAAAGGCCAGAGATATCGATAGTTTGCGATGCAGATAATGTCTGGCCGAGGGGCTCGATAAGGAAAATTGCCGCTAAGATACTCCATCCAGAAAATAGAGATATTGTTATATATCAACC
>Ga0172366_10004722_pt1 | contig 10761 bp, 10 predicted proteins | sample LakKivSesite69cm_FD_114533 | JGI IMG/M metagenome (GOLD analysis project Ga0172366, IMG submission 114533) | Sediment microbial communities from Lake Kivu, Rwanda - Sediment site 69cm | ecosystem: Environmental > Aquatic > Freshwater > Lake > Sediment | place: Rwanda: Western Province, Lake...
CGATAAGTGGCAGGCAAGCGATCTGATAGACAGTCTTTCAGCCATGGAAGGCATTCAGGAGGTATACGGATAGTGAGGGGGGTAACCCCCTCGCCTTCTGGAGGACAAAATGAAAGAGATAAAGGAAATGAAAGACGAGACTTTGATAAAGATGCTTGAGGCTTTAAGGAAAGAGTTAGACAGGCGGAGAGCAGAAGTCTGGGAGAAATACACAGGCGTCAAGTATCCTATGAAGAACCCTTTGAAAAAGGAGGTGCAAGGTGAAGAAAGACGAAGAAAATGAAGTTGAAAGAGACGCTTTCATTCAGGCAGTTGAGAGGATGGTCCTTCAATACCAGTGCATCGACTTTCATCGGTGGCATTACTGGAAGAATATACTTCAGGAATTGGATCCGTACAATCCGCTCCTTGAGGTTGGCTTTCACGGTCTGCCTTACACGGGAGGGCTGAAGGATTAAGCATGAGAGGGAGAAATCCCTCTCTTTTTTTGTTCGAGATGGTTGAGGTTTGAACTGGGCGTGTAATTCTAGAAAGAGTTAAGCAATTTGATTTCTTCTTATTTATAGACTGACTCCAAAGGATTTTCTGTGAAAATTTCGCACAGACTTGACAAAAATCATAAAACAGGTAAACCTTAATTGAGTAAAGAAATTTTTTTGGAGATACAACATAATAATATTATAAATGGCAAATTAAAAGATGAGTATAGCAGAGTTTTTTACAGAAGTAAAAGCACCTAGAGTTGCACAGCTTGGAGGGAAAGGGAATTCATTGGTTATTCTTATGAACAGTGGGTTTAACGTCCCTCCCGGATTTATTCTTTTTTCGGAAGTTTTGTTTGAATTTCTACGGCAAAATAATATAGAGCAAAAGATAGAGAAATTGGCGAAAGGAATTAATGAAGATAATTTTCTATCCGAGAGCAAGAAAATTAGGGACCTAATTCTAAATGGAAAGATTCCATTTAGTGTTGCTTCAGAAATAAGTAGAAATCTGAAAAGACTAAATGAGAAGTATGTTGCGGTCAGATCGTCAGCAATAAGTGAAGATAATTTACAAGCTTCATTTGCAGGGTTGTATGACACTTTTCTAAATGTGAAAGTAGATTTAGAAGTAATTCTTGAACATATAAAACTATGCTGGGCATCTTTGTTCAGTGAAAGAGCGGTAATCTATAAATTGATGAAGAAAATTTCTCAAATAGAGGGCATGTCCATAATTGTTCAAAAGATGATTCCGTCAGAAGTATCAGGAATAACCTTTACTATCCATCCCGTGAATAAAAGGGCTATGCTAGTAGAATTAGTCCAGGGAATTGGTGATAAGTTAGTTTCAGGAAGAGTGACCCCGCAGTCATTTTCAATTGATAGAGAAACTTGTCTAATTATTGAGAAAAAGAAAAGTGCAAAAATGATAATATCTGAAGAGTATTTAAGAAAAATTGCTAATCTATGTTTAATGGTAGAAAGGACGTTTGGAATACCTCAAGATATAGAATGGTGTATATATAAAGATGCTATTTGGCTTTTGCAGTCAAGACCAATAACAATTGTTAAATTATTTTGCAAAGGAGAGCATCAAAAGAGAGTGGTTCTAGTTGGTTTGGGGGCAAGTCCGGGAACAGTCCGAGGAAAAGTTGAAGTTATCTTAAGTCTTAAAGAAATAAGCAAAATGAACGATGGTGAAATACTTGTTACCGTTATGACCAATCCACTATATATAACTGCAATTCAAAAAGCAAAAGCAATAGTCACAGACGTCGGTGGCATGATATGTCATGCGGCTATTGTGGCGAGAGAACTTGGCATTCCTTGTGTTGTGGGTACAGAGAACGCAACGAAAGTATTAAAAGATGGTATGGAGATAATAGTAAATGGTGCAGAAGGGAAAATATACCTACCAAGCTGATGATTTGATTAACGAATTATTCAGAGTGACTGCTGAAGTTATTTACGATACTGATATGCAACATGGAGATGGAAGGAATTACTGGCCTTTTCACCCTGTATTTTTAGATTCCCTTGTGGCCCCAGTTGTTTTTAGCGAAATTCTAAGAATTTTTGATTTACTTCGAAGCAAAGGATATACTTTAACTGACATTGGAAGAATATTATATAGTCCGACTAAAATTGCTAATTATCAATATTTATGGCCAATTAAAACAACTAACTCTTTAACTTATTATCAAAAATACGAACTTGCAAAATACTTTATTAAGATACTTACTATTTTACGGAACGGTGAGCCATTTTGTGAAAAAGGAAGAAATATAGTATGGTCCAAGGAAGAACTTGAACAAAACATAAATAAATATGATAAAGATTTTATAAGCGCTCGGGAAAATCCTGAGATGGCACAACTTTTGTCTAAAATAGAAGGTCTTCTTACATCTTATTCTGAATTGCTCTATTACTATATGATTGATTTATCTCGTATGATGCACGGGCCCTACAAGGCAATAGAAAATAAATCCACTGTATTTGTTAAAGAATATATACATTTGAGCGCAGGTGCTCTTTGGAATACAGTTTCTGAGTTTCCGTTTAACCACTTTAAAGAAATAGGTATTTATAATAATATAGATATAACCGTATTCTTTATGGGTCACGTGCACTCAGTACCATCTTTTCCTAATGCAATCGATAAATTTGCTATTATTATAGACGGCAGAGTAATAAAGGGTATAGAGGAATTGAAATATATGTATGAAGAAGCTAAAAATGTGGCTGAAAAAGGAGCTCGGATTATGATAGAGAAATCAAACGATGAAGATTTTCTTCTAAAAAAGGGAATCGATTTGTTTTTTTACCCACTGAAGCCATTATATGATGAAATAGGAGAGAATTGGAAAGCTATCCTTCCAGAGGTATATGAGTTTGCATATAAAATAAAAAATAAGATAAAAATCCCCGGTCCTTGGGGAGATTGGGGGAAGGAGAAAGCAACCATACATTTATTAAAATTAATGGATTTTAGGAAAGAATAAAGATGGCGACAATGATCGATAGTTATAAAAATACTTTGGTAAGCATAATGAAGAAACTTCGTCAACCAATGAAACAGCTGTCTCCAGATACAGAGATTGTATATTTGTACTTTGAGAAAACCATTCTTCCCTCTGTAAGGAGCAAAAGTTATGAAAAAAATTATATGATGCCGTTTCTTATTCTAGTGACGAATCCTTGTTTTCACATTTTAAGAAATGGTGGATGCACCATGTGTGGCTACTCAAATTTATCTATTTTTAAAGAGAGTATTTTTGGGGACTCAGTATATGAACAGTTTGAAAGAGGTTTTAAGATTATTAAACGAATTCCTCATCACGAAATGGTTGCCATTGGAACTGGTGGGTCTTTTTTGGACCCTAATGAAGTTCCGTATGATACTCAGGCAAAAATAATAGAAGATCTCAACTCTTATAGGGATATTAGCTACATAAATGTTGAATCAAGAGCAGAGTATATTAACAAAGAATCACTAGAAAACTTAATTAGGGTGGTAAACGACCCTTATAAGCTATCCATTGGTATAGGTTTGGAAAGTTCGAACGATTTGATAAGAGAACTATGCGTAAACAAATGCATGAATTTAAATCTGTTTGTTAAATCAATTAAATTATTGAAAAGCTATAACATAAGTCCAACGGCATATGTTACAATTGGAAAGCCTTTTATTAATAATTGGACAAACATAATGGACGCCACTGAATCTATTAGGTTTGCATTCAAATGTGGAGCAGATAGGGTTGTTTTGCTCTCTATAGGAATACAGCCCAACAGCCTCATAGAGTGGCTTTATAAACATAGACTCTATAAACCAATTGATATTTGGGCGATAGTTGAGGTATTAAAAAGGCTCCCCGATGAATTTAGGCAGAGAGTACTAATTGCAAATCCAAGACTACCTAAACATTTAGAGGTAAGGGTGAGCGAATGCGTTCAGACGGCAATGGAAATATTGAATGAATACAAAGGGTCGCTTGATTACAGTTTTGTTGAAGCGATAGATATGTTAATAAGTCCTGATAAAGAGGAATGGTATAGAAATCTGAAGAGAGAAATTGAAGTGAATTTGTCAATAGAGGAGCAAATATCGAACAGCTTTAATTATTGCTTGGAGGTGTGGAAAAATGAATATGGAAAGATATTTTGAAAGAAACAAGGAACAACTTCAAGAGGTTTTTCAGAAATTTCGTTGTACAACTTATGGGAGGAAATTAAATCTGCCATCAGATTTTAAAAATTACTACGATTTCACGAAGCTGCCTTTGTTGAATTCGCAAGAGACTAATTTTGACGAAGTCTATGTTCCAGGAGAAGAACTCTGGTGTTTTGTAACAACTGGTGTTTCTGGGCTTAGGAAAACTGTCTATAGAGATGTGGGAACTATCGTTGGCTATCCTAAAGAAATGAATGAAGTTCTACAACATAATGATACTTTATTTTTGCATAGCAGAAGAAGAGAAAGGGAAGGTTACTATGAAACTCACGATTTTAACCATAAAAGAATGTATCCTCAAGGAATTTTTAAAGAATATAATAATAAAGAAGAACTCCTGAAGTATGTCCAAGTAGGTGATGTTTTGTTTATTGTGGAATACCCTCTAATGACGGAATGGATTTGTTATCAAATAGAGAGTGCACTAACAAGCAGAAAGATCAAACACGAGAATCTTAGGAAAAGGAAGGTTTACTTAGAGTTAAGTGGGGAACCAGTTACTGAAAAACAGATAAAGAATATTGTGGACAGACTAAAGAAGATCTTCCAAGCTGATATAGATTATTTCGTAACTTATGGCTCTAATGAAATTGGCCATATCGGTACATATGTACCAATATTGCATGGTTCTGACGTAATGTACGAGGTAGTACCTTCCCTTTTTGTTGAGGAAATTAACAACGAACTTATTATTACTCCATTCGCAAAAACTGGTACTATCTTGTTTCGTTACAAGACAGGAGATAAGGGGACTCTTTTTTTCAAAAATGATAGGCTGTTCATAGAAGTCTTTGGAAAAAATGAAGATGAGCAGACCTTATATATTGCTGGTGCGCAGGCTAATATGAACAAATTAGTGTTCGAATTAACCAATCTTCTCGGCTCTCCTATCGGGTTGGTTGTAGGAAAGAATGAAGACAAATATAAAGGAAGATATGGACTGAATATTACTCTACATACATTCGATTCATTGAACGATTCTACAAAACACAAATTATTTTTATTCGTGAAGCAGTTTATTATGAATTCGGCATTATTGGAGGTTGAAAGTCGCTTAGGCATTTTTGATTTAAATATAGCTTATTCGACTAAACCTCTTAAAAAGCAAGTTTTCTTTTGTAATGGAAAGGAGAGATGAATATGAATGGATATAAACAGGCGTTGGTAGAAATCTGGAAATGGTTAAAAAATCAGCAGAAAGCTAACGGGGGGTTCCCACCGTACCCACAGTTTATTAATGAACCCGCTACTATAGCAAGTGCAGACTTTGTTGGCTTATTATTCAGAAGATGCAGTATACAGAACTGCGGGGATCTTCAGGGGGCGGGGGACATATTAGAAAAAACAAAGAAATTTATTTCAGATATGCAGTTATTTGATGGTGGGTTTGCTCCAAACGGAGATATATATGCGATCAAAGATATAAGCTTTGTAGAATCTACTGCGAGTTGCATTACTGCGTTTTTGGTATACCTGCGAAGTCTAAATGCCGAAGGCCAAAGTAAAGCAAGCGAAACTAAAATATCGATCCTAAGAGGTGTCAAGTATCTTTTGGATACAAAAGCAGAAGACATGTGGCCAAATTATACAACAACACTCAAAGTGGAAGACGAAATTTTTCGTTTTTTCCCTTTTATTGCTGCTATGAGAGCTTTAGTACTATTCTTTGATTTGAGTGACAACCTTGCTTTTAAGAAATTTATTAGTAATAGATTTATTGGCAATGTTTTAACAGTAATTCAAGAAGGGACTCGAAAGATTGTAGATTTATTAATAAATAAAAAATACCTTCCGTTTTCTACTTCTCCGCAAGCATCGATTTCTTATGTTAATACCATTAATGCTCTTGAAGTACTTATAAGTGTTTTTAATTCAGACAAGATATATAAGGAAGATGAAACTATAAAAAAGATGAAAGAAGCTTTTCATGTAGGACTTTCTTCTATATTAGATTATACCGAATCAAACAATGATAATATGGATGAAGACGTAATCTTACTGAATATACCAAGCTATCCTTCAAAATATACTGCAACATATAGAAGAGATTTGGCAATTTCATATGTTTTTTCAGGCACCCTGCTTGAAAGTAAAAGTATTTCAATAATAAAAAATATAAGTAGTATTAATTCGAAAGAAGCCTTAACCCAGATGAGGAATTACGTAAAAGCTGTTGCTGATAAAGAAGTAAGAAAAATGAACAAAGAAAAGAGATATTATTCGCAGGAGCGTAGATTTGGAGTGTTTGTCCCAGCAATAAGTGCTACCTGTCTATTATTTGCAATATTAAAAAACTGTATCTTACTTCAGGGAGGGGGAACAACGAATGAGCAATAAAATACTTGAAAAAGTAAATAACAAATATGAAACGATTCTATCTTCTGAACAAGATAAAATTAGAAAGTTAGCTATAAAAATAAAAGGCGGAGTAAGCATTACTGATGAGGTCGTTGAGTCATTAATAGGTGCTTCTCTATTGTCTCTTTCAGGTGGCTTTACTTTGTATAAAAAAAGAGAGAAAGAAGGTTTAATTAAAGAACCTAATAGATATTTAGAAGTAGTGTCCTTTAGAAACTGTAACGAATTGGAAGCCGTGATAAAAAATTTCGAAAAGGATTCAAAATTGGATTCAACCATATTAAAAACTATTGAGGATGAAAAACTAAATAGGGTTGTTTTACCTATTGCTTTGTCGGGTAAATATGAGGACAAATGGCATCTTTTCTTCAAGTGTTGGGCAAATTGGTTAAATGAGAAAGAAATGGAGAGTAAATCTAGGAATCCCAGAGGAGAAAAATCTAAATGGCAAATCGAAGAAGAACTACTGTATGCGGAAGATTTTCTTATGCACGTTTTAAGTAGGCACTATAATAACGAGGAGGAAGAGTTAAGTAGAAATGAAATAACGGTAATAATGGAAGTTATTCTTAATGTTTTAATGGAAAGACGGTTGCTTTCTATGTTATTTCATACTTTCTTGAAATCAGAAGAAGGGTACTCCCAAAGAAAGAAAAAACAGAGAAGAATTCTAAAACTTATCCTTAATTTGAAAGGAAAATATGAACTCATGGTAGTGCACTTAGGGAAACTTTTATACAGTCAAATTGACTGGATAAATCTTAGCGAAGATGTAAAGGAATTGGTTAACGCATGTAGACTTTCGGTTGAATTTAAGGAAAATATTGGACTTCAAAATTTGATTAAAAATGCGCACCTCCCAAACGATCTGAACCTTCATAGAGTACTTGCACAATATATAGCAGGGATAATAAATGAAAATGATGACTATTATGCGAAGGGAATTTCAGTGATTCCCCAAAGTAATCATGCTTGTCTTACGTTTAGGATTGAGCCAAATCAAACACGTGATAATCCGAAAAATAGATACATAAAGATAGGTAAAAGAGAAAAAATAATTAAAGAGGAGGAAGGGAGAAAATTGGCAGAAAGTAAATTTAACCTCTCATCTAATGATATTGAACTTCCGAAAAACGAAAGTAGAAAATGTAATAGAGGAGTTGGAATTATAGGAACTTTGGAAGTGCCAGGTAAACCATTATCCAGTATTTATGATGATACTAAAACTAAGCCAAAAAAACTGAAGTTACTTATAAAGAAGCTTTTTGGATATTTGCCATCTAGTGATTTGACGTTTGAACGTAGTTTAAAAGAATCTTACAAGAAAGAATTTGAAAGTGTTAGTAAAATGGTTAAGGAAAAAATAAAGGGGAAGTTTGAGGAAACTAAACTATCTCCAACTCTATTAGTTCATGGCGATCTTACTGGAAAAAATATCATTGTGGACAAAAAGAAGATATATCTTATTGATTTTGGAGAAACGCGTAGATCTCATTATTTAAAGGATTTTGTAAAACTAGAGGCTTATATAAGAACTTATTTACTTAATCAAAAGGTTTATGTGGATACCCTTAGCGCTAAGCAACAGAACAATTTGGTGAAACAGTGGATAAAATTAGAGGATTTTATTACGTTTGGAAGGAGTAAGAACTCAGCAGTTATAGGAATGCAAGAGGACTATAAGAAGAAATTTGTTACTGCAGTGAATGCAATAAGAGCTGAATCATTGAAGTTTGCCAAACGGATACTTGGAGGCGCGTTTAATAAGGAGGCGTTTGTGAGTAAGTATAACTTATGTCTTTTATTTATGTTGTCCAAATATAGTGAATATTTAGATGTAGATGGGACAATGAGTAAAAATGCAAAGAAGACTCGCAAGAATTATCTGCAGATGATTATAGAGCAACTTTCTAATAAGATATGAGAATTGCATTTATTTTAATTTCTTGAAGATGCTTTCTTGTTTTAAAAGCGTTGTTTTTAGGGTTTGAATATGGAGTTGAGAGTAAGCATTAATTGCTTTTATAAACAATTTTATTAACCTGCTTCGAGATAAGGCAGAATAAAGTTGGAATGAGCTTGATGAATAAAGCATTAGAAATTAATATCTCCTTGCGCAAATTCTGGTGATAAAAAGAATTTTTTGCAAGATAGAAAAAATTTTCAGTATAAAAGGATCATCCAATAAGTGTCTGCGGAATTCAGGCTGAAAGACAAACTTCTTCAACTGCAAATTTTTAAGGTAATAAAAATGTTTTTAATTCTTATTTTTCAAGTATAATTTTTTAAAGTGGTCGTAAATTTGTTTGGAGGTTATGTTGATGGTTTTGTTGCCAAGATCGTATTTTGTTGTCCAAGGAATCGGTGAAGATAATTTATCTCAGGTTAATGCTTTTGATCGTGCCTTATATGATGCAGGCATAGCAAATTATAATTTGGTTTGTGTTTCTTCGATATTACCCTTCAATATTTTAGAGGACGAAGCTAAGAAATTGCCAAAAGAAGGAAGTATTTTGTTCTGTGTTATGTCGAGAATTGATGGCGTGAAGAATGAGCAAGTTGTTGGCGGAATAGCAATCACAAAAATTATTGACAGGAAGGGCAATAGGAAATTTGGGCTTATAGTTGAAGGTAGTTCTAAAGACGCTAAAGGAACAAAGTTTGGAAAACTACTAACCAGCAAGGTAGAAAAAATGAGTAGGTTAAGAAAAACAAAGTTAATTGAACTGAAGATAAATCAGAGCAGATGTTTAAAGATAAAGAAGAATTATGGCACTGCACTAGTAGTTGTGGTTTTCAACGATTATGAGCTAGTGGCGGAATAGTTTATTTATGCCCAGTACATCTTTACTATATTTACATGTTGGATTCTTCCTCTTAGTTTTAATAGATTCTTTATATTAAATGCTTTAATACCGCTTAGAGGTTTTTAAAAACTTCCATGATAACCGAAAACGAGGTAGAAAATTAGGGATAATCAAAAGTATGAAGTGAGATATAATATAGAAGGTATTAATTTTTTTGAGTTGAGGTTTAAAGAGGAGGATTTTTTGTGAGCAATTTAAAAACAAGACAAGATATGTTAAAGAAGATCGAGAAATATATTGATTTTCTTGCAAATGTTCCAAAGGATGCAGCAAATATTATTAAAAATCAGCTAAATGTTAATTATAACTCTGATATTTCAAATATTGGATATGAATGTTTTATGCTTAGTGGTGACAAGAATTATTTTGTATCCAGATTTTTGTTTTTTAACAGAATTCATGAATATAGCTTTTTTTGTGCTCAGCAATGTATTGAAAATTATTTGAAGGCTTGCTTAAAATTTTCAGGTGGAAAACCACAAGATACGCATGATTTAAGCGCTTTATTGGAAGAATGCAAAAGAATTGGACATGATGCTTTCATACACTCAACTAGGATAAAGACAATTATTGAGAGATTTAAGCCGTTCTACGAACTCTCTCGATACCCAGTTCAGAAGAAATTCATGCCAAGAGGACAACAGTATGCAATTATGCATCCGGATGACATTCGCCCTTTAGATTATTTTGTATACAAAATACGAGAAATTATGCCGTATCCAATTAATATGTGGGATGTGTTAAAGATTGGAAATCTGATATTACCAGCAAGCGGTGAAGCAATTGCTTGTTTTAAAAAAGATAACATAAATTTCCTGTAGATATTATACGAATTTCTACTTTTTGGTGTTGACATAAAACTCCTGTGGGATGATTATTCTGCAGATGTATAATAAAAGGATTAGTTTTGAATTAACTTCATTATTCTATACATCATCAGCATTATCTCTTCTCTTGTTATAAATTCCTTTGGTCTAAAGTTTCCGTAGCCATCGCCTTTGATAATACCGAGCTGTTTGAGGAATTTAACCTCTGCAATATACGGATAATCCTCTCCTATATCAAAGAACGGTTCACCGTCTCTCAATGCGTCGAGCATTTGAACATAAGGGAAGTTTTTACCGGGGCACTGCGTTGAGTTTATTTTGTGTGTGATATCAGATACAACATCTCTGTGCCGTAAAACATTTATTAGAGAAACATTGTATTGTTTCATAAGTGCTCTTATGAGTTCTACACCTGCATTAAATTGCTCCGTGGGCATTTGAATGTTTTCAAAGTTTCCTAAAAAGCATATTCCCACGCTTACAAGGTTTGC
>Ga0172366_10004723_pt1 | contig 10760 bp, 7 predicted proteins | sample LakKivSesite69cm_FD_114533 | JGI IMG/M metagenome (GOLD analysis project Ga0172366, IMG submission 114533) | Sediment microbial communities from Lake Kivu, Rwanda - Sediment site 69cm | ecosystem: Environmental > Aquatic > Freshwater > Lake > Sediment | place: Rwanda: Western Province, Lake Kivu...
ACTCCAATAGTACCATTTATCTCCTCAAATACTCTTGGATTAAGAAGAATAGGATAGTTGTTTGAATTAGATATATACTTTCCTGAGTCTTCTTTTCTTATAAATATGTTATCTACCCAGTCTGCAACAGCTATCGTCTTGAAAGTGGCTCTTGTGATCTTACTCTTTGAATTAACATAAGCTATATAGTCATTAGCCGTTGGTGTTACAACTCTGGTATATTGAAATGTGCCTACAGAAGTGTTATACGTGGTGTTTTCGATGATATTGGATATGAAGGTCCATCTTCGCAAGGATATCTCTTTGGTAAGCTCAATGATCTGAGCCTGATTAAGAAATACCAGTATTTCGCTGTCTTCGTACCCAGGAGCCTCAAGATTGATAATATCGTAACCAATCTTGAAGTTTGTTATCATCTCTGCACTTGTCATTATTCAGTCTTTTTGGTTTTTGTGCCTTTATTGGTTTTGTCTGTTTTCTTGCTCTTAGCAAACTGCTTCTTCAATTCTTCATTTTCCTTAAGTAACTGTTCATTAGCCTTTGCTATGCTGTCAATCTTCTCAAGAAGACTCTTATTTTCATCTTCCTTTTCTTTATTAACAGTTTCAACAACAGGCTTATTAAGTTCAGCGACACCAGGGAAAACCTCTCCTCTCTCAACCTGTTCTATTCTTCCTATAAGAGATATCCTGATGTTGTTATTCCTCTCATCAAGAAGATACTGTATTAGTCCTTCAAGCGAATTCTTCGATGACTCCTCACCGAAGATAGTGAAGAAACTTCCATTCCTCTGAATGAGACCATTATTTACAGCTTTCTGAATAAGTGCTTTAGTCTCAAATAGAGGATCAGTAACGATAGAAAGGAACTCACCAGGCTTCTCCTCAACGATCCTGCCTGTCTCTGCCCTCAGATAATCAAGCGAAGGATTATTAGGAAGTCTCTTGCCATCTTTGTTTGTAAGATAATATATCCACATGAAATCAGACAGTTTCTTTACACTGCCGTCAATCTTGCCAAACATCATATAGGCTTCTTTCTTTGTGTCGATCTTTATATTCTTGAGCTTTGACTCCTCATCTTCAAATACAAGCGCAAACTTGTATGTTCCTTTGTTGTATCTCTCTTCCCACGTAGGAGCTATCATCTCAAGGTTAACCTCAAGGATTTTGTATGTTATATAATCAGCAATATTTGCTAGATTAAGATAAAGCCCGTCACGGTCTATGATCACTGCTTTGTTTATCCAGTAATTCTTCTTCTCCTCAACATTAATATTGAGTTCGTTGTAATCTTTAAGACCAAGTTGTTTTGCTATCACTGCCCTATCTTCTTCTTTGACATCACCAAGAGGGTCAATAAGCTGACCCGAACGCATTCGCGGAACCACATATTCAACTTTTGCTCCAGTATTCATAAAGGCACTATCCGCGTTTTCCGGCAACCAGTCCCCTGTCCTTCTGACGGGAAGTACCTTTACAATACCTGTTCTAATATAACCTTTGCGTCTCCGCGTTAAATTATCTACCATATAAGTTTCCATACTGCTACATTTTTTTAAGTTATTATTATTATCCGAGGATTGACGGACGTATCGTAGCACATCTTGTAGGATCTTTCACCATAATGCCACCTACAAAACCACGATGAATAGTATATCCGTCTTTTCCGCTGCTCATCAACCTTGTCGGAAGATTAGGCTGGAAAGGATCACGAAGTCCTGGTTCCATACCAAAGATATCAGAACCGTTCTTAAGATAAACAGGACGTATGTTATCTTCTCCACCAACCTTACCAACATTAAGGATCTGGAATTCGTATGACTTGGCAACACCTTTTCCACTGGGATGCATGATCTTATTGCGTTCCTTGTCGTCATAAGCAGGATCAACAAGAACACCTATCACACTGCCATCAGGGCCCTGATACTCAAGGAAGTTATCTTTGAAGCCAAAGCCACCGTCAACATTATAGATAAGTTTGTCTGTTCCAAGAGGAGTATAGAGTGCTGAATAGTCTTTAATAGATTTTGACCATTTATATGCACCCCACTTGCCTGTACGCATAAGTATCCTACGGGTCTCTCCATATCCTTTTTCATTATCTGTCAGGTCCATGATATGCTCAGTAAGCCACTCGATATCCAATTCGTAACCATTATAAAATGATATGTTGGATGATTCAATCTGCTGCTCAAGACCGGCTCCCTGTTCTATCTGGAAACCACCGATGTCTGTCTGAAGGAACTTACCGTCAGAAGACCTGTTAAGAGTAGCAAAGTTGAGAAGCTTATCTTTTGCATCCTGAAACTGCATCTCAAATTCCCAGTCAGCATACTGTGTCCATGTGGTAAAGAGCTTCTGTTTTCCGTTCTCGTCAACAGCGGGCCATGAGAAAGCTACAGGTCTGGCAATCATATTACCAGGTCTTGTGTCTTCCATGCGGATCATGCTCATGACATTACGCATAGCAAACGGACTTGTGTAATTAGGAGTTCCACCTTTCACGCTGAGAGTCTTGCTGACAATAGACCATTCCTTGCTGAATTTCTTCCCAGCAAGAAGTTCTTCGTAAGGAATGTAAAGAGTCTGATCCCCTGTAAATAATTCGCAAGTATACTTCCACATCCCTGCTCCATAAGGCTCAGGAACACCAACGATCCTGATAGGATATACTGAATTCTTCTCTCCAACGATGATATTAGTATCAGAGAAATATCTTTCAGGAAATACAAGATTGAATACTGCTCCTCCTTTTCCTGTCTGTGACGTAGCTCCTACAGCTGAACCACTAATGAATGCTGAAACAAGAGGGACGTTTTTCTTAGCGTCACCCTGCAGATGCCATCTGAAGTCAGCATCGGTCTCACAATAGAAAGGAGTAAACTGTTTGAGGATCATTCCAAAATTTGCACCTTTATTGGTGCGGTACATCATTGTTACCAGTTTAGATGTCTCTGTAGGATTCTCCTGGTAAAGAGCACCGAGGTGATTAGTAGTCACAAGACCACTGAAATCTTTCGGTTCGTATTCCTGTAATGGTGAAATAAGTTTCATGATTCTTTAAATTTTAAGTTATTACAAATTAGGAAAAATTATCTTTTCGGGCTTCTTCTCATCTTTTTTAGAAGGTGTGGCTATACCCTGCCCAGGAATATTGTCTCCACCTTTTAACTTCGTAGCTAGTTTTGATGCAGCGTTAGAATTAAGTTTCTTTTCAAACTTAGTGTCTTTAACCTCTTTATCAAATAATCCCTGTTGTATATAATATATCAGCCGGAGATTAAATGAAATAGGATCTTCTTCACGCTTCTTGTTGATAATACTGACTGGCACCTTGTTACCATTGACATTTCTTATCTCAACAGGTCTTGTCATGTAATCATAAAGATCGGTCTTCTCTTTAGCACTGATCTTTATACCTGGCAATATCTCTGTGAGACCATCAACAGTACTCTTGATGTTTTTCTGAAGAGTCTTCTCACGTTCATCAGCTTCTCTCTGTTCTCTCTCTGCTTCTTTTAACATCTTGTCTTTCTGATTAGCTATGTATGCATTGACTTCATCCTTTGCACTCTTAGCGTCCTCAAAAAGAGTCTCTTTGTCTTTAGAAGTTTCAAGAAAAGTAGTTATCTGCTTATCGGATAGTCCTTTCAGCTTGAAGTTTTGTACTATCAATTGCTCCTGAAGTTCTGTATCGTTTGAAAGTGCTTCATCAGTGATTTTTGAATAAGCATCTTCAATAGTTATCTGATGTTCTGCCTGCTCCTGCGGTATTCCTTTCTCTATCATATCAAGGAATTCTTTCTGTCTTGGAGTTAGGCTGTTTACATATTCATTCTTTGTTGATTCTGCATACTCTTTCATCTTATCAAAATAAACTTTAAGAGCTTCAGAATATTTTTTACCTTTAAGGTCTTCAGGGTCAAGGGTCGGGAGGATGCCATCTTCCTTTAGCGTAGCAGCATGGAGAAAAAGTGGTGAATCTTCTGTTATGACAGCATCCTCACCTTCACCCTGATTTTCTTTACCTTCTTCTTCATCTTCTGTTCCTGCTTTACCTTTATTCTCTTCTTCGATCTTTCCTGTCTTCCCTTCTGCAAAAGCTTTCACCTCTGCTTCTGTCTCTGGAATCTGTATCTTAGTGCTGGTATCAAAGAGTCCTGTATTAAAACCACGCGGGCTTCGTATCTCCTTATCTACCTTCTTTTCTTTTTCGCTGTCTTTCTTATCGTCAGGTTCACCACTCCCTGGCACGATAAGTCCGAAGTTATCATCAAGTCCCTGTATTTCGGCACCATCAAATATTCCGGATCCAGCTTTTTCTGTCTTTGCCATACTGCTAGTCTTTTTAATTGTTTAACATATATTACCTTACTTCACCATTCCATTATTTATACATCTGCCTTTACTCTCTCTCTATTCTTACTTGCCAGTTGTTTGCTGAACAGCTCTCTTTCCTGAGCAAGTTTCTTCTCAAATTCTTCATTTTTCTTCCTCAATATTTCTATCTGAGCCTGTAACTTATCTTTTGATACCTGAATATCCTTCTCTACAGAAATCATCTTATTCCTGCTGTCAGAATCTGTCTTATATCTTAGTCCACCAAGATCCATCTCCTTAAGAAGTATATCATTCTCAAGCTTACGCATCTCAAGTTGAATAGTCTGGTTGAATTTCATCATCTCCCACTTTATCTGCATCTCTGCTGTGCTCTGCTGTGACTGATACTGCTTATCAAGTTCATATTCTTTCTCTGCCTGTCTTGTGTCTTCTGCCTCTTCCATCTTCCTGCCTACTGCTGCAATACTCTTTGATCTCATGATCTCAAACAGATCTTTGAACTTAGCTGTGTCATTCTGAAGAGCAGCATGTGAATACTGACGAATAAACTGAAATAACTCTGCATCATCTTTTCCATCACTGAGATATAATCCATAAGATGTCTCTGAGAGCATAGCACCGTCAACATTCAATACTTTTGATATAAGCCCATCATCCATGATATTAAGACTGAATTTCTGATCCTTATAACAATGTTTGGCTGTCTCAAGGTTAAGTTCAAGAAGTCTCAGTTTGGTGTTGTCATGAACGAAGAAATAAGGCTCTGTGATAAATGACGACTGTTGAAGCGACCTGTTTATTCCACCAAGTGTCTCGCGGTTTGAAACCATCCCTTCACGCTGAGGTGTGATACCAGTTATCTCATTTATCTCATTCTTAAGATATCTTGCAAATTCAAGGTTTGATATTATTACCTGTGAGGCATCAAGATTCATAGTTGACGGTCCACGGTTGTTAAGGTTTGACAGAAGCTTACCTGTAGCTGGTCCTTCATTACCTGCCTTAAAAGAGTCTGTTATAAACCATCCGTTTATCTCAGCATACATCATCCATATCTCAGGTTCCCATCCGTCAGGTATTCGTGCCAGATCCATCTCTGCAAGTATGCCTTTGTTCCTTGCAGATGCCAGTTCTGCCCTTGTCATTGTAGCATTATACAGATACTTATAAGGACGGATCCTGTCGACAAGAGAATAAGCTTTCTCACCTATAGTATATATAGTGCCTACATATGGAGACATTATCTTTGAAGGGTTATTTGCAGACATGCCAAGTCGCGGTAGTCTCTCCATCTTAATGAATATTCCATTATTAGGTCCACCAAGACAATATCCCTGCCACCATTCTTTTATCCACTGCCATTCTATTTTCTCACCAAAACTCTTATTAGGCTTATAATCTTCTGATACATAATCGTGGACTTCGTTACCATCAACATAAGAAGTAAGATATCCGACTTTGAGCCATGACTGCCATACTGCCCTTGTAACCCTTATATTGCCATCACTGTCAAAGCCACCACCATAGATAAACGAATCACTGCTTGTTATAGGAACAAGTTGGGTTCCGTAAGACAGTACATATTCTTCTGCCATATTTATAGGGCCAGCAAGCATCACATTAGCCTTATTCTTATTATGAAGAGTGCCTTCGTCAATATCTTTAACCTGCTGATCAGTCAATTCATCAAAGAACATATCTATGACCATCCCTTTTGACCACCAATCGTCTTCTACATATATATATGCATTATCTATATAGTTGCTGCTTCCATTTCCAAATACTGTTAGTGTCCTCGGCCTTACCTTCCTGTTGTATGGCTCTCCATGGAATACATCACAAGCATATAGTTCTTCTGCAACTGTCACTATATCATAAAAAGCATCAGTAGTAAGATAAGGCACTTTCTGAGTCTTCCAAAGATGCTGTAGAAGTCTTGTCCCCATCTCTTCTCTCTCATCCTGATAATCATAATTATAATATTTCTTGATCTTCTGCAGATCTTTCTTTATTTGTGCTTCTGAGAAATTAGGATTGGCAAGCTGACTGGTGACATAATTATTTAACTCTGCTCTTTCGTTCTCCTCTTTTTTTATAACCACATGATCATTTGATGCCCTTAAAAACCAATTAAAGGGCCTGGATAACTCCTCGCCCTTTAACACATCTAGTTTTGTAAGTTCTATAGGATAATTCTGAATTTTTGCAGGCCATCTTATTCCTTTCAGGTTAAAAGGATTTAATGAACGGTCTATATCCTTTTCATCAAAGTCTCCTGAAACAAGTCTGTAGTTAAGGTCCATTTCTTGTTTTGTCTTCCGGACCTTAGAACTGTCATAGTCAGCAAGTATTATCGCTGTCTTGACATTCTCCTTTGCCCATTCCTGCGTCTTCTCTGATGATGGTAATTTCTGTCGCGGAAAGGAAAAGATTTTATTTTGCATAAATAAATAATTTATTTATCGATTGAAAATTAATAATTAATTTATTCCTTTCAAACTAATACCTCTATTGAATAATGGTAGTTCATTTTTTATTATAGCTTTTTTATTAATATTCTGATTTTGACTGAATAATGGATTATTGCTGAAAAAAGGATGCACTTTTGTTTTTTTTGTGTCATCAAATTCGGGTTTATATTTCCATCTGTCTTCATGTAATATCAGAGTATATATAAGTGCCATGATACGGTCAAAGTTTCCATTATCATTAAAATATATCAATTCATCTAAAAGAGCAACAGAACGTATTTTATGAAGATTAAGTATTCCTGTTCCTGGTTCAGCCTCTCTCAGCAACCACTCAAGAATAAGTTCCATCCCATACTTGATTATCGGCTTTGTCCCTGGTGTTCCTTTACCTCTTGTCAGAACCCTCTTATCATCTATCTTATCTTTTATTATCTCAGGAGTATCGCATAGATAATGCTCTGCCCTCATCTTCCTCATATAGTTTCTCAATCCCTGAAGATTATTTTCAAAGTTCTGCATTGCATTATAATACATAAGCAGATACATATTATTAAGATAAAATATAGATGATACTGCAGGACGACCACAATATTCAGCTACAAGTCTCTCTGAAGGACGATGCATTATATGAGTTGCCCCAAGTGATTCCGTTGTAGACTGATCATGATCATAATTATCATTCCCTGATATATAAAGACCGAAAGGAACAGAGCCATCCTTATTGGTTATTGGTGGCTCATAGATAACTATAGATCCTGTAATATCCATAAGGTCACTATGAGGATAATGATCGATTGGTTTAAGATTGTTATTGTTATACCATTTTATTACTCCTTCATCATCAGGAGCAAGTGATCCTATCCAGAAACCACTTGTTATACTTTCTCTATGTGATATAATATATGCTTTATGCTGTTTAAGAAGATCTACAGGAAACATATTCTTGCCTAACTGCATGAGTGCTTCAGATGGCTTTATAGGAGCTTCAGCACAATAACGGATATGCATCTCACGGCTCTTTGTCTCTTCAAGATGCTTCTTCCTATCAGCCTCAATAAATTTAAGTGCTTTGTCTATATGCGAGTTACCATCTTTATCTGTAGCTATCTCATGGTTATGCTGTTCCCCAACAAAGAATGCTGTCTTATCATATCCAAGTTCAGGTTCTATCTTATTAGGTATCATATGGATCTTATAACCACCACCACGAAGGAATAACTGTTCAAGTGCAATAAGATATTGAATATCTGTGCCACCAGTACCTAAACACCATGATAATCCATAAGTCTTTCTTCCTTGTGATGTTGATCTTAAACTTATATTATAGGCTATTAGTCCGTCAATAAAGGTCCCAAACTCTTCCCATATAATTAATTTGCCTCTCTTTCCTCTTCCTTTATCAGCATTATTCTTGAAGGTAACACCTATTATCTCGCTTCCAAATCCCAACTCAGACTGTACTCCTTTATTAAGTTTAATATAAGATGCTCTCTTATGCATCATTGTATCTATCTTACTCTTCCGTTTTCCCCATGGAGTATGGTTTTCAATATGACTCATCATATCCCATGCCTTGGTAAGTATACCATCAGCAATAAGATACTCTCTCTCTGAAGCAAAAGCATATGACTTAGACCGTGGAATAAGGTAGAAATTCCTATTAAGCATGGAAGCTCCTTTATACGAATATCCGCGTCCTCTCGTCTTTAATGTTGCAGCATTCTCTCCTGACATCTCTGCCTCATCAAGATACCAGAAACAGTCATAATCACTATCCCAAAAATCAGGAAACCCTGTCACCCTCTCTGCATGAATAGATTCATACTCTTCGTCTGTTGCAGGAACAAGTGATATATCAGGATCTTTTTCATACTTCTCATGAAGACTATAGTTTATTGATGATTCGGGAAGGATGAAGATATTTTCTTTCTCCATATCTTCAGGATCGACAACCTTCTCAATAGGACAATAATTAAGATACCAATAGTAATATCCTGGTATAGCATCTCTGCCTATGTCATAACCATAGATACATCTTCTTGCTTCTTCCACCCAAAACTTATACCACTGACTGTTAGGAGATAAATTGACAGGATGTCTTGTATAACAGTTGAATTCCTTGAAGTGCTGGGCAGATACAGTAAACTCCGCACTGTTATAATGCGGAGTCTCCTTGTATAGCCCTATCTTACGATCTTTAGCTTCAATTATTTTCATCTATCGTCATTTTCTCAGCCAGTCAGCTTTACTTGGATCTTCAAAGATATTAAGCATTCCACCACCGCGGATCTTCATGTCCTCTTCTTCTTCAAAGACCTTCTTCTCCCACTTCTCTAATTTCTCTATCACATCTTCAAGTTCGTTAAATACCTTTGTCACCTTCTCAATAGTAACAAAAGGATTTTTATATTTTATATCTCCTTCTTTATTCTCTTTATCTACTATCTCTGCATTATCAAGAAACTGAATAACCCTTTGTACTCTATTACGAATAGCTATAAGATACTGCATTGATGGTGTCTCCTGAAGCTTCTGGTATTTATCTATAGCTCTCTGCAGTATAGGATCAGGCTTATAGTTCCTGTTCATGAAGATATCTATTCCTATCTGAGTCTCCTTGCCTAGTCCATAAGCATTGTATTCACTGCTATAGTCGGCTACATAATACATATAGGCAAACTCTTTAAGAGCCTTTTTCTTTTCTTTTGATTTGTCTTCCTGGTAGATATCATTAAATTCAGGTATCAGCAGTGCTTTTGGGTTTATCACCACTTTGTTCCCTTCTGCCGAGAACAGGGTTGTTTGAGAGTTTCTTAGCATCATATTTTTTCCTTATTACTTCTATATTGTGTTTTCTTCCTTTAAACTTCCTGAATATTGACTTCATAACTCTAAACTGACAAAAGGCATTTAGCCGTATATTTTTGAATGTATCAGGATGATCAGGTGTCGCTGATGTTATTATCTCATGAGTACCGTGGAACTGACTCTTCACTATCAGCTCTACTGCCCAGTCACTTAGTCCTTCCTCTTTAGCAATAGCCTTTATTATCCTCTTCGTGTCTTCACTTTTCACCGTTAAGAGAGAATTTAAAGACAAGTTCATATTCCTTGCTGTCAGGTGAAACTACGAATGGCTTACCGATCCTGTTATTTACTATCACCTTATAGTTTCTCAACATAGTGAAATAAGTGTTAAGCTGAGAATCTTTAATGCTCAGGTTATTGCATATCATGGACCTGTGATTGCGATTAAAAATCTTCTCCCATCGTTCATTATCCTCAAGATTTGCATATTTGTGATTATAATAAAGCAGTTCTGCAACTACATGAATAAGTTTAGCAGGCATCTGTTCATTCTTGCCAGTGAGACTGCTTATATACATGTCAAATATCGGCTTCTTAAGCATGAGATATTGGAGAAAGAATTTCTTCTCACTTGTCTTTATCTGTAAGATTTCATTGCCCATGATATAAATTTATTATTTATTTATAATAAATTAATTATTTATACATGGAAAAAGGTGAGGATAATAATCCCCACCCTTACCATGCTGCTACGACTCTTCCGAAGTATATTTGAAGAGTATATCGTGCAAGTACAGGCACATGTATTTCTTGTTATTGAATATTGACATTATACCTACTGCCTCATCGATTCTGAATGCTATCCTATCACCAATATTAAGTCCTGTCTCTTTAGATTGTTTCTTATGTATTGCTACTATTCTTCCCTGCAAAGGATGGACATCCCACACATCAAGGACATTCTTTGTAGCTTCCAGTTTTTCCTTATTAATCTTTCCTATTTGTTCCTTTGTAAGCCTTACATCTGTGCTCTTATCATCCTGTGCTTTTTCAAGCCTGCTTTTGATCTGCAGTCTCTCTACAATGATATAATTGTTCATAGGAGCAATTGGTAATGATTCTTTTTTTTCTTCCATAG
>Ga0172366_10004724_pt1 | contig 10760 bp, 9 predicted proteins | sample LakKivSesite69cm_FD_114533 | JGI IMG/M metagenome (GOLD analysis project Ga0172366, IMG submission 114533) | Sediment microbial communities from Lake Kivu, Rwanda - Sediment site 69cm | ecosystem: Environmental > Aquatic > Freshwater > Lake > Sediment | place: Rwanda: Western Province, Lake Kivu...
ACCTGAAACGTAGCATACCAATCATTTTTAATTACGGCAAAGCTATAATTGAAGTGAGTGGTGTTATGGAGATAACTGTCGGTTCGGAGCGCCTGAAGCGCGGGTTCGCCAAGATGCAGAAGGGTGGCGTAATCATGGATGTCACCACCGCGGAGCAGGCGATAATAGCTGAGGAGGCCGGTGCTGTAGCAGTTATGGCACTGCAGGCCGTGCCAGCTGACATCAGAGCCGCTGGAGGCGTCGCTCGAATGGCCGACCCGGCGGTGGTCCAGCAGATAATGGACTCTGTTACCATTCCAGTCATGGCGAAGTGCAGGATAGGCCACTTCGCGGAGGCTCAAATTCTGGAGGCGCTGGGCGTGGACATGATCGACGAGTCCGAAGTTTTGACGCCGGCCGATGAGGAGTTCCACGTCGACAAGCACAAGTTCAAGGTTCCGTTCATCTGCGGTTCTCGCGATTTGGGTGAGGCGCTGCGCAGGATAAACGAGGGGGCCGCGATGATTCGAACGAAGGGCGAGGCGGGCACGGGCAACATCGTCGAGGCCGTCCGCCACATCAGGCTCACCAAGCGCCAGATAGCCGAGCTTTCGAGGGAAAATCTGGAGGAGAAGGCACAGGAGTACCACGTGCCAGTGAAGCTCGTCGAAGAGGTGATGAAGCTACAGCGGTTGCCAGTGGTCTGGTTCTGTGCGGGCGGGATTGCGACGCCGGCTGACTCGGCTCTTGTGATGCAACTTGGCGTCGACGGTGTCTTCGTCGGCTCAGGCATCTTCAAGTCCGCGGACCCGGCGAGGATGGCTCGGGCGATAGTCGAAGCGACACGCTACTACGACGACCCGCAGGTAATGCTCGATGCAAGCAAGGGGCTCCCGCAGGCGATGCGCGGGATCGACATCAAGGCGCTCAAGGCTGAGGAAAGGATGCAGGTCAGGGGCGTCTGACCGAAAAGTTATTATGATGTAAAGAAAATCTATTATCAACACGGCTCGGTATTGTTAAGCTACGGTTTGCCTGGTAGCCAAAAGGCTGCTGGGCATTTTTGTTTTTGTAGGGCGGTGCGGCGGCCACGTCCGTGAACATGGCCATTCATCCGGCCGGCGGGAGTTGCACCCACACCTTCCGAGTCCACGGCTCGGCGCTCTACTGTTAAGCTACGGCCGGTCACCACACCGCCAGCTAGGAGTTGATTAAAGGTTGTTTATAAAGAGAAAACAACCTGAAATTTGGATCTACGAGTGGCGATTATGGGAATAGGCGTATAGCGGTTTTTCTTCTACATCCACAGCAACCCACACCGGAGATGGGAAGGTACGCGCTTGACAATCGCGCTTTCCACACCCCAGCCACCTAAATACATACAATTTTGATAGTTAAAGGATAAGGTATAATATTTAGATGTTTAAGGCGAGGTCCGAATCAAATGAAACCCTGGCACAGCATGAAGATCGAAGAAGCCCTCCACACCTTAAATGCCAAATTGGGAGGGTTGAGCAGCGAAGATGCCAAAAAGCGCTTGCAAGAGTATGGATCTAACGAGTTGAAAAAGGAAAAGAGAAAGTCGCACATATTGCTTTTCTTCGAACAGTTCAAAAATATATTAATTATCATATTGCTGATCGCCACAGGGCTCTCGCTAGCTTTAGGGGAAGTGTACAACGCGATAGTCATAATATCTATAATTATAGTCTCCGCGGCCCTAGGCTTCGCGCAGGAACACAGGGCGGAAAAAGCTTTAGAAGCCTTAAAAAAGATGACTGCCCCAACGGCCTTGGTTTTGCGTGACGGCAAAGAAATACAAATTCAGGCGCGCGACATTGTTCCAGGTGATATCCTCCTGTTTTCTACAGGCGATAAAGTGGCTGCAGATGCTAGGATCATCGAAGCCATTAATTTGAAGGTCGATGAAGCCCCGCTGACGGGTGAATCCTATTCTGTAGACAAAGATTCTAAGCCTGTGGAGGATGAAACTCCGGTCTCTGACAGGCGAAACATGGTTTTTACCGGAACAGCTATTGTTCATGGGCGCGGCAGAGGCGTTGTCACAGCGACCGGAATGAATACCGAGTTCGGAAAAATCGCTGAAATGGTTCAAGTTACAGAAGCAGAAGAAACACCGCTTGAAAAAAGGATGTCACATATTGGGAAATGGCTTGTGATCATATCAATAATAGTTTGTGTAACAGTCGCAATTTTTGGAATTGCTAGAGGATACCCCGCCCTAACCATGGTTTTGTGGGGGGTGAGTTTAGCAGTTGCGGCAGTCCCTGAAGCTTTGCCAGCTGTTGTGACGGGTGCTCTTGCGTTAGGTATACATCGCATGGCCAAGGAAAATTCTATAGTCAGGAGGCTTCCAGCGGTTGAGACCTTGGGATGTGCAAGTGTTATATGTGCGGATAAAACTGGAACGATGACTAAAGGCGAGATGACCGTTCAGATGGTCTACGTGAATGGCAAAAGGGTTAAAGTTACAGGTACCGGCTACGAACCGCAAGGCGAATTCTTTTTCGAAAACAACAAACTTGACCCTAGTAAAGAAAATGAACTTTATGCGCTCTTCAAAGTCGCAACTTTGTGCAATGATGCAAAGCTTGAGAAAGCTGGAGAAAAGTGGATCGTTAAAGGCGATCCTACAGAGGGGGCCCTGTTAGCTGCGGCAGCTAAGGCTGGTCTGTGGAAAGAAGAGGCCGAGAAAAAAGAACCACGCGTTGGGGAGATTCCCTTCTCTTCGGAGAGAAAACGCATGACCACCGTCCACGAAATCCCTGGGAAAGGCAAGGTAGTCTACATGAAAGGAGCACCTGAAGTTGTCTTGAAATATTGCACTAAAATTTACATCAATGGAAGTGCAAGGAGACTAACCGAGGGAGACCGCGCAAAAATTTTAAAAGTAAACGAGGAAATGGCCGCCCAAGCATTGAGAAACTTGGGCTTTGCGTACAAAGATCTTCCAGAGATGGCATCTTCATTTGGTGAAGAGGACGAGAAGGACTTTATTTTTGTTGGAACGATGGGAATGATTGACCCGCCGCGTGAAGAGGTGAGAGATGCAATCAGGTTGTGCAAAAGTGCGGGCATCAAGGTCGTAATGATTACAGGCGACCATAAATTGACCGCCATGGCGGTGGCGAGGGAGCTGGGTTTGATAGACAAGAATGGAGGCAAGGTGTTGACTTGGGAGGAATTGGACAAGCTGAGCGACGGAGATTTAGCAAAAATAGTTGAAGATGTAGCGGTTTACGCGAGGGTTTCTCCAGAGCACAAAGTCAGGATAGTGAAGGCCCTGAAACAAAAGGGACATATCTGTGCTATGACTGGTGATGGAGTAAACGACGCCCCTGCATTAAAAATGGCGGACATAGGCATTTCCATGGGAATCACCGGGACCGAGGTTACAAAAGAGGCGTCCGACATGGTTTTGGCGGACGACAATTTCGCAACTATCGTTAAAGCCGTAAAAGAAGGTCGCGAAATTTACGGCAACATCAAAAAATACTTGGCATATTTGCTTCGCTGCAATATTATGGAAATCCTTGTCATATTCAGCGTAATGATGCTTAGTCCGACTGTAGAAGCGGCGATAGCCTTAACGACAATACAAATTCTTTGGATAAACTTGACGACAGATGGATTGCCGGCGATAGCCTTGGGCGTCGATCCAGGTGATCCCGACCTAATGAATAGAAAACCGAGGGATCCTCGCGAGAGCGTTTTCACAAGAGACGTTAAAATATATTTGACTGCAGTTCCAATGCTAATGACCTTGCTTCTCTTGGGCGGATACTTCTTTACATTGAATAGCTATGGCTTGGAGATGGCACGTACACAGTTGTTTACCGCAATAGTTTTGATGGAGTTAGCCAACGCTTTGTCCGCTAGATCTTTGAAACACACGGTTTTTAAGGTAGGTGTGTTCAAGAACAAGTTTCTCTGGCTTGCAATATGCTCTTCACTTGCCCTTCAGCTGATCGTGCTTTACACGCCACAGATTCGCAGTTTGTTTGGAGTGACTTATCCAGGACTCGTTGTCTGGCTAGTAGCGATAACCTTCACGCTGATAACATTCTTCAGCATAGAAATGGGCAAGTACATTGCAAGCAAAACACGTAAAATCTAGGTAAAACCATAGAAAATTTTTATTTTATTTCACTTGGTTTAGTGTACACCATTTCCCCGTTGAGTTTTTGTATGGGCTTTGCACATTAATTAGACATTTTCTGAAATTTTAGGCGAGTTTATGTGCAGGTCGAGGAATAAATGTGCAAGTTCCTGAAAGCCCAGCCTAGCATTTCCTTCGAAGGCTTCGTGTATTAAGACGGTTATGTTGTGGCACAGAACCTTCGCCAGGGCCTCGTTCACCTGCCCGACTTCGTTCTTGAACATCAGCTTTCCCTGAAACTTGCGCTTCAGCATGGAAAACGTGGACTCGGCGTTGCTCCGCTGGTGGTAGTGCTGCATGAATTCTTCCCTGTGCATTTGGAAGTAGAGGAAAAGCTTTCTCCATGCCATGTTTCCTCTAGCCCTACCAGTCGAATTGCCTCTGTATAGAATGTATGGAAATGCACCAACGTCTAAAACTGCTTGCATATTTTCCCTGCCAGAGTAGCCCTTGTCGGCGCAAACTTCCTTGACATCGAAGTTCTTCGCTGTCTCCTGAACCAGTTCTGGCAAAATCTTGGAGTCCGGGCCGTAGCCGTCCGTCACGACTATGTGTGTCACGATGTTGCTCTCGACTCCGCAAATCAGGTGGATTTTCAGCCAGTCGTGGATCTTGACATTTTCACCTTTGTAGCCGAAGCGGTGGTCCAGCCACCTTGAATAAAAGGCGCTACTCAATCCGCTTGCATCCACCGCAAAGGTTGTCTCGAAGTCTTTCAACGGCAAGGCCGAAAGCTGGATTAAATTTGTCAGAATGGGCACGAGCTTTGGATCGTTGAAATATTTCAAGACAGTATTGAAATGTGGCACATGATCCAAGTATCCCATTTTCTTGGCTATATCGAGGTCGGAGTTGACCCGCCTCGAGGACAGCTGCTCGTACACCTTCGAAACGCACGAGAAGACCATCTCTGACAAGTTAGCGTTTGGATGCCCAGCGCCTCGTTTGCCGTTTTCTATTGGGGCATAAGAGCAAAGCTCTCCGAGAATGTCCAGAAACATCAGCTTCTCCTGCGTCTGCGCCTCGTTGTATGCGGGCCAGTCCTGGGAGTATGTCTGCCTTGTTGCTTGGATTGTTTCTGCCTTGCTGCTCATATTTTACCCTTATACCCTTATGTCCCCACCACTATATAAGCTTGACCCTTAAGTTGATAAGGGCAAAAGTATTTAGGCAAAGAAAGCCAAAAAATGAGTTGATGCATATGGGCAACATAAAGGTAATCCTTCCGGACGATCTGGAGCAGAAGTTTCGAGAAGAAGTCTTCAAATCAAAAGGAATGAAAAAGGGAAACATTACCCTAGCAATAGAGGAAGCTGTCCGACTGTGGATTGAATCAGAAAAGGGGAAACGCAGTGGGGCAGCAAAGAAAGCTTGGGAAACCAGAAGAAAAACCAGTTAGCCCTTGGAGTTTCGGGCACATGATAGTGAAACCACACACATCCATTAAGCATAGAACACTTGGGTATTACTTCAAGATTTGCAGAGATGTGATGGCTAGGGGGAGATCGCTATATTATGTTGATCTTTACTCGGGGGATGGAGTCTGTGAGTGTCCTGAAGCCCCAGTAACGACTTGGGACGCCCCTTATCTCAAAATGTTACAAGAGTCGAAGGCGAAGGGGCTTAAACTCAAATGTGCGTTCAACGACAGAGATGAAAATGAGATAAACAAGCTGAAAAGCAGGCTCATTGGATTCGAAGATTTCGTATTGGGAACTTGGCACGAAGATGCAAATAAAGTGTACAAGGTGATATTAAACGAAGTCCCTCCGAGCGAATGGAGCATTTTCTCTTTGGATCCTTTTAATCACGATCAACTTGATTTCTCTACAATCGAGGGAATTGCTAATCATAGTGACTATGATCCTAAAATTCGTGGCAAAAGGAAACCCGAGCTGGTAATAACTTTTATGGTATATAGTATATTACAGGCCTTCAAAGCAACCAAGAGCGATTTAATTTCTGAAATTAAAAGGAAAGATTTATTGAATGGCATAGATCGATGCTTGGGAACTAATTCTTGGAGAAAAGAAGTTTCTGCTCTAGAAGATATGGAGTCTCCAGATACAAAGATGAATCATGTTTTTTTGAAGATATTTCTCAAACAACTTGAAGGAGTTGGTTATGATACGGTCGTTTTTAGGATAGAACAAACTGCCCATAAAAATATTATTTACTATCTTATCTTAGCCTCATCGATACCAAATGCGTATAAGATAATTTCCAAGAATTTTGAACCATATGTTAAGCAAGTTCAAAAAGACGAATGGGTTAAACAGAATTTTAATTTTTTCAAAATGGCGAAAGCTAAAGAAGATGGATTTGCGTTACTAGACGAATTTATGTAAATGTCAAAGTCTTCCCTCTTTTAAAACGTGGACCGTTGTTTTGTTATCTTTTGATCGAGTACCATATTTTATGTGATAAGCAAGGTTCTCTTTTCTACAAAAGTCCACTACCGTTTTAGCACAACTTTCGTAAAATTTGGCACCGTCGTTGAAATCGCTAGTTTTAACATTGTAGTTTAATCTCCCAAAAATTATTTTATCAACGAAAGAAATTTCTTTCAATATTTCTAAAAGATCTTGTTCGACCAAGTTCGGAGTAGGGTATGGCTCTATGCTGACCCACGTTTCTAGGCCCGCATCGTGCAAATGTTTCAAAGATTTTATTCGCGCTTTAAACGGTGCACTAAACGGCTCAAACCTTCTCTTGAAATCTTCATCAAGCGAAACCAGAGTTATACCGTAGATGTTGTTGCGACCATATTTTTCTTTTTTAGCCAGCTCTTTTGGATATATCCCTTTTGTAAGCACAGTGGTCTTGATGCTATTTTTATTCAATTTTTCGATTATTTTTAAAGATAAATCACCAACTTCTTTGTGTTTATACATGAACGGATCGGTGGTGAAACATAGGTGGACAAAATTAATCCGGTCCCTATATTTCGGTATCTCGTGGTCAAGAAGTTCTAGAGCATTTGAAACGAGCCTTGGCCTCAGCCAGTCCCCATAATCTTTGACTTTTCCAAACCTTTTGGCCATCATCATTGCATAACAGGGGTACTTGCAACCGTGAGCACACCCCAAAACGTGATTAATAGAGAAGTCAGCGTATTCAACCCCACTCCTGTACAACAAGCTGCTTTTTGTTATAAATTTCATTTTTTCGCCCCTTTTGTCTTTTTCATGTTTGGAACTTCCGGATACAGTATGTAAACGATTTTTCCGATGTCCTCTTTGGGGAAACCCACTTTGCCGCTAAATTTATTATTTTTTGCTACTACTTCTGTTCTGATTTCGGAAAATTTGATTTTATCCACAGATAATTCGCCGTTAATTTTACCATTGATCTTCTGCATAGCTATAACTATCTATTTATAGCTATAAAAGATTTGCGGCAACACAGAAGTCGCACTGGATCGGAAAGAGACCTGCCAGATGCCCAATTTAATCGCATCGAGCCAAGCTTTGTGATGCCACAAAGTAACTATATTAATTTAAGACGAAGACGTTGAATTATGGGCGCAAAGGAAGATATTGATAGCCAATATGAAAATCTGGTTGCTCTAGCAAAAGAGCTTGACTCATGTCTAAACGTAGACTCCAGAGGGGGTTCATGGTTAGAGAGAGAGGCTTCAATCAGGGAGACTGAATCAGAAAGATATTGGAAAACGCGGAAAGAATTGGAAGGGGGCCTATCTGATTGGATGCGTTTACTTAGGAAAGGCATGGACACAATACCAGAGGCTATGAAACAATTTACGAAAGAGAGTCGTACAGACGAAACGGGTGATGCTTACAATGTTACAATATACGATAACAAGAATTTTGAGGCCTTGATGGATTTCTTTGACACGGTAAAAGGACAAATAGAGGGTAGTCATGGGATATTGGATAAAATTGCGAACCAAAAGCCAATTTTTAACCAATTGCGGAATTTACGTGGCAACGTTCTCTCTTTTTCCAACTCTCTTGGTTTGTTCTTACCAGAGAATATGGTCACCATTGAGCAACAAGTAGATGTTATTTTCAGATTGAGAGATGGGGGTTTGGAGGATGTTGCCGCGGAATTAGAAAAAATAGATTCGGAGGAGAATGGTATCACAAAATGTCTAAAGGCACGAACGGCGTTAGAGAATGTAGTTTCGAATTTTGTCAAGAGCAAAGGTGAAAGTCCAACTCGGGGATTTTATACAAATCTTGATCTTGCAATTAACAAAGGGATGGCAGACAAAAAGCAAAGAAATGCAATCGCTGGGCACTATTCTTTCACTTCCAAAATAATCCACAAAGATATTGAGGCAAATACTAGGAATGTTAACTTTGCAATTACTGGGATATTCAACATAGTCAGTAGCTTGATTACGTGAATTTTGTGCAATAAATTTACAATTTCCATAATTTTTTAGAAATTCTATCTGCAACAAAACATGGGGATTTGAGGATTTCGCATTCCCAGACACGAATGACTTTCCACCCCATCTTCTTGAGATGCGCATTTATTTTTTTGTCCCGTTCTACATTTCTCCTTAATTTGGGGATCCAATACTCCCTGTTGCTCTTTGGCAGCTTCCCATGCTTCGGGCACATGTGCCAAAAGCAGCCATCGACGAAAATCGCAATTTTTCTCGAAGGGAAGGCAATGTCAATTTTGTGCTCGCCATAATGCTTCCTGTAACGGCACCCTTTGCTGAACAGAGCCTTCCTCAATTTCTCCTCGGGCTTCATTAGTTTAAAACCGATTTTGCATAAGAAATCCGTGATTATCGAGCCAAAGTTTGACTTTTCTGAGAAGTATGTTGGTGAAGCAGAAACGCGCCAAGCATAGCCTGGGTCTATATTAGGGCCGGCCAAAATAAACGAATTCGAATCCAAAATAGTACAGATATCTTGTGTGGCCGTTGGAGGACTAGATTTTTCAACATAGACACAACCCGAAATTTTAACTAATTTATTCAGTTTGTCTGTTTCGTCAATTAATTGCTCTTTCTCGTAATCGTCTCTATACATGTTTATAACATAGATTTCTGGGCAACGCCCGGTTTTTTTCATTTCTTTTAAAAAATTTTCCCAAAAACCCGTTTTAATTATTTGTCCTTCTGGCTTGAGTAGCATATTTGTCAAAAGAAGTTTATCGATTGATCCGCCATAATCTGAAATTATCTTTGGCAAGTTCTTCGCTCTCCAATTACGTTGTCGCCTCACGCTAGAATAAATACTAATAACATGCTTTTTCGAGTTAATTTATGTACAAGCGGGCGGGTTTAAATAATACTTTCGGCGACCTCTCTCTACGCAAAAGCAAATAATAGGAATAAACAAATATCGTTGGGGCGCTAAGAATGGAAGTAAATTTCAAGTTTGTTCTAAAAGAGATGAACAATCAAAATGTGTTGGGATTGAATGGTCATATTTGAGAAAGATAAAGTATACTGTGGCGATGCTCTTACCATATTGAGAGATTTTCCAGACCAATGTGTAGACTTGATAATAACTAGCCCCCCCTATTTTAAACAAAGAAACTACAATGCGAATAAACAAATTGGCCAAGAAAAGGAATTAAAAGGATATGTTAATAATCTTGTGGCGGTTTTCTCTGGATGCAAGAGAGTCCTGTCGGATCGTGGCACTTTGTGGTTGAATTTAGGTGATAAATACATGGAAAATCAATTAGTTGGGGCTCCGTGGAATGTCGCTCTTGCTCTAAAAGAGAATGGATGGTTACTCCGTTCAGATGTTATATGGCATAAACCTAACGCTGTTCCTTCCTCAGTAGAAAATCGTCCAACAGTTGACCATGAATATCTTTTCATGTTCTCAAAAACCAAGGACTACTACTACGATGCTGATGCTATTCGAGAGCCCCATATTACCTTCACCCCAAAAAGCAAGATGCGGGGTGGTAGAAAACACCTTGGTGTTAGAGGAGGTACTCCGGAGAATGGAAAATATGGTGGAAACCATAATTTACACGACGGGAGATGGGACCAAGCTTTTCACCCTAGAGGACGTAACAAAAGAACTGTTTGGAGCGTTCCCCTATCTAAATTTAGAGAAGCACACTTTTCAGTATTTCCAGAGAAACTGATTGAACCATGTGTTCTGGTAGGTTCTAAAGAAGGTATGGTTGTACTAGATCCGTTCTTGGGAAGTGGAACAACGGCTGTTGTTGCAATCAAAAATGGACGACACTACGTTGGAATTGACATAAAGAAGGAGTATTGCGAGATGGCTAGAAAAAGAATAAAAGAAACCAAGTTAGGCTATGCCACGAAAAACGTCGGCTAGTTTTAATAATCTTTTTTTGAGGATAGGTTCAATCTTGTCAACTTGATTTGGATTCAAATCAATGTATATGTGCGCAGAACATGGAAGGTCATCAAGATTGCCTCCCCAAGACTCAGCAACAATTATGGGAACACAATTATATCCATGCTTTGTTGCAACACTAATAGACTTGTGGATGTCTCTAGTGAATAACATTGCATGTCCTCCGCCCATAGTTTCTCGTGTTTTCACAGGGAGAAGGATTGTTCCTTTATTACCAACAAGTGAAACATCATAGGTCTCACCGGCAATTTTAACTTGTGTGGGAGAAA
>Ga0172366_10004726_pt1 | contig 10759 bp, 8 predicted proteins | sample LakKivSesite69cm_FD_114533 | JGI IMG/M metagenome (GOLD analysis project Ga0172366, IMG submission 114533) | Sediment microbial communities from Lake Kivu, Rwanda - Sediment site 69cm | ecosystem: Environmental > Aquatic > Freshwater > Lake > Sediment | place: Rwanda: Western Province, Lake Kivu...
CGATTTCTTCCTTCTTGAGTTTTTTCATGGAACCACTCCAATTTCTTAGCTTCCTAGTCTAAGCGTAAAAGATGTCTCATGATTATTATGGACTAGTATCACGTGGCTTTACAATCCGATGATTTGTTACGCTAGAGGTAACACTCTAAGTCAATGTATTCTCCCCCACCTTCAGTACCACCACGCAGGTGGATCATCGGGTGTATATACATACCACCAATCGGATGGTGATGTTTCGCTTCTCCAGAATGTCCAAGCCGCATACATGCCGTTAGTTGAGTAAGCAATACCTACAGCAACATGTCTCAGATTAGGACATAACAGCCATGTCCTGTGCATACTACTACTCATCCAGCTGTCAACAATGGTCTGTGCGGTCCAACTCTTAGAGCCTTCGCCTCCCCAAGCATTCTCGGCAAAAGGCTCATACATGCTGCTATGGAACAGCCCTTTTTGAGCAGCCATGTCCTTGGCATGAGCAAGGCTATATTCATATAGCTCAGAATCCCACTGAAGTTCCGGAGAACCTCGTTCTGTTCGAATAGCGTTCACCTTCTCCAACACCTCAATACCGATCCTAAGTTCCCTATTCGTGGCAAGTTCGTCAACTATAGAACTGGGGTCGCTAAATCCTAAATTGTCTAACCTCTCGATTTCTTTTGCCCTTGTTTCGGCGGCACGCCTCTCAGCTTGTTCTCTCTGTGTACTAATAAAACTATTTATCTTTCCAACGGCTTCGTCTTTATAGTCGGAGAAGGGCTGAACACCAGCAAAAGCAAAAACTACGAAGATACATACCAAAGAAACCACTGTGAGTTTCATGCTGGGTTGCCGCCAGCTATTTTTTGAGACGATCCTACATAACCAGATGAAAACAACGAGTTCTGCCAAAAATACTGCACTGCCAATTAGAGGATTTCGCATAAATTCCCGAGTAAATAGGGATACACCAGACCAGATAAGAAGACCTAGTAATGATAGCACGGAGAGATTCAGGATTAGTCTATAGACCTTGCCGACAATCTTGTATTTCCTTGTGTAGTAACCTAACCACTTCTCAATAGAATAGACAATGGAAACCCAAAGTAGTAAATAGAGAGGGATGAAGCTGCCAATCAACGCACTGATACCCCACGCCGCAAGTGAAACGGCAAGGACAAGTAACAAACTGAGTACCCAGTTCTTGTTCTTGACAGTAGATAGTCTTTTCAGCATTTGTTCTTTTGGTTCCAACTATTATTCTTGACCGAGAATTCGTTCATTATGTTGCTCACTGGACGAAATGTAATCGTAATCCTATTATACCACTCGCTGGCTCAGTCAAGTTTGAGTGTAGCTTGAGACTTTGTTGGAGGTATTCGCATTACGATGGCGTGGACTGCACACTTGTCAGGAAAGTACAACGGAAATCCAACGGCAGTGAACACCACAAGAATGGCCAAAATAATAATTGAATTACTTGTCATATATGGGATAATATTTCACCGGGTGGTGGAATGCGCGATACGATTAAGTTGACATGTGTTCGCCTACTTCAGTAGTGCAAATGCGATGCCGCAGATAACTATACTGAGACCTACTGACCAGCCTACCAACAAGGTGAGGCTGATTAACGAGTTGAAGATTCAGCTAGCCTGTGCCGATTTTTCGGATTTTAGAATCCTTGTAGCCTTTGCCAAACTAGGTCCCTTGCAGCGATTATCTAAGGCGATTGAACAATGGCTATCAGCTGGTAAAACAATAAGAGCAGTAATGGGCATAGACCAAAATGGGACAAGTAAGCAGGCACTGGAATACGCCTTATCGCATTTTACTGAAATATATGTGGCACACGTAGGCACAAGTTTTTCGAGTCCAACTTTTCATCCTAAGATGTACTGGTTCTCAGGACCACATAAAGCAGTGGCATACATTGGATCAAACAATCTAACTGTAGGAGGCACTGAGACTAATCTTGAGACATATATAAAGCTTATTCTAAATCTCCCTGATGATAGTCAAACGCTAATCGACTTAGATGCCTGTTGGACTGATGCTTTACAGGTTAGTTCAAAGCTAAGCCCCGATCTTTTGGCGCAACTAGCCGGTGCAGGATGCCTACTAGACGAATCGCAGAAGTCTGGTGCAATTTCTACTAGTTCCAGTAAGTTACCAAGGCAGCAGCCGTTTGCTGGTCAATTCCCTTCTATTCATGTAGTTCCCCCTAGCCCCATACCCGCCCCGATGAAAGGTTTAGTTCCAAAGAAACCCAAAGTCGCTCCTGTCTCGCTCCCTATACCTGTCATTGGGGCACAAGGGCTTGTTATGCAGATTGTCCCCCACCATAACGGGGAGGTATTCTTAAGCAAGACCGCTGTCGACCAAAATCCAAGTTTCTTTGGATGGCCTTTCTCGGGACAGACCGTACCGAAGAAACCATCGAACAAACCTTATCCTCAGCGTATACCTGACCCGGTTGTGGACTTAAGGCTCTACGATGCTGGCGGCTCGCTTAAGATTCAGCATGACCCATTCAACCTTAACACGGTCTACTATGAGCCTAAATCAGAAATCCGCATAACAGTCCCCCAAGACATTGTCCATAATACGCCTCCACTATCCGTTGTAGTGATGCGTGATATTTCCGCAACAGGCACTCACGACTACGAGATTGAAATATGGGTTCCTGGCAGCCAACAATACACCACATATCTTGGGATCTGTAACCAAACGATGCCTTCCGGGGGCGCAGCAAGTCCTCGCAAATTTGGGTGGATATAGTGTCAACCTGTGCTTACCGCTAGACCTTATGAAATACCAACACTAGGTTATGCTTTATTGCGTTCTTTATGTGGAACAAGTCTTCTGTCGTAACAGTAATAGGAATTTCTTCGAGTAGTTCAAGTCCTACCGACCTCGCCAAGTCCTCAACCAATTTTGTGGTGGGAATCACTACTGGACGTCCATTGACATTAGTTGTATTGTCCCCTAAGACTACAATAGCTAAGGTGTGTGGCTTCATAGCCCAATATACATTTTCAAGCACTTTCTTCATGTCTAGGAAGAATCGAAGCAGCAATGCGGGCATATTCTTCCTTCTAAAGCCAACGTCTGCCTGGGCAATTGTGGTGTAAAGATCTCTAAGGAAAGTCAACACGTTTCCTGGCAGACCATTATCGCGGTTTAACTCCGCTTCAAACAACATCCTTTCGGATACCGTGATCTCACGGCTGCCAGTAAGATGCTGTTCTAGTGGCCTTCTATCTGTTGCCGTCATGCCTAACAAAATAAGGAGAGAAAGTCTATCGGTATCGATGTACGGTAGAGCTGTGGCATATGGAGGACTCGTGAGAACGAAATCTATGGAGTCTCGTCCTACCCCCATTGCTTCAAAGGAAGCACGTTGTCTTGCATCAGCAGCAATAGTGGTTGGCTTCCAAAACCTATAGGGGGAGTACCCCCGAATCGACCAGAAACTAACCAATCTATCATACATCGTCATCAGTCGTTGGTAAAAAAGCCCAAGCGCGTCAGCATCTTGGATAGGCTGTTTTCGGCGCCTTATCCTCAGATCATCTGGCTCCTGTTGAGATACTTCTCGAATGATGTCACTCAGGATGACTTCTAAGAAATCCTGCAAGATACCTGCACTAACAGACCGAATAGCACGCAAAACCCAATTCAGTTTCCATACCACAGGCTGCGGGAACCAACTCAGAATCTCATCAATAGCTTGAATGGCAAACTGGTTGGTTTCTATGGGTAGCTCTGAAGGCACCCCTTTTAACTTTTCAACAAGTGTATCGATTGACTCAGTAACCAGTGCGGGATTTAGTTCAAGTATTCCAACTTTTGCACGTGCAATCTTGGCTGCCAATGGGTTTAGGTCACACCCGTACGAAGCAAGACCATTCAAGTATCCCTCCAGTAGTGTTGTGCCACTTCCGCAGAAGGGGTCAAGTATCCTTGCACCATCTTGCAGACCAGCAAGATTAATAAGAGACTTAGCTAGCTGAGGGTAGAACTTGCCCTTATATTGATGAAGTCCATGAGTGACATACTTGGGATCTTTTCTGGAAGCTTCAGATAACCCAATCCCGTTTTCTAGAATGGCTTGCCACGTTTTTTCCGGTGCCCCTTGCTCTTCCTTTATCGAATGAGAAAAGGCTAACCGTCTTAATGGAGCGTAATGTCTGCAATCAACACTTACCGCCAAGTGATTATCTTTTGTTACAGCATTTGTCGCTGCAAGCTTTTCAATTTCACGCATGCGTAAGGTATCTTCATATGGCCAGAGTCGATACGGCATTGCATGTATGTTAATTAGTAATTGACGTTCCGGCTTCCTCATTATTACCACAGATTCTTGAGTCAGGCGCCGTCCTGCTGGGAGGAATGAGCGTTTCGTTCCGTGAACCTTGCGGTTTATCATCGTGACCACATCTAGGCCAGCATCTTGCCCAACGCTAGCTACAGTTTCTCCTCCAGAATATTCAACGCCGTCGTAAAGAAAGTCTCCAATCACAAAAGCGGCGAACCGACCAGGCCGTAACAGGCGCGAAATTTGTTTAGTACACGATAGTAACTCATCCCGGTATGATGAATAACCTGTTGACTCCTTTTGGTGACGGAGATGAGAGCCTATTTCCATTCCTGCTAGTAGGCGCGGATCAACTCCTAGCCAGAATAACCTGAACCTGTGATACAGATGATAGTCATTGGCGTTACCATAAGGCGGTGATGTCACCACTAAGTCGACTGATTCAGATGGGAATTCTTCTTCAGGGAGGTTGCGTGTGTCGCAACACTCAAACCTTGCCACTCCATACGTCAACTCAGGGGCACTTCGAGCAACATCTGACACAACCTCTTCCAAAGCATTTAGAAACATTTTGATTGTTTCGCCAACCTCGATCTTCTTCGGCTTACTCGCATAGCGAGTCTCAGAATCTTGAAAAGATACTCGGGTAACGATCTTGGACATAGCCACACAAGCTATGTCTTTCGCTGTCTTTGATTCAAGGCCTTGTATACTTGACCGTATGAGAGCTAGTTCACCACGAGATTCAATCGAGAACCATTTATCGATGTTAGGTATTGGCGGTACGAACTGCTGAACCTGCTCTACAAGCTTCTCGGGTAATTTAGGTAAGTGCGATAAGTGCAAGAGAAGAGTACTATGCAAGGCCCGAAGTGCCTGCAAGGCCGGTTTATCTAGTCTAGAAGTCTTTACTTGCCCCACCAGTATTCCGACTAGATTTGCATCGATACATAATGCCCTACGTCCCATTCTTACGGCTTCGAAAGCGGTTGTCCCGCTACCGCAAAAAGGGTCTAGAACCAAATCGCCTCGGAGTGAAAGATTGGCGATTAAATGTCCAGGAATTTGAGGGATAAACTTGGATGGGTACGGATGCACATCATGGGTAAGATATGAAGTATCTTCATTGGTAAAGTCCCAATTGATTGAGTGCAGCCGTGTCTTTAATTCTTCAATGTTAAACAAATGTGTGACGGAGTCGACCTCACGATAAGCCGGCAAACGGCCATCACTTTTTGATCCTTCCAAACCCACCCACTCGGCCAAGAAAGGGATTGGTAGTTGTGATATCTGCATGAGCGGATTCTTCAATTTATGATTTAAGTTCAATTCTGGGTTAGTCTAGTTTATCCCAGAATATGCTACTTTGTCAATAGTTGAGAGGTTTGTCTTAAAAATTTGTTATGGGTTTGTTTGTCAACCTAACATTCATCGAGTTTGAATTTGCTCTATCTACCAATACCACTCCCTTAGTTGCACAGTTCGTCAGATTGCAAAATCAAGGGGCCGATATTGAATGGCTAAAGGTGCGTAGGCGGTTTAGAACGAGCTACATCAGAGCTTGGGCAGGATCACTCGCTTGCATGTCAAGCTAATCTAGATTCCTCCAAGTCTGATAAGCATACTGTCTTTGAACCGAAGCTTCGGGAAGTCTTTGAGGACTTCAAAGATCTCCTGCAAATGCCCGATTTCGTATCTTTTTCTGATCTCTACGTATTGCTGCACATCTTCATTCAAGACGCCGTTTTTTGGTATATAGTTCATTGGCCCTAACCATATTGACTCTGTGACATAAGGAAACAGAATATGAACCAACTTTTCAGGATTATAATCAAGAAACGGTTCTATTGACACACTGGTCTTGAAGTCATTTTCATAAGCATATCTTAACGACTCGAGACGCTCCTCAAAGGAGGGGGCGTTTGGTTCCCAAAAAGATATAAGTCTGTTATCCAACGACGTGATCGTAAATCTAAACTGCATCTGTGATTTGAAAGAATAGAATTGCCTTATGATATCTTTAGTCACAGAGAGCTTCGGCTTGGTTGTGATTAGCAGTTCATTCTTTGCTTGTAGCAATTTGTGAATGACAGCAAAACAGGCCTCTTTGACTTGAGGTATATCAACTATATCGTGTGAACTGGGAAACATTACGCGCCCATTATACTTTCGAAAAGTCTTGCTCAGAACGCTCTTATTGATCTCCATTTCCTTCCATGTTTTTTCTGTACAACGCCCAAAACGCTTTGCCATCATTTTTGCGTAGCAGTATCTACAATCATTAGCGCACCCTTTAATACAATTTATATTGCGATCCGCCCATTCTTTCGTGCCAGATGTAATCTTCCGCTTGCTACTAGTTTCGAACCCCAAGACTTTCATTAACCAATCTCCTTTAGAGATAGAGGTTTTAGGGGAGGAGGTGAAGCAACCCGCAATCTGTCGTTTATAGTTGACCAATTCAACTTGTATTGTTGAATGGGAAGTCTCCAGGCATTCTCAATATTGAATCTGGTTAGATATCCATTTTTCTCAAGCCACTCAAGTAGTCGTTGTCTTTTCTCCTGACTTGGCTCAATATCCTCAAAATCACTACACATAGAATCGCAAAGGCCTTCCTCATGGTCTACAATTGTTTTCCATAGAATTCGCCATTGCAAAGGTCTTCTCGCTCCACTCAATCCCACAAAAATCCCCGGGTGGTTTTTCCGGAATTCATTGAAAGCTTTCTTATTTTCAGGTGAATACCTGGGATTACCCGTCTTCTCAGAATAGAAATTCCTTGTAGCCCTAACACCAGTTTCAAAATTCGAACACAAAATGAGGTGAAATAACTGGTTCACTTTCGGATTGAAAGGTAAGGGAAGAACGTATCTAAACCATTTGTGTAATCTTTTTCTATATAATTCTATCAGTAATTTTTCCTTCTGCTGAATAGCGTTGGCGTTCAGGATTAGGCCACGCCATTCAGTGTTTCCAAAGAGAGCATCTGCCTCTGATACTGTTTCTTTCTCCTCCAAAGACCAAGTGCTTTCATCAGTAGTATTTGGTAAACCAGCAAAATCGTCTCTACCCAGAAACCAATCAGATGTAAACACAAAGATGATAAATTCGGTTCCTGTCCTGTAGCAGGTATTAATCCGCTTTCTCGCGACCTTTTCTATCGTCTGGTATTCTACGCTCCTGAGGGGGTCGAAAAAGAAAAGCGTATTACCAATAGGGATTTTTTCAATGTCACTGAGGGCATTGTCTAGTTCTTTGTTTAGAAGGTAAATATTGGATGTATTGAGTGGTAGTGGCTCTTCAGCCATGTCGATGTCGACTTTGCTCCATCTTCTTCTTATGACGTTCTTTAAGTGCGCATAGCACGCGGCATCTTTTTCGACCAGAACTACTTTCAGGTTTCTCGCATTCGGATTAGTAGATTTTAGGTCGAGGGCATGGCCGGACGAACCTAAGATTGTCTCGCGGGTATCTTTTATGTACACTTCTCCGGTTGCCGCATCCAATTCAACTATGGCCGTGGAGTATTCATAGTTTGCCCGTGGCCCTCCGGATGTAATGTTCCACCAAAAAGGGTAGTATTCACCTATCACATCACATTTCAACTTTGAACCGGTTAGACCACTAAGAGATATCGCATCTTGTACAAACTCAAGAGCCATACGATTACCACCTGGTTAGACACAAATCGTGTCTCCTCAGTACATCAGAACCCGTAAAACGTCATTTCTATTATCCCACTAGAGCCATTTTAGGATACTACGATACACTTGTCAAGATTAATGCAGACTTTTACAATAAATCATTGACGTGGAAACAATTGGGTATTAAAATGAACATGTTTAAACGGCAATGAAAACTGGAGATATGTTAACCATTGATGAAGTGGAACAGGAGTTTGGATTAGGGCGTTCCACGGTGTATAAATATGCTAGGAAAGGGGTTATAACACCTTATAAAAAGGCTGGTGATCGAAGGTCATACTTTAGGAGACGTGATCTTGAGGAACTCACGAAATTTCAGCCAAGAAAGATCGAGCCCAGCAACATGTGAGAGGATAATGACGTCCAGCATGTCTGCTAAACATGAAGGGAGTGTGCCATGAATGGTAGGGCAGTGGTTAAAATAATTCGTGATCCAATTCACGAGTACATTTCAATCTACGAAGATGAAGTCCCACTGCTCGATTGTGCCCTATTGCAGAGACTAAGGAATATCAAACAAAACGGGATGGCATACTTTGTCTACCCTGCACTTACAGTAAGTAGGTTTGAACACAGTCTAGGGGTCATGCACTTAGCCGATCAGATGCTTTCCACTGCACTAACCAGGAGCAATCCTTCTGTAACTAAGGAATTCCTTTTACGCTGTGCCAAAGAGTGCGGTGCACAAAAAGATAAGGCTGATATAGCTGATATAAATGAGATAAAAACGAGACTTTCAAAGATAATACGGATTGCTGCGCTATTACATGATCTCGGGCAATTACCCTTTTCTCACACCTTTGAGGAACTTGTCCACCAGATTGTCGAACGCGTCCTACCCCCGGCCCTCATGAAGAAATGGCAGGAATACATAACAGCGACTGAGGGATCATTACATGAATTCTTGACGGCAGTACTACTGGAGCTAGATTCGGATATTTCAAGGGCTGTAGGCAAAGACAAAGAAGTCGTCCTACGGCTACTCCAAACTCCACCGGAGGATAAAACGATTTACGGGACGTTACATGAAATAGTGGCGTTTGATATTGATGCTGACAGAGGGGATTATCTGCTACGTGATGGGCGTGCTAGTGGCACTGAATTCGGAAGATTTGACTTAAGACGCTTAGTTGAAGGTATGAGGTTAGCAAAGATAACAACCTTTGGTCCGAAGAAGGAAGAGTCATTCGTCATAAGACCAACTATCCAGGCATTAAGTGCGGTTGAAAGCCTGATTATCGAGAGATACAAATCCTATCGCTGGCTTTACCACCACCACCGGGTTGTAGTTACAAACAGGATGTTAGAGGAGATAATTTGGCGGCTGTTAAGGTACCATTGGGATAACGTTTCGCCATTCAACACTGTTCCGCTTTTTTTTCCATTAGCTAATGTGAGTTCTTCTGATAAGGCGATGCCTTCTCTTTTCATGGATGACGTAGATGTAAGTGGCTTGCTAAGACAGGCCTACAGATTACTCAAAGGTAACGGAAATAACCAAAAAGTTGGCACTTCAGATATATGGGTTGAATTCCAAGAACTTAAGGCGTTGTTCGATGAGATACTATTCAGGCATAAGCGGGGTATAGCGCTGTGGAAAGACATAGGTGGGTATAAACAGTTCAATGACCGAGTGGCAAATGATGTTGAAACCATATTTAGGGAACACCAGCAGAGGGAATACCGTCGAGTCGAAGGGCGTGTTCTTCCAGCGGAACAAGTACACAAGACAACTGACCAGACTGATTTCACGTTAAACTGGCTTGTTGAGCGACTGCTTGGGAGGAGTTTTGCCAAAAGAAAGGAACTGGAGACACAAATAAACAGGGATTTGAAAAGCAAAAAGATAGATGGGTTTCTATTGCTTTCAGTAACATTTTTTAAGCCTTGGGAGTATCGAGGAGAACGCGAATACGAAGTGATAGGGCGGGAGGGCGACCTTTACCATTTATCTGATGTGTCGCCAATTGTCAAGCAATTGAAAGAGACAAGCAGATCAAGTATAAGACTTTACGCTTATTTGCTGCTTCACAAAGAGATCAAGGACTTGTCGCTGAGTAAACAAAACGCTACAATGCAACAAATCATGGAAGCTGCCAAGGAAATCTTTGCACAGAACCTTATAAAGTGGGCCAAAAAGCAGCTTTCAAAGGAGGCTGGGCGATGACTACTAAACAGCAGAGAGAAAGTGTGCTTAACACAGCGACCATACTACAACACGTGGAGAAACGACAACAAGCGAGTCAACTCTTACTCCTTGCAATCGTTGATAAACGACCAATGAATATTGCAGACGTTCGCCAAGTTCTGCGATCTTGTCTAGGGGAATTGCGAAAAAAGGCACGGAAAGATTTTTACTTTGATCTAGGTTGGCTTGAAACCCCGAATACCATCCTAGAGGACTTCGTCTCTTTGAATTGGGTAGATAATAAACACCATTCTACTCTGACGTATCAATCTACAAAGATCGGGAAAGCAGCGCTTGTGGCGCAGTGGCAAAGTTTAGAGCCGTATTTCGGCATATCTCTTGAACAGTTCCAGCAAATGTGCTGAAGCCCTCTAGATTTGGAATGCTCATCACAGTCCGTATAGTTGGACTGTATCTGAACTCGGTAAACCAACCATCTCATTGTGACGTAACAATCCTGACAATTGGTCAGTTGATGAAAGCGACTAACTTATTGTATATAGCCTCTTTATTCATGCTGATTTACTTCCCAGCATAAATATGTCACAATTTCCGTAGCTGAAC